>Ga0209461_10000054_pt1 | contig 95387 bp, 98 predicted proteins | sample AgamicAsMarz_FD_187162 | JGI IMG/M metagenome (GOLD analysis project Ga0209461, IMG submission 187162) | Agave microbial communities from Guanajuato, Mexico - As.Ma.rz (SPAdes) (version 2) | ecosystem: Host-associated > Plants > Phyllosphere > Phylloplane/Leaf | place: Guanajuato, Mexico... | reverse complement strand
CGGGGACGTTCCTCACCGCCGAGCTGGCCACGACCCTGGGGCGGGCCGCAACCGCGTCGCTCGAGGCCGAGCGCCCGCAGGTCCTGGTCGTCCGCGACACGCGCGAGTCGGGCCCGATGCTGGAGGCCGCCCTGGCCGCCGGGATCGCCGCCGCCGGGGGCGATGCCCTGCTGGGCGGCGTGCTGCCGACGCCGGCCGCCGCGATCCTCGCCAAGCGGCTTGGGCTCGATCTCGCGGTGGTCGTCTCCGCCTCCCACAACCCTTACCGCGACAACGGGATCAAGTTCTTCTCGGCCGCCGGGACCAAGCTCGACGACGAGACCGAGGCCCGGATGGAGTCGCTGATCGAGGCCGAGGGAGGCGCCGCCGGGCCGGGCCGGGTGCGCGAGCTGAACGGCGGCATGGAGGACTACCTGAGAGCGCTGGAGGCGGCCTTCCCACTCGACCTCTCCGGCCAACGGGTCCTGCTCGACTGCGCCAACGGCGCCACATTCCGCGCCGCGCCGGCGATCTTCGAGCGGCTCGGCGCCGAGGTCGAGGCGATCGCCGCCCAGCCCGACGGGCGCAACATCAACGACGGTTGCGGCTCGACCCACCTCGACAACCTCGCGTCCCGGATCGCCGGGTCGGGGGCGACGATCGGCTTCGCCTTCGACGGCGACGGCGACCGTGTCCTCGCCATCGACGCCGGCGGTCGTTCCCATGACGGCGACGAGCTGATCGCCCTCGCCGCCCTCGGCATGGCGGCGCGCGGCGAGCTCGGCGGCGGGGTGGCGGTGACCGTGATGAGCAACTACGGCTTCCACCAGGCGATGGAGAAGGCGGGGATCGAGGTCGCGGTGACCAAGGTGGGCGACCGCTATGTCCTCGACGAGCTGCGTGCCCGTGACTGGGCGCTCGGCGGCGAGCAGTCCGGCCACATCATCGACACCCGCTTCGCCGCCACCGGCGACGGGATCGCGGCGGCGCTGATGACGATGCGCGAGCTCGGCGACCGCAACCTCGCCGACGCCGCCCCGATGGAGAAGCTGCCGCAGATGTTGGTCAACGTCGAGGTCGCCGAGCGCGATGCGGTCGCCGGCGCCAGCGCCGTCTGGGAGGCGGTCGAGCGCGAGGAGACCGCCCTCGAGGGGCGCGGCCGGGTGCTGCTGAGGCCCTCGGGAACCGAGCCGCTGGTCCGGGTGATGGTCGAGGCGCCGAGCGAGGCGGAGGCGAACGAGGTCTGCCAGCGCCTTGTCGGCGTGGTGCGGGAAGAGCTGGCCTAGGGGCTGGGCTCTACCCTTACTGACCTCCCTCAATGTGCGGAATAGTCGGATATGTCGGGGCGCGCCCGTGCCGCCCGCTGCTGGTCGCCGGACTCGAGAAGCTCGAGTACCGCGGCTATGACTCGGCCGGCGTCTCGGTGATCGAGGACGGCCGGATCGAGAGCGTGCGGGCTGTCGGCAACCTCTCCAACCTGCGCGCCGCGGTCGAGGAGCGGGCCGGCGAGGGTGGAGTCGCCGTCGCCGCCCCCGCGGCCACCACCGGCGTCGCCCACACGCGCTGGGCCACCCATGGCCGTGTCACCGAGGAGAACGCCCACCCGCACAGCGACAGCTCCGACCGCGTCCACATCGTCCTCAACGGGATCGTCGAGAACCACGCCAAGCTGCGCCGCCGCCTCGAGACCGAGGGGGAGGAGTTCAGCTCGGAAACCGACGCCGAGGTGGTCGCCCACCTGATCGCCAGCCACTACGACGGCGATCTCGCGGCCGCCGTTCGTGCCGCCTTCGCCGAGCTCCGCGGCCACTACGCCTTCGTCGCCATGCACGCCGACGAGCCGGGGCTGCTGGTCGGCGCGCGCAAGGAGTGCCCGCTGGTGGCCGGGGTCGGCGAGGGCGAGAGCTTCCTCGCCTCGGCGATTCCCGCCTTCCTCGCCGAGACCCGCGAGTCGGTTGCGATCGAGAACGACGAGATCGTCACGATCGACGCCTCGGGCGTGCGGATCACCGACCGCGACGGCAACCCGGTCGAGCGCGGCGCCAAGCGGGTCGAGTGGGACGAGGAAGCCGCCGAGAAGGGCGGCTACGAGACCTTCATGCTGAAGGAGATCCACGAACAGGCGGACGCGGTGGCGGAAACGATCGCCGACCGGCTCCCCGGCGACGAGGGGGTCGACCTCTCCGACGTCGAGCTCGGCGACGACTTCCTGCGCGGCCTGCGGCGAATCGTGATCGTCGCCTGCGGCACCTCGTACCACGCGGGGCTGGTCGGGCGCTACGCGATCGAGGAATGGGCGCGGGTCCCGGTCGAGATGGACATCGCCTCCGAGTACCGCTACCGCAACCCGGTCGTCGGCCCCGACGACCTGGTGATCGGGATCACCCAGTCGGGCGAGACGGCGGACACGCTGGCGGCGATGCGCCTCGCCCGTGAGGCCGGCGCCAAGGTGCTGGCGGTCACCAACATCATGGGCAGCCAGGCGACTCGCGACGCCGATGCCGTCCTCTACACCCGCAGCGGGCTGGAGGTCAGCGTCGCCGCGACCAAGACCTTCGTCGCCCAGGTCGCGGCGATGTACCTGATCGGGCTGCGCCTGGCCGAGTTGCGGGAGACGCTCGCCCGCGAGCGCATCGCCGAGCTGGTCGCGGAGATGAAGGCGCTGCCCTCGAAGATCGACGCCACCATCGCCGGCTGCGAGGAGTGGGTGCACGAGGTCTCCTCCCGTCACAGCAGCCAGGAGTTCTTCCTCTACCTCGGCCGTCATATCGGCCTGCCGATCTGCCTCGAGGGTGCGCTGAAGCTGAAGGAGATTTCCTACATCCCGACCGACGCCTACGCCGCCGGCGAGATGAAGCACGGCCCGATCGCCCTGCTCGACGAGTCGACTCCGGTGGTCTGCGTGGCGACCGAGAGCCCGGTCCTCGACAAGGTCCTCTCCAACGTCGAGGAGGTGCGGGCTCGCGGGGCGGAGACGATCGCGATCGCGACCGAAGGCTGCGAGAGCGTCGACGAGGTGGCGGACGAAACGATCGAGGTGGCGCGTACCGACTGGATCCTGCAGCCGATCGTCGCGATCCTGCCGCTGCAGCTGCTCGCCTACGACATCGCGCGGGCGCGTGGCCTCAACGTCGACCAGCCCCGCAATCTGGCCAAGACGGTCACGGTCGAGTGAAGCGCCGCAGGCAAATCCCCTCGGCTGACTTCGCCTTTTTGCGTCCCATTGGACTACTAACGACGAAGTCAGCGCTGGTGATCGTTGCGGCTCTCTCGCTGGCCGGTTGCGGTGGCGACGGTGGCGACGGCGGCGGCTCGACGGGGTCGGGCCTGGCCGAGCTGGCGCCGCCCGGATCCGTCGTCTTCGTCGAAGGCGAGCTGAGGCCGGAAGGGAAGCTGAAGTCGAACGTCGACGCGGTCGCCCGCAGGGTTGCCGGAGTCGACGACCTCGGCGAGCTGATCGTCTCCGAGCTCGAAGGCTCCGCCCAGGGCGCCGGCGAGTCCTTCGATTACGAGCGGGACCTGGAGCCCTGGCTGGGGGAGAGGGGCGCGGTGGCATTCGAGCGGCTCGAAGCCGACGATGAGCTCTCAGAGCCGATCATCCTCGTCGAATCGACCGACACCGCCGCGACGCAGGAGGCGATCGATCGCCTTGGCAGAGGAGAGAACGAGGTCGGCGTTGTCGGCGACACGTTCGTCATCGCGGCCAAGCGTGACTTCGACGCCGTCGCCGCCGCTTCCGAAGGAGACTCGCTGGGCGACGAAGCGCTCTTCGAGGAGACCTTCGCCATGGCCCCGGAAGGCAGCTTCGCCGACGCCTACGTCGACGTCGGCGCCCTCATACGCCAGGGCGACGTCGACGTCGACGAGCAGGTGGAAAAGGGACTGCGGGAAGGCGGGGTGGAGCTCGCCGGCGCCGCGGCGCTGGTCAGCGTCACCCCGGGCTCCGATCGGGTCGAGATCGAGGTGCGCAGCGAGTTCAGCGAGACCGACGTGCAGGCGGGCGAGGCGCCCGAGCTGCTCGGCTCCCTGCCGGCCCCCTCGTTCGCGGCGATCGCCTTCTCCGGCTTCGGCGAGCAGCTGCAGAGGGTGATCGACGAACTGGACCGCGAAGGCATCGAGGAAAGCGTCCCGCCGGGGCAGCTGAAGAGCGGCCTGGAAGAGGTGGGGATCGATCTCGATGCGATCGCCGACTCGATCCAGGACGCGGGCGTCTTCGCCGTCGGCGAGAGCAAAGCCGCCCTCGGCGGAGCGCTGGTGCTGACGACGACGGGGTCGCAGGCGAGCGATGCGATCTCCAGCCTCGGTCTGCTGGTGCGCGGGGCCGGGGCGCCGGGGGTCACCGCTCTGGGCGGCTCGCTGGAGGGGTTCTCGGTGCGCGAACCGGAGGAGCTCGGGCCCAAGCCGCTGGTCGTCGCGACCCGCGGCGACCGGATTGCGATCGGGTACGGCCTGCCGGCGGTGCGGATGGCCCTCGCGAGCGGCTCGGAGGAGACCCTGTCCGACAACCCCGCATACGAGGACGCGATTGCCTCGTTGGGCGGCACGCCGGCGATCGGCTTCGCCGACGGACCGGCCTCGCTGCGCCTCGCCGACGCGCTGATCCCCGCTTCCGACGCCGACTTCGAGCAGGCCAAGCGCTTCCTGCGCGGCATTCGCTTCCTCGCCCTGGGCTCCGGCCCCGAAACCGATCCGGCGACCCTGAGGCTGATCGTCGGCCTCAAGGAGTGACGAAGGCGGCGATGGCGGCCCGCGTCGGCATCGACCTGCTCGAGATCGACCGCCTGGAGCGTGCCCTGGAGCGCCACCCCCGCCTCGCCGAGCGGGTCTTCACCGCCGCCGAGCGCGACTACGCAGCCACCCGGGCCCGCCCGGCCCGCCACCTGGCCGCCCGCTTCGCCGCCAAGGAGGCGGTGGTCAAGGCGCTCGGGCGTCCCGGCGGGTTCGGCCTGCGCGAGGTGGAGGTAGTTGCCGGAGAGCCGCCCAAGGTGCGCCTCTCCGGCCGCGCCGCCGAGCTGGCGCAGGGCACGGAGCTCAGCATTTCCCTGACCCACTCGCGCGACTTCGCCGCCGCGGTCGCGATCGCCGAGGATCCCTGAGGTGGAGCCCTGGCTGCAGCCGCTGTTCGACGCCGAGGGGATGCGGGCGGTCGACGCCTGGGCGATCGAGGAGCAGGGGGTGCCGGAGGCGGAGCTGATGGAGGCGGCCGGCACGGCGCTGGCGGAGGCGGTTGCCGAGCTGGCGCCACAGGGCCCGGTGCGGATCCTGTGCGGCAAGGGGAACAACGGCGGTGACGGGTTGGTCGCCGCGCGCCATCTCGGGGCCATGGGCTTCGAGGTCGAGGCGCTGGAGCTTTGGTCCGACGGACTCCCGGAGCGCCTCGATGCCTGGCTGGAGGACTCCGGGGTCGTCGTCGACGCGATCTTCGGCACTGGGTTCTCCGGCGCGCCGCGCGAGCAGGCCGCCGCGGCGATCGAGGCGATCAACCGCTGCGGTGCTCCTGTCGTCGCCTGCGACGTCGCCTCCGGGGTCGATGCCTCGAGTGGCGAGATGGACGGGGTGGCTGTGGAGGCCGCGATCACCGTCGCCTTTCACGCCGCCAAGGTCGGCCACCTGGTCGCGCCCGGCAAGTGGCACACCGGTGAGCTGCGGGTGGCGCCGATCGGGATCCCGCCGGGGGCGCCCGAAGAGCCTGTCGCCGGCGCGATCGACCCCGCAGTGCTGAGCCTGGCGCCGCGCCGTGGCCCCCGTTCGACCAAGTTCAGCTCGGGCCAGGTGGCGATCGCCGGCGGCTCCCGCGGCCTCACCGGCGCGGTCCGGATGGCCTCGCTGGCGGCGATCCGCGCCGGCGCCGGCTACGCGACGGCGGTCGTTCCCGCCGACCTGGAGCCGGTCTTCGAAGCCTCCCAGCCGGAGGTTATGTCGGTCGGCTGCCCCGGCGGCGACGGCCGCCTCGTCCCGGCTTCGGCGAAGGCCTTGCTGCGCGCCTTCGAGCCCGCCGCGGCGGGAGTGCTCGGTCCCGGCCTCGGTCGCGATCCGGGCTCGGTCGAGCTGGCGCGCGAGGTCCTCGGCGCGATCGCGGCGCCGCTGGTGCTCGACGCCGACGGGCTCAACGCCTTCGCCGGCGACCTCGGGCCGGTCGCGGCCCGCGAGGCGCCGACAGTCCTCACGCCGCATGCGGGCGAGCTGGGCAGGCTGCTCGGCCGCGGCTCCGAGGAGATCGAGGCGCACCGGCTCGCCTCGGCTCGCGAGGCGGCGCGCGCCGCCGGCGCCGTCGTCGTGCTCAAGGGCGACGACACGATCGTCAGCGACGGCGAGCGGGTCGCGGTCAACGCGCTCTCAGCCCCGGCGCTCGCCACCGCCGGCAGCGGCGACGTGCTCTCCGGGATGATCGCCGCCCTGCTGGCGCGGGGCCTGGAGCCGTTCGCCGCCGCCTGCGCGGCGGTGCTCGCCCACGCCCGCGCCGGTCGTGACGCCGCGGCCAGGATCGGCGCCGCCGAGTCGGTCATCGCCACCGACGTGATCGACTCGATCCCGCTGTCGATGCTTCCGGATACGCTTCGCGGCCAGTGAAGACCGCAGCCGAGATCATGGACCCGGATGTGCCTACCGTCTCGCCGGAGGCAGACGCCCGCGCGGCGGTCGAGCTGCTCGCCAAGACCGACAAGAGCGCGATCCCCGTGGTCGACGCCGACCGCCGCGTGATCGGGATCGTCAGCGAGTCGGACCTGGTCCTCAGCGAGGAGGAAGCCGACCTCCACCTGCCGCATTTCCTCAACATCATGGGCGGCGTCGTCTTCATCGGCTCGATGAAGGGCTTCGAGGAGCGGCTCGAGAAGGCCTTCGCGACGAAAGTCTCCGAGCTGATGACCCGCGACCCGGTGGTCGCCAACGTCGACAACTCCGCCGAGTGGGTGGCGCGGACGATCGCCGAGAAGCACCACAATCACCTGCCCGTGGTCGACGCCGAGGGCCGTCTCGCCGGTCTGGTCACGCGGGCCGACGCGCTGGCCGCGCTGATCGCGGACTGAGATGGAACGGGCGCTCGCCCGGATCGACCTCGGCGCCGTCGAGCGCAACTGCGCCGTGCTGCGGGCGAGGCTGAGCGGCGGCGCCGAGCTCTGCGCCGTGGTCAAGGCGGACGGCTACGGGCACGGTGCGGAGGCCTGTGCGGCGGCGGCCCTGAGGGGAGGCGCCTCGCGCCTGGCGGTTGCGACCGGGACGGAGGCGGCGCAGATCGGGCGCCGCTTCCCCGGGGTCCCGCTGCTGACGATGGGGGCGCTGAGCGGCGAGGACCTCGATGCGGCGCTCGCGGTGGGGTCGGAGGTAGCGGTCTGGCGCGAGGGCTTTCGCCGCTTCCTCGCCGAGCGCGCTCGCGCGGCGGAGAGGCCGGCTCGCGTGCACGTCAAGCTCGACAGCGGCATGGGCCGGCTCGGCAACCCCGACGAGGGAGAGGTCCTCGCCCTGGCTCGCGCCTGCGACGCGGATCCGGACCTTGAGCTGGTGGGCGTCTGGACCCACTTCGCGACCGCCGACGAACCGGAGTCCGATGATGGCTACTTCGGGCGCCAGCTCGACCGCTTCACGGCCGTCGCGGAGGCGGTCAAGGCCGAGTTCCCGGCCGTGCTCGCGCACGCCGCCAACAGCGCTGCCGTCTTCCGCGACGAGCGCTCCCACTTCGACATGGCGCGCTGCGGCATCGCCGTCTACGGGCTCGATCCCTTCCAGGGGGATCCCTCGGCACGCGGCCTGGCGCCGGCGATGTCGCTGCGCTCCTACGTCGCCGACGTCAAGCGCCTTGCTCGCGGCGAGAGCGCCGGCTACGGGCGCACCTGGCACGCCTCCGAAGAGACCTGGCTCGGCGTGCTGCCGCTCGGCTATGGCGACGGGGTGCGGCGCGGCCTCTCCAACAACGCCGAGGTACTGGTTCGCGGCCGCCGCTGGCCGCTGGTCGGCACGGTCTCGATGGACAACGTCACGATCGACCTCGGCCCCGAGACCGATGTCGCGCCCGGCGACGAGGCGGTGCTGATCGGCAGCCAGGAGGGTGAGACGATTCTCGCGGAGGAGGTCGCGTCCCGGCTCGGCACGATCAACTACGAGATCAGCTGTGGGATTTCTGCCCGCGTGCCGCGCACCTCATGAGCGCGGTCGCCGAGCGCCTCTCGGCCTCGTCGCCAGTTGAGCTGGCTCGCCGTGCGCTGGGCAGCGGCGAGGGAGTCTGGATCGCCGGCGGCGCGGTCCGCGACGCCGCTCTCGACCGTCCCGTGACAGACCTGGATCTCGCCGTCGCCGGCGACCCCGCGATCGTCGCCAAGGCGGTCGCCCGGGAGGGCGGGGGCCACTCCTTTCAGCTCTCCGCCGAGTTCGCGACCTGGCGCGCCGTCGCCCGCGATGGCGCCTGGCAGGTCGACGCGACGGCGTTGCGTGGCGAGACGATCGAGGCCGACCTGGCGGCGCGCGACTTCACGGTTGGCGCGATCGCGGCGCCCCTCGCCGGGGGCGAGCCGCTCGACCCGCATGGGGGCCTCGCCGACCTCGATCAGCGCCTGTTGCGGGTGGTCGGAGAGTCCAGCTTCGCCACCGACCCGCTGCGGTTGCTGCGCGCCGCCCGCCTCGCGGCCGAGCTCGAGCTCACGGTGGAGCCGGGCACGGTGGCGCTCGCTCGGGCCGAAGCCGCGCGCGCGGCCGACGCGGCGGGGGAGCGCCAGCTGGTCGAGCTGCGCCAGCTGGTCGGCGGTCCCCGGCCCCTGCGGGGCATCGAGCTGCTCGACGAGCTCGACCTGATGCCGGCCGTCCTGCCCGAGCTGGCGGCGCTGCGCGGTGTCGAGCAGGGCCCAAACCACCACCTCGACGTCTACGGCCACACCCTCGCGGTCCTCGAGCAGACTCTGAGCCTGGAGGCCGATCTGGAGCGCTTTGCCGGCGAGCGCGCCGAGGAGGTGCGCGCACTGCTCGCGGAGCCGCTCGCCGACGAGGTCTCCCGCGGCGTAGCGCTGCGCTTCGGCGCCCTCCTGCACGACGTCGGCAAGCCGGCTACGCGCGGCGAGCGCGACGGCTACGTGACCTTCATCGGCCACGACGTCGACGGCGCTGAGATCGTCGCCGGGCTCTGCCGGCGGTTGCGCGCCAGCCGCATCCTCAGCGCCCACCTCCAGGCTCTGACCCGGCACCATCTGCGGCTCGGCTTCCTCGTCCACGAGGCGCCGCTGGCGCCGCGTCGCGTCCACGAGTACCTGCGGGCGACCGAACCGGCTTCGGTCGACGTCACCCTGCTCACCGTCGCCGACCGCCTCTCCGCGCGCGGCGGCGGGCCCTTCGCCACCGACGAGGCGATCGCCGCGCACCTGGACCTGGCCCGCGAGATGGTCGCGGCGGCGCTCGACTGGCGCCGCGATGGCCCGCCGGCGCCGTTGCTGCCGGGTGACCAGCTGGCGGCCGAGCTGGGGATCGAGGAGGGGCCCGAGCTCGGCGAGCTGCTCGCCGAGCTGGAGGCCGCCCAGTACGCCGGCGAGGTGACGGACCGGGAGGGCGCCGTCGACCACCTGCGCCGCAGGCTCGCCTGACCCGGCGCCGTTTGGGATACGCTCCCGGCGATGGCAGAGGAGAAGATCGAGATGGAGGGCGAGATCACCGAGGCCCTCCCCAACACGATGTTCCGGGTCAAACTGGACAACGATCACGAGGTGCTCGGTCACATCTCCGGCAAGATGCGCCGCCACTACATCCGCATCCTGCCCGGCGACCGGGTCAAGATCGAGCTCTCCCCCTACGACCTCGACAGAGGTCGGATTACGTACCGCTACAAATAAGCCGGCTCGGCAAGCTCCGCCACCAGCGCTGACCAGGCGAAGTCCTTCGCCCCGAGTCCCTTGCCGGTGCGAGGGTCGTAGTACTCGCGCAGGCCTTCGCGCTCGACCGCGCCGATCACGCCCTCGGCGAGGCGCTTCGCCTCCTTTTCGTAGCCGAGGCGGCGCATCCCGAGCCAGACCAGCCAGGCCGAGTTGACCCAGGTCGGGCCGCGCCAGTAGCGGCGGATCGGGCCGCGGCCGCCGCTCGGCTCGTAGGTCGGCTCGGCAACCGAGACAGAGGGCGGCGCGACCGGGGTGAGGAACTCCTCCCGGCTCAGCAGGTGCTCCTCGACCAGGCGGCGGCCGATCCCCTCCGGCAGGTCGGGCAGGGCGAGGGGGGCGAGCGCCGCCCAGGTGACGACCCCGGGCCGGGCGCCGCCGGGGCGCACCTCGTCGAGGAAGAGGCCGCGCCGCTCGTCCCAGAGCCGCTCGACCAGCGCCGGCGTCGCCGAGGGACGGCCGAGCGCCTGCAGCGAGAGCGACCAGAGCGTGTTGACGAGGGTCTCGCAGAGCAGGGGCCCCCCGCGCGCGTCGATCCGCCGCGCGTCGAAGCCGAGCCGGCGGTTGCGCTGGACCAGGCAGGGGAAGCCGATCCGCCCGGTGGCGCGCCGTCCCCAGACCGGGTCGAACTTGGGCGAGGCGTCGAGCCCGGACTCGTCGGGCTGGACGATCCAGAGCAGCCCGTCGCCCTCGAGGTCGCGGTTGGCGGCGAGCCACTCGGCCTGGGCGGCGATGCGCGGCTCGTCGGCGGGGTCGCCGACTGCGATCGACCAGGCCCAGGCGAGCAGCGGTGGCTGGATCGTCCCGGTCTGATCGGCGCGGCGCGAGGTGACGTTGTAGAAGGGCAGGCGGTCTAGGGACACCGGCCGGTCCCAGAAGATCGTGTGGCCGATGAAGCCGTCCTCGCGCTGGGCGGCGAGCAGGCTCTCGAGCTCGGCCCGCGCCCGGCCTGGGTCGAAGCGCCGCCAGACGATCGCCGCGAAGCACGAGTCCCAGTACCACTGCCAGGGGTAGCGCGTCGGGCTAGGCCGCGTATACGCGTAAGCCGTCCCCTCGCGTTCCCCGACGACCCACCCCTGCCGCAGCACGCCCTCAGCCAGTTCCATCGCCGACGGGCCTGAAGCGTCCGTATATCGGACGGAATCGGCCCGTCGGCGGGGATTCACAGCGCGGTACGGCGCATCTGGCGCAGCGCCAGCGCCCCGAGCACGATCAGCAGGCCGAGCAGGGCGACGATCCCCGGCCAGGTGCCGGCCCAGGTGACTTCGCCGACGAAGCCCTGGCGCGCGGCTTCGACCACTTCGGTCACCGGATTGACCTCGGCGACGCTCTGCAGCCACGGTTGCATGAGGGCGAGCGGGGCGTAGGCGGTGGTGGTCAGGATCAGCGCCATCATCCCGGCCTGCATCAGCGGCGCCGCCGACTGAGTCTTGAAACGCAGCGCCAGCATCGACCCCCAGCAGGCGGCGACCGCCGCCATCGAGACGACCATCAGGTAGGTGACGACGAGCCCGTCGATCCCGGGCCAGCTGGCGCCGAGCGGCAGGGCGATCGCGAGCACGAACGTCGCCGGCACCAGCGCCCGCGTGCTGGCGCTGACCACGGTCCCCGCCAGCAGCACCCAGCGGGGGGCGGGGGAGACGAGCAGCCGGTCGAGCCAGCCCTGCTCGATGTCGCGCGCCATGTTGACGCCGGCGGCCGCGCCGGTGAAGCCAGCGCCCTGCAACATGCTGACCGGGACGATGAAGCTCTCGTAGGTGCCGGCGTCGAAGCCGCGCAGCTGGATCAGCGCGCCGAAGACGCCGTTGAGGCCGAGGAAGAAGATCGTCGGCGCCAGCACTCCCGGGATCGCCGCTCCCGGCACCCGCAGCAGCTCGTTCCGCGCCCGCGACATCAGCGCGGCGAGCGTCGCCAGGTTGGCCCGCCACTGCGGCAGCGTCGTCGCCTCCATCAGCCGGCCCTCAGCCGGTGGCGCAGGGCGCTGGCGCTGAGCGCCAGTCCGAGCAGGACGATGCCGGCGATCGCCAGCACCGCGTAGAGCAGATCGGTGGCGTCGACCTCGGCGATGATCGGGTTGCGGATCCCCTCGACGATGAAGCTGAGCGGGTTGTAGGCGGCGATCGTCTTCGCCGGCTCGATCATCAGGTTCTCGGGGAAGAACGCGGTGGAGAGGAAGAGGACGACGAGGACCAGGGGGAAGAGGCCCTGGACGACGCTGGCGCTGCCACTGCGCAAGGCGATTGCGGCGCCGAGGCCGCCGACCGCCATCGCCGTCGCGGTGACGAGGACGATCGCGATCAGCGCCCCGGGCACGCCGCTGTGGATCTCGGCCCCGAAGGTCAGGCCGATCGCGAGGAACCAGAGCGCCGCGAAGAGGCCCAGCGCCGCCGTGCCCGCGAGGCGGCCGAGGACGATCGCGTAGCGGGGGATCGGCGCGGCAAAGAGGCGGTCGGTGAAGCCCATCTCGATGTCGACCGCGAGCGCGATGCCACCGCTGTTGCCGGCCAGCATCAGCGACTGCATCATCGCTCCGGCGAGCATGAACTGGAGGAAGCTCTGCACCGGCGGGAAGCCGGGCAGTTCGACGGCGCTGCCCGCGCCGCCGGTCTGGATCGCCAGCAGCAGGGTCGGGAAGACGAGGATCGGCGCCATCAGCTGGGGGCGGCGAAAGGTCTGGCGGACGGAGCGCAGCCCCAGCGCGCGCACCACCCGGAGATTGGCGGCGAGGCTCAAGCCTCGACCGCCTCCCGCTCGGATCCCTCCTCGTCCTCCTGCGGCAGGTGGTAGCCGGTCTTGGCGACGAAGACGTCGTCGAGCGTGGGCTGGACTAGCTCCAGCGAACCGACCTCGATCCCGGCGTCGTCGAGCGCCCGCACCACGCGCGGGATGTCGGCGGCGCCGTTCGCGACCTCGACCATGATCGTCTTGCCGTCGACCGGGGGCAGCAGCTTGCCGATCTTCGCGCAGGCCTCCTCGGCGACCGCGATCGAGCCCTCCTCCAGGGTCAGCTGGACGTGGGGGTTGCCCATCTCCGCCTTGAGCGACTTCGGCGTTCCCTCGGCGACGATCCGGCCGTTGTCGATGATGCCGACGTTGTCGGCGAGCTGGTCGGCCTCCTCGAGGTACTGGGTGGTGAGGAACACTGTCGTGCCCTCGTCGTTGAGCGCCCTGACCTCCTCCCAGATCGTCTTGCGGCTGACCGGGTCGAGGCCGGTGGTCGGCTCGTCGAGGAAGAGCACCCGCGGTTCGTGGACCAGTGCCGCGGCGAGGTCGAGGCGGCGCTGCATGCCGCCCGAGTAGCCGCCCACCCGCCGGTCGGCGGCTTCGGTCAGCCCGACCCGCTCGAGCAGGCCGTCCGCCCGGCGCCTGCCCTCGGCGCTGGGCAGGCCCTGGAGCGTCGCCTGTAGGCGGATCAGCTCGCGGCCGGTCATCAGCGGGTCGAGGGCCGCCTCCTGCAGGGCGACGCCGATCGAAGCCCGAACCTGGCGCCCTTCGCGGGCGACGTCGTGGCCGGCGACGCTGGCCCGGCCGCCGGTCGGCAGCAGCAGCGTCGTCAGCATCCGCACCGTCGTCGTCTTGCCGGCGCCGTTGGGCCCGAGGAAGCCGTAGATCTCGCCCTCGTCGACCTTGAGGTCGACGCCCTGCACCGCGAGCACCTCGTCGAAGGCGCGCTCCAGTCCTTCGACGACGATTGCCGGCACTGCTCAGGTCTCCGCGGCCTCTGTCGCAGCTCGGGCGAGCGGCGGGAGGGCCTCGACCCAGCGGCGGTCGTTGGCGCGCTCGAGCGCCTCCGCCGCGTCCAGCAGCAGCTCGTCCCGGCCCCAGGCGGCGCCCAGCTGCAGCGCGATCGGCAGATCGCCGGTCCCCAGCCCGACCGGGACGCTGATCGAGGGGATTCCGGTCAGGTTGGCGAGCGCGGCGCCGCGCACGTTGGCCTGGTCGGCGGTGTGCGTGCCGGAAGGCAGCTCGACCAGCGGCGACTCCAGCGGCGGCGCGACGGCGGGGATCGTCGGCCAGGCCAGCACGTCGACCTCTTCGAAGAGGTCGACGAGACGGCGCCGCGTGAGCGTCCGGATTCGCGCCGACTGGACGATCGCCGAGGCCGGAAGCAGCGCCCGGTACTTGATGAAGCCGCGGGCGATCGGGCTGACCTCGGGGTTGAGATCGTTGAGCCGCTCTGGCGTCACCCCGTTCAGGCTCTCGCCGTTGATCAGCAGGATCGCCGCCATCGTCGCCGCGGGCAGGTCGGGCAGCGAGACCTCGCGGACCTCGCCGCCGGTCTCGGCGCGCAGCGCCTCGATTGCCGCCTCGCACGCCTCACGCACCTCGGGGGCGACGTCCTCGGAGACGGGGTCGCGGATGACGCCGATCCGCAGCCCGGAGGCGTCGCCGGCCGTGAGGCCCTCGCCGAACAGGGCCGAGCCGAGCAGGCGGCAATCGGCCGCGTCGGCGCAGAGCGGGCCGGAGACGATCAGCGTCGTCGTCGCGGCCATGTGGTGCCCGGCCATCGCCGAGCGGCCGAAGGTCGGCTTGAGCCCGGTCAGGCCGCAGTAGGCGGCGGGGAAGCGGACCGAGCCGAGGCCGTCGGCGCCGACGGCGCCGGCGACGAGCCGGGCGGCGACCGCGGCCGCCGGGCCGCTCGAGGAGCCGCCGGGGCAGCGCTCCGTGTCCCAGGGGTTGCGGGCGGGCCCGTAGACCGAGACGTTGCCGGTGCTGCCGGCGCCGAGCTCATGCATGTTGCCGACGCCGACGATCGTCGCGCCGGCGTCGCGCAGGGCCCGGTAGGGACCGGACTCGCCGGGCGCGGTGGGGGCAAGCAGCTCGGCGGCGCCGAAGCGCTGCGCTCGCCACGGCAGCGGCCACTCGTCCTTGACCACGATCGGGACGCCGTGCAGCGGTCCCGGCGGGGCGGCGGCGAGCATCTCGCCCGAGCGCTCGGGGAAGGTCTCGACGACGGCGTTGATCGCCGGGTTGCGCTGATCGATCCTGGCCAGGGCCTCGTCGAGCAGCTCGCCGGGATCGACGTCGCCGCCGGCGATCGCAGTCGCCTGTCCCCGCAGCGAAAGATCCAGGGCGCTCACTGCGGAGCCTGGGAAAGGTCGGGATTGCGCTCCGGCACGACCTCGACGGTGTCGAGCGAGAGCAGATCGAGGATCGCCGGCCAGAACATCCCGTGGGCGGCGTTCATCACCGCCAGCTCCACCTCGTCGGCTTCGATCCCGAGCGAGGCGAGCCCGGCGGGAATGAACTCCTCTGCGCGCTCGCTGGCCTCCATCTCCGGCAGGCAACCCTACAGAGGCGCAATCGCGGTCCTGCTGGCTGCGATCGTGCAAAAGCAGCCGGGAGACGGCGTTCGCCTGCCACTGACGGCAGAATCGGGGCCGCAACCCTGCCGAAACCGCCGGGTTGCAGGTGAGATGTCGCTCCGGGCAGCCGAAAACCGACTGGACAGAACACGGGCGCTATACGCGCTGGCACTGGCCTGTGCCCTCGCGGCGCTGGTCGCGGCTGCCTGGCCTGGCGCCGCCGACTCCGCCCCGCCCCGGGTGCTGGTGCTTGGCCAGACCGCCGAAACCCCGCCACCGTCGTGCCCCGGCAAGATCGTCGACAACGTCGAGATCCTGCCCTGCAGGGTCGAGGGGCATGTCACCGGCTTCCAGGCGATCGCCGGGGGAGAGGCGCGTCCCTACGAGGCTCCCTTCGACGGCAAGGTCGTCGCCTGGTCGATCACCCTCGCCAAGCCCTCGCGGGTCGACGGCAAAACCACCACCAACGAGATCGGCTTCTTCAACGAATTCCTCGGTCAGCCCTCGCAGGCCCGGATCGGGGTCCTGCGCCCGGTCGAGGACTCCAAGCCACCCAAATACACCCTGGTCCGACAGAGCCCGCTGGAGCTGCTCAACCCCTACTTCGGCAGCACCCCGATCTTCGCCCTCGAGCACCCGCTCTCGATCCTGCGCGGCCAGGTCGTCGCCCTCACGATCCCGACCTGGGCGCCGATGTTCGCCTTCAACGTCTCCGACGAAGACACCTGGCGCGGCAGCCGCCTGCCCAAAGAGTGCTCCTCCAAGGCCGACATCCAGGAAGGCCGGCCGCAGCAGGGGGTGGGCAAGACCAAGACCTACGGCTGTTACTACTCGAATGCGCGTCTGCTCTACACGGCGACATTGGTAAAGCAGCCGTAGTTCAAGCCGTTGCGGGGGAGGCCGCCGGACACCCCTCCTCACTCGCCTGACTGGCGGAATCGTCTGAGGCCGTCCGAGAAGCCGTGGTCGGCCAGCGGCGCAAAACGTTCGGAGGGGCACCCTACGCCCTCCTCGAGGCACGGCCCCGAAGTTCGAAAAAGCTCGGGAACGAAGGCGTTGGTGAGAATTCACATTCGTGGTGCCACGCGTGCGCTGCAGTCCATCAGCGTGGCAGCGTGTTCTCGCTTGGCCTTGAACTACTGGCCGGCTCGCTCTTCCCGCGCGTGGAGAATCCGTGGCCTGACTCGATCGGCCTTGAGCTTCCGGTCGTCATGACTGGCATTGGAGGCGTCCTCGCGAATGTCTTGTATGCGGGGCCTCGAAGGCCAAACGGGATGAAGCTGTCCGCTGCGGCGGGCTCGGGGGTTTCGCTGTCGGAGCGCTCTTCTCCGTGCTCTCGCTTCTCGATCAGGTACTCTCGGGCTGATGAAATGTTTTGTCCGACTTCCGGCGCTTTGGCAAGCGGTGCTTATCGGGGTTGGCGGTCTGCTCCTGCTCAGCATTGTCGAAGCCGAAACGGTGATCAGTCACTTGATCGTTGCCGCCATCGCTGTGCTTCTCCTCCGTAGCGAGTGGATCAGCCGTCGGAGCGAGAAGAACGACGTGGCTCGACAGTCCTAAAGCGGTTCTTGGCGGAGGCCGCAGTGGGGGCAGTCGCTGACGTCGAGGCCGATCAGTTGATCGCAGCGGCGGCAGGCTCGCAGGTTGTCCGGGGTGCGGGGCAGGGTGGAGGCGGAGGGGGCGAGGGGCAGGACCATCGCGACCGGCTCCATCTCCTCGCCTGTCTCGCGGTCGACGTAGACCTCGCCGGGCTCGGCGTGGGCCAGCGCCTCACGGCCCGAGGCCTTGGCGCGCATCCGGTAGAGCTGCTTCGAGTTCACGGCGGCGAAGACTAATAGCTTGCACGGCTCCCATGCGCGTCCTCCTCTTCCACGGCTACATGCTGCGCGGAACCGGCAGCAACATCTACAACGCCAATCTCGCCGCCGCCCTCGCCCGGCTGGGCCACGAGGTCCACCTGCTCTGCCAGGACCGCGAGACCAAGATCGAGGGCGTTGAGATCCACAACCCCGACATCCACGGCCTATTGCCGGTCTACGTCAAGGACCCCTACGAGGGCTTCCAGGTCAAGGCCTTCCCGGAGCTGACCGAGGCCGAGCTCGACCGCTACATCGACGCCAACGTCGCCGCGGTCCGCGAGGTCGCCGAGCACGTTGGCGGCTTCGATGCCGCGCTGGGCGGCCACCTCGTCATGGGCCCGGCGATTCTCGCTCGCGCCGGCGTCGACTCCTTCGCGGCCAAGATCCACGGCTCCGCCCTCGAGTACACGGTCAAGCCGCACCCGCGCTTCCTGCCCTACGCCGAAGAGGGGATGAATGCGGCAAAGGGCGTCCTCGTCGGCTCGCGGCACACGGCCGAGTCCCTCTGGGCGGCGCTGCCGGGAGTTCGGGGTCTCGAGGAAAAGACCCGCCTGGGTCCTCCCGGGCTAGATCCCGAGACGTTCCGTCCCGGATCCTTGCCAGCCGGCTCCCAACGCGTCGTCTTCGTAGGCAAGCTCATCGTTTCCAAGGGCGTGGACCTGCTGATAGCCGCATGGCCGCTCGTGCGGACCGAGCACCCCGAGGCGCGGTTGCAGATTGCAGGGTTCGGCGAGTACGAACAGGGGCTGAAGAGGTCGCTGGCGGCGCTCGACCGCGGCGATCTCGACGACGCGCGCGAGGTGGCCCGGCTGGGTCGCGGGCTCGAGGGCGGGGAGGAGGAGCCGCTCTCGATCCTCTCGGCGTTCCTCGCCGACCCGCCCGTCGGCTATGCCGAGGCCGCGGCCGGCATGGCGGGCTCGATCGAGTGGCTCGGGCGGCTCGAGCACCAGGAGGTCGCCGAGCTGCTGCCCGGCGCCGAGGCGCTGGTGATGCCGAGCACCTTCCCGGAGGCGTTCGGGATGGTCGCCGCCGAGGCGGCGGCCTGCGGGGTACTGCCGGTGTCCGCGGGACACTCGGGGATGCTCGAGGTCTCGCGCCAGCTGGCGGCGGAGCTGCCGCCGGAGGCCGGGTCGCTGACCTCGTTCCCGGTCGAAACCGGGGCGGTCGAGGCGATCGCCACTCGCCTCAACGCCTGGCTGGCCCTGCCGGAGGAGGAGCGGGAAGCCGTCCGCCCCAAGCTCGCGGAGACGGCTCGACGGCTCTGGAGCTGGGAGGGCGTGGCGCGGGGCGTGATCGCCGCCTCACGAGGTGAGCTTGACCGTCTGCCGCTTGCATAGAATGCGCCGCCGATGATCGGACGCCTCCCGATAGCGAAGATGCTCGCTGCCACGATTGCGCTCACCGTGGTGACCTCGGCGGTGATGCTGCCGATCAACTGGAACGGCCAGGGGGCATCCACCGCGGCGGGTCCGATCGACACGCTGCTCGACGTGATGATCGTCCTCTCGGCCTTCGTCTTCTCGCTGGTGATGGTGATGCTCGGCTACGCGCTGTGGAAGTTCAAAGCCAAGCCCGGCGACGAGTCCGACGGCGAGCCGATCCACGGCAACACCCGGCTCGAGATCGCCTGGACCGTGATCCCGACGATCATCGTCCTCTTCGGCGCCGGCTACAGCTGGGCGGTCCTCGAGGACATCGAGGACCCGGCCGAGAACCCGCTCAAGGTCCAGGTCTTCGCCCAGCAGTTCGCCTGGAGCTTCGGCTACCCGGGCAAGGACGAAGTCTGGTCGGAGGGCGAGATGCACGTGCCGCTCGGCCGCCAGGTCCACTTCAAGCTGCATGCCCAGGACGTGATCCATTCCTTCTGGGTGCCCGAGTGGCGGATCAAGAAGGACGCCGTGCCTGGGCTGACGACGACGGCGATCGTCACGCCCGACAAGCCAGGCACGTACCAGCTGGTCTGCACCGAGCTCTGCGGGGTGGGGCACGCGACGATGCGGGCGTCGGTCGTCGTCGAGCCGGCGGCGCAGTTCCGCAAATGGGTCGCGGGCCTCAAACAGAAAGTCCCAGGCCCGTTCAAAGAGTCGGTGATCCAGGACACCGAGGTAAACCCGGTCCCGGTCGGCGCCGGTGGGGCGTAGCCGCCGGGCATAATGAGGAGACCGACTAGATGGTGACCGCGATCAAGCAGCCAGGGTGGATTCGGGGCGCGCTCGGCATGGTGCTGGGCGTCGCGATCGGCTTTGGCCTGGTCGTCTCGCTGCGGGCGATCTCCGGCCTCGACATCTTCCAGACCGAGCAGACCGGCTACCCGCACGTGGTCGTGCCGCTGATCACCGGCCCGCTCGGCTTCCTGCTCGGCTTTGGCTGCTTCGACTACTGGCTGCGCTGGGCGGCCGGGATGCCGACCATCCCCGAGGACCACTCGCAGCACGGCGCCAAGAGCTGGAAGGACTACTTCCGCTTCAACACCGACCACAAGGTGATCGGCGTCCAGTACGTCGTCACCACCTTCATCTTCTTCTTCATCGGCGGCCTGATGGCGATGCTGATCCGGGCCGAGCTGGCCCAGCCGGGCGCCCAGATCGTCGATCCCAGCACCTACAACGGGCTCTTCTCGACGCACGCGGTGCTGATGATCTTCGTCTTCGTCATCCCGGTCTTCGCCGGGCTGGCCAACTACGTGCTGCCGCTGATGATCGGCGCGCCCGACATGGCCTTCCCGCGCCTCAACGCGCTCAGCTTCTGGATGCTGCCGCTGGCGGGCCTGCTCTTCGTCGGCAGCTTCCTCGCTCCCGGCGGCGCCTTCGACGCCGGCTGGACCGGGTACGCGCCGCTCTCCACCGGCGCCCCCCTCGGGCAATCGTTCTTCAACGTGGGCGTCCAGTTTGCGGGCGCCTCATCGATAGCGACCGCGCTCAACTTCCTGGTCACGATCATCACTATGCGTGCGCCCGGAATGACCTTCTGGCGCATGCCGCTGCTGGTCTGGGCCAACCTCTCGACCTCGCTGCTGGTGGTCGCCGCGACGCCGTTCATCGCCGGCGCCCAGTTCATGGTCCTCTTCGACCGCGTCCTGCACACCAACTTCTTCGAGTTCGCGGCCGGCGGCGACGTCGTCAGCTACCAGCACATCTTCTGGTTCTACTCGCACCCGGCCGTCTACATCATGATGCTCCCCGGCTTCGGGATCATCAGCGAGGTCATCTCGACCCATGCCCGCAAGCCGATCTTCGGCTACCGGCTGATGGCCCTGGCGCTGATCGGGATCGTCGTGCTCAGCTACTCGGTCTGGGCGCACCACATGTTCGTCGCCGGGATGTTCAGCTGGCTGCGGGTGCCGATGATGATCACCACGCTGCTGATCGCGGTGCCTACCGGGATCAAGATCTTCTCCTGGCTGGGGACCCTCTACTTCGGCAAGATCCACACCTACTCGACCGCGATGCTGTTCGCGCTCGCCTTCATCGTCACCTTCACGATCGGCGGAATCAGCGGCGTGATGCTGGGCATGGTGCCGATCGACATCCACGTCTCGGACACCTACTTCATCGTCGCCCACATCCACTTCGTGCTCTTCGGCGGCTCGGTCTTCACGATCTTCGCCGGCGTCTACCACTGGTTCCCGAAGATGACCGGGCGGATGTACGACGAGCGGCTCGGGAGGGTCCACTTCTGGGGCACCCTCTTCGGCACCTGGCTCACGTTCATCCCGATGCACTGGGTGGGGATGGACGGGATGCCGCGCCGCGTCGCCGACTACGCGACCCAGTTCGGCGAGTGGAACCTGCTGATCAGCTGCGGCGCCTTCGTGCTCGGCGCGGTGCAGCTGGTCTTCCTCTACAACATGATCGTCAGCTGGAAGTACGGCCCGCGGGCCGAGGCGAACCCGTGGCGGGCCAAGACAATCGAGTGGCAGGTCTCCTCGCCGCCGCCGATCTTCAACTTCGATGAGATCCCGCGCGTCGTCGGCGGTCCGTACGAGTTCGGCGTGCCCGGCGCCCGCCACGCGATCATGAGCGGCGAAAGCGCCGAGGTGACCAAGCCCGAGCCGACCACGGTGGGCAGCTCCACATGAGCGCCTCCGTCGAGGCTCGACCCCTGCTCGTCTTCCTCAACGAGGTGGCGGGTGGGCGCAAGCTGCTGCAGGCGGTCCAGGAGCGCGCCGAGCAGGTCTCTTCCGTGGCGGTTGCCGCGCCGCAGAACCAGCCGGCCGTGGGCCAGGTCGTCGATGCCGACGAAATCCGGGACGCCGCTCGCGCCCGGGTCGAGGTGACGATGTCGGTCCTCGCCGAGTACGGGATCGAGTCGGTCGGCGAGGTGATGGACCCGGATCCGGCTCTCGCCATCGACGATGCGGTGCGCGCCCACGAGCCGGGCGAGGTGCTGCTCTCCTGTCTCTACGACACCCGCTTCGGACTGACCCGCAAGGACCTCGTCGAGTGGGCCCGGGACCGCTTCGAGCCGGATACCGCCGTGACCCACATCCCGGTTCGGATCGAAGACGACGCGGTCAGCTGGGAGGTCAGTCACACCCTCGTAGTCGCTACCCAGACAGTCGCCGCGCCCGACTTGGTCACCCGCCTGAAGGAACGCGCCGCGGGCCATCCGCACCGCTTCACGATCATCTGCCCCCGCTCAGAGGACGTCTCGGAGCCCGAGATCGTGCGCGACCTGGCCTCGACGCTGGCGGAGCTCTACCGCGCCGACATCGACGCCACCGGCCAACCGATGAGCCCGGACCCCTTCCAGGCGGTCAAGAACGCGGTCGAGCACTATCGCGTCGACGAGATCCTGATCTCGACCTTCGCCGGCGAGACCTCGCGCTGGCTCGAGGAGGACCTGATCGGCAGGGTGCGCGAGATCACCGAGAAGACCGTCGAGCACCTCGAGGTCGGCCGCCCGGCCGCCGCCGTCGCAGCCGCCGTCGCCGAGGGAGAGGAGGCCTAGTGGAGAGCGCGACCGTGGCCCTCGGCCACGCCCACGACGAGCACCACGGTCCGCCTGAGGCCCATCAGAGCTCGCGGATCGACCGGCAGACGCTGGGGATCCTGCTCTTCATCGTCTCCGAGGTGATGCTGTTCGGCGCCTTCTTCGCCGCCTACTTCTTCCTTCGCGTGGTCGTCGACCCGCCCGCATGGCCGCCGGAGCCCTATGAGCTGCCGGTCGCTGTCGCCGGGATCAACACGGCGATACTCGTCTCCTCGAGCTTCACGATCCACTATGCGCTGGAGTCGATCCGGCACGGCAACCGCGCGGGCCTCAAGCTCGGCCTGGTGCTCACCCTGCTGCTCGGGGCGACCTTCCTCTTCATCCAGGTCAACGAGTACGCTCACATCGGCTTCGCCGCCCGCGATCTCGCCTTCGGCTCGATCTTCTACGGCCTCACCGGCCTCCATGGAGCCCACGTCTTCGTCGGCCTGGCGCTGCTCAGCTTCGCCACGATCCGCGCCTTCCGCGGCCACTTCGGCCCCGAGGCCAAGGACCACCTGGGCGTCGAGGTCCCCGGGATCTACTGGCACTTCGTAGACGTGATGTGGATCATCGTCTACGTCAGCGTTTACATCCTCTAGCTTCGGCTCCAGCAAGCGGGTTCCGCAGTGGCGCCAATCTCGTGCGCCAGCTGGTGCGCCAGTTAGGCGGGCAACCCGACACAGACGCACGTCAAGGCCGCTTCGTGTTCTTGAATCCCTTGAGTAGCTTGCTGTTGTACGGGATTTGGAGATGAGCCTGGAACATCCCCGGCGACTGCATTCGGATAAGCAGCGGGTAGGTCGGTTGCTTCCCTTCGTCTTCGAGCGCCTTCATCCGCTTGTTGTAGCGCTTGGCTGACCCTCGTCGGAGGTAGCCGACCCGTCTCCCCTGCACCATCACCTGGACTGCAAGAGGATCGTGCGCGTTGCTCGGCTCCCGCACAAGCGTTGCCTCCGTTTCGCAGCGGTCGTCTTGCCTCTCGATCAGGTGCTCACTCGCAGTTAGTAGCGCGGCTTGGTGGTACTGGTTGCCGACGACTCTGATGCGACGGTGATCCTCAAAGCGCGACCACTCCATTGATACCTCTGAAACGCGACGGGCCACCTCTAGCCAGCTTCGCCTGGCAGGATCTCCCTCCCGAGTCCCAAGTGCAGGAAGACGCCGAGGTTATCCGTCTCACCAGCCGCCCGGCCAGCGATAACTGCACGCACCAGACCCGAGCCGTGCTCCGTAAGGGCCTCGTCGATCGCTGGTCGGAGTTCAACCGCATCTGCACGCGAGAGATAGCCGACGCAGGCACCATTGATGTCCACCCGAACCGCGTTTGGGTCATAACGATTGGTCGGCTCAGGAACTAGTTCAGCGAAGCACTCGAAATGTGTATCCATCCCGCGCTGCCAGCCACATGCCCTGCGGATTGCCGGCTGGTAGTTGGACTCGCCAACGACATTAATCTTCTCATCGCGGATGACTTCCGCTTTGACGTCGAGCGACGCCGAACCCTGGCCGGCTTCAGTGTTGAAAAGGCGGCGGAGGAGGCCCATTTCAGGCGCAAGCCTAAATGTTCGGGAAAGTCTGTGCATCGTCCGTATCCCATGGCTCCTCGTTGCGCTGTTTACACGCAGCGCTTCTGAGGTAAAACTGGAGGTATGCACAATCCGCTGAGGTCGGAGGCTGATGCGTTCCGCTGGGTGGTCGTGATCGGGGCCGGGGCGGTGGCGGTGATCGTGTTGACGCTCCTGACCAGGCCGGTCTTCGGCGCGATCCTGGCGGCGGCGCTGATCGGGTTCGGGATCGGAGTCGCCTACCGCAGCTCGCGCGGGTCGCTGCCGCGCACGGTCGAGGTGACCCGCGGCGGCGACGGCAAGCACCGGCTGCTGGTCGTCGCCAACGAGACGGTCGGCGGCAGCGAGCTGCTGAACGAGATCGGCGAGCGCTGCCGGGACCGCGATTGCGAGGTCCTCGTCGTCACCCCGGCGCTGGCGGGCTCGCGAGCCGCGCACTGGGCTTCCGAGATCGACGAAGCGATGGAGCTGGCCCGTCAGCGCATGGAGCTCTCCCTGATCGCGCTCAGGGAGCTGGGGCTGAAGGGCAGGGGGGAAATCGGGGACTCGGATCCCAACGTGGCGATCGAGGACGCCCTGCGCACCTTCCCCGCCGACGAGATCGTCATCTCCACCCACCCGCCGGAGCGCTCGCGCTGGCTCGAGCACGGCGTCGTCGAGCAGGCCCGCGAGCGGATCGACCTGCCGATCACCCACGTCGTGGTCGACCTCTCGGCCGAGCGCACGGTCTCCTGACCGAATCGTCACGGAGTTGGCGCACAGACGCGCCCACCCGTAACTTTCTGTCTTCTAGTCTGGCAGTATGGAGGCCGTGAGAGAAAAGTGGACTGACGAGCGGCTCGACGACCTCAATCTCAAGGTCGATCAGCTGGGGCGGCGTGTAGACGAAGGCTTCAGCAGCATTCGGGTAGAAATGAACACTCGCTTCGACGCTTCCCAGCGCACCATGGTGCAGCTCTTTGCCGTGGCAATCACCGCCTGCGTCGGGCTCATCGGCGCCCAGACGGCGTTGCTTCTGATGCTGCTTTAGCGAGATCTCCCCGACGCTGAGAAAGGTCAAGGATGGCCATCGCCATGGCCACCGGGACGGTCGCCGGCAGCGAGTCGAGAGCGAAGAAGAGCAGGTCGAAGCTGAGCGCGAGAGCCGCGAGCAGCACGGCTCCGGTCAGCTGCAGGCGCCGGTCTGCGGCGAGCAGGGCGCCGAGGGTGGCGGCGAGGAAGAGATCGCCGAAGCCGGTCGCGGCGGAGCCGAAGGAGGCGTACTGGAGCTGGGGCAGGCTGCCGGGCGCGGCGGCATTGAGGATTGCGTTCGGTTCCTGCAGCAGCTCGGCTCCGACCAGCCAGGCGTCGATCGCCGCCATCGCGTAGATGCCGAGCTTCAGCCACCGCGACGGCACGACGCAGGCCAGCAGCCAGCCGAGGCTGACGCAGGCGAGACCGGTGAGGGCCAGGGCTGCGGTCTCGCCGGCGAGCGAGTCCTTGGAGGCCCAGGCGAGGGCGAAGAACGGGACGACGAGCGCCGCCAGCGCGGGCCGGCCGCCGCGGATCGCGTGGCCGAGGGCGAATGCGGCGAGGGGAGGGACGGCGAAGAGGGCGAGGTAGGTCAGCACCCGCGCCGAGTCGGACTCGAGCGCGATCGCGGCGACCACCAGGGCGATCGACCCCGGTGGCACGAGCCCCCACCAGCGGCCGCCGAGCCGGGCGAGGGCAGGGGAGACCGCCGGTCGGGGGAGGGCGACCAGCGCCGCCTGCGCGAGGCTGAGGGTCGCGATCGAGACGGAGAAGGGAAGCATCGGGCGCGGAAGCGCCTAGGGGGCCCCGTCGTGGGCGCTCAGGGCGGGCTCCGGCGCCGCATCGGGGACGGCGGCGGTGGCGATCCCGCGTGGCTCCAAGCGGCCCGCGGCGGCTACCGTCCACAGCATCGCCAGCCAGGTCGTGATGGCGAGGGCGATGTGCAGCCAGACGAGCTCCGCCGGCAGCTCCAGCGCCCACTGGATGCCCCCTACGGCGCCTTGCAGGCCGAGCAGCCCGATCACTGCGGTCAGGGGCCTGAGGGCGCGCCCATCGCCTCCAGGGCGCCTCAGCAGCAGCCAGACCGCGATCGCGGCGAGGCCGAAGACGAGAGCGATCGCGCTGTGGCGCTGCACCATCCACTCCAGGGTCCCGGCGCCCTTGAACTCGAAGCGGTGTACGAGCTCCCCGTCGTGGTCGCCGGCGTGCGGCCCCGAGCCGGTCGCGATCGTGCCGGCGAGGATCGTCAGCTGGCCGAGCGGGATCAGGGCGCGCACCGCCCAGACGCCGAGGCGGTCCGGGGACCGCCGCCGCTCCCAGGGTTCGTAGCGCGAGCACCAGGCGAGGGCGAAGGCCGCGTCGAGCAGCAGCATCGAGAGCAGGAAGTGGCACATCACCAGCCCTGGGGCCAGGTGGTATTTGACGACCAGGGCGCCGAGCACGGCCTGGCCGATCACCCCCAGCGGCAGCAGCGCGCCGAAGAGTGCGAGGTGGCCGCGGAAGGGGCGCCGCAGCCAGGCGAGGCCGCTGGCGGCGATCACGGCAAGGCCGACGAAGCCGGTGAGCAGGCGGTTGCCGTACTCGATCACCGCGTGGGTGTCGAGCGGCGGCACCGTTTTGCCGTAGCACTTGGGCCAGTCCGGGCAGCCCAGTCCGGAGCCGGTCAGCCGCACGCCGGCACCCGTCAGCACGATCAGGGAGAGGGCGGCCAGGGCGACGATCGTCACCTTGGCGTAGAGCTGCGGCGTGATCTCGAAACGCTCACGCATCGGTCGTCGAGGGATGATGCCAGCGGCGTCCGGGCTGCCGCCCAGGGCTCAGCCGGATTTGGATTTGCCGCTGGTCGATTTGACCAGGAAGGCGACGAGGTCTTCCAGTTCCTTCGGCGTGAGCGTCGTTTTGTAGATGCTCGGCATCACGCCGGCCTCGTAGCCTTTGGCAATCACCGAGTCGGGTTCGACGATCGATTTGTGGATCATCGCTGCGCTCTGCCCCGGCAGGACCTCGTCGAGGTTGGGCCCGGTCACGCCACCCGAGCTCGCCGCGGCCAGCGTGTGGCAGCCGCCGCAGCCGTTGTTGGCGAAGACCTGAGCGCCCGGACCGCCCGGCACGGTCGGCGGCGCGGCGCCGGGCACGCCGGCGTAGAGGGCGACATAGGCGGCGACGTCCTGGGCGTCCTGCCCGGTGACGATGTCGGGCGGCATCGAGACAGCCGGGTTGTCGTTGCTCGGGCGCGGGTTCTCGATCTGGGAGGCGACGACGCCTTCGATCGTGCTTTCCCCTTGGCCGGAGGCCCGCGCCGGGCCGAAGGCGTCGTCGAGGTCGGGCCCGATCGTGGCGGTCGTGCCGGCCTGGGCCATCGTGTGGCAGGTGCCGCATTTCTGTTTGAAGAGGATCCGGCCGCGCTCCTCGTCCGCGTTGCTCGTGCCGCAGCCGGAAGCGGGCAGCGCGACAGCGGCCAAGACGGCGAGGGCGAGCAGCAGGCGGGTTGGGCGAATTGAGTTAGGCATGCGGGGCGCTGAGCGCGCCGGAGTCTATATTGGAGGGCCGATGCAGGTACGCGACGGCATGTCCGAAGTGGTTCTGACCGTCGGCCCCTCTCACACGCTGCGCGAGGCGGCGGCGATGATGGCCGAGAAGGGCACCGGCGCCGCCCTGGTCAGCGACGATGAGACGCCCGTTCCCTGCATCGTGACCGAGCGCGACGTCCTGCTCTCGGTCGGCGCCGGCGACGATCCCGACGCCGAGCGGGTCGCCGACCACATGAGCGACAGCGTGATCGTCGCCTCGCCCGACTGGAGCCTGGAGCGGGCAGCGGCGGAGATGGCGCGGCGCGGCATCCGCCACCTCGTCGTCTACGAGAACGCGGAGCTGGTCGGTGTGCTCTCGATGCGCGACATCGTGCGCGTCTGGACGTCGGACGGCGCGACGTCGGGCATGACGCCCCCCGAGTAGGGCGCTCTCAGCCGTCAGCGCTGCGGAGGCTGGATGGTCTCGACGGGTAGGACCGCGCCGCGCACGCGCTGCTTGCGGGGCAGGCGGTAGTAGTCGCGGATCGCGCCGCGGACCATGTGGCGGAAGACCAAGAGGGCGACCGCGACGCCGATGATCGAGTAGACCCAGCCGGGGACCATGAACGGGGCGAAGATCCCGCAGACGGCCAGCGCTAGGGCGAAGGCGAAGAAGGCAGGCAGCCAGGAGGAGCGAGGCCGGTAGACCAGCTCGCCGGGCTCGGGAATGCTCCGGCGCTCGCTCATGAGGCGATGTAGAGGGTCGCGGCGATGAAGCAGAGGGCGAAGATCGTCGCGGCGACGCCTCCGAGGACGAGCGCCGAGGTCATGTTCCGTCTTGCGGTCTCGCGATCCACGCCGGGATTTCTACTAGACCACTCGGTCGAGCGGCATCGCCAGGAAGAGCAGCGCCAGGTAGGCGAGCGAGAAGAGGTAGGTACGTAGGGCCCAGCGCCGGTCGCCGCTGCGCAGCAGGCGCACGGAGCAGTAGATGAAGGCGGCGCCGAGGCTCATCGAGACGACCAGGTACTCGACCCCGAAGGCGCCGGCGCAGAAGGGCAGCTGGGTCACCGCGTAGAGCAGCACCGTGTAGAGCAGGATCTGGCGCCGCGTCTCGTCCTCGCCGCGGACGACGGGCAGCATCGGCACGCCGGCCTTCGCGTACTCGTCCTTCATCAGCAGCGAGAGGGCCCAGAAGTGGGGCGGCGTCCAGAAGAAGACGATCGCGAAGAGGTAGAAGGCGGTGCCGCTGAGCTCGCCGGTAGTCGCCGCCCAGGCGACCAGCGGCGGAACCGCCCCCGCGGCGCCGCCGATCACGATGTTCTGCGGCGTACGGCGCTTCAGCCACAGCGTGTAGACGCCGACGTAGCCGAGCAGCCCGGCCAGCGAGAGCGAGGCGGCCAGGGGGTTGACGGTGAGCGAGAGCAGGATGAACGAGGCCAGGCCCAGCGAGACGCCGAAGGCGATCGCCGCCCCCGGCGAGATCCGGCCGCTGGCGACCGGGCGCGTTGCGGTGCGGGCCATCGTGCGGTCGATGTCGCGGTCCACAGCGTGGTTGATCGCGCCGGCGCCACCGGCCGAGAGGGCGCCGCCGAGGCAGGTGAGCAGGACGAGGCCGATCGAGGGGTCGCCCGCCACGTACATCGTCGTGATCGTGGTCAGCAGCAGCAGCGACTGCACCTTCGGCTTGGTCAGCGTGGCGTAGTCCCGGAGGACGATCAGCGCTGCCGGCCGCTGTGCGGCGACTACGACGGTCTCGGCGCCGCTCATGGTCTCAAGCTACCGGCTGCGACTCGCGCGCGGGCCGCTCGGGCGCGCGAGCGGTGCGATGGGCGATCGCCGCCCGGATGTCGTGCAGCGGCCGGTCGCTGCGCACGTCTGGGAGCACGTCGAAGTTGTGGGGCTCGGGCGGCGAGTGCGCGAACCACTCGAGCGAGTCGCCGCCCCACGGGTCGTGGCCGGCCCTGGCCCCGCCGTTGCGGCTGAGGATCGCGTTGACGAGCGTCAGCACGATGCCGATCGCAAGCACGAAGGCGCCGATCGAGGCGATCAGGTTGTAGCCGCTGACGCCTTCGTCGCCGAAGAACTTGTAGGCGTCGATCACCTGACCCTCGTAGGTGCCGGAGAAGAGCAGCGGCACGAAGGCGAGGGCGGTGCCGAGGATCATCGTCCAGAAGGAGATCCGGGCCAGGGGCTCGCCCATCGTGCGGCCGGTCATCTTCGGGAACCAGTAGTAGAGCGCGGCGAAGCCGCCGAAGACGGCGCCGCCGATCAGGGCGAAGTGGGTCGCGCCGGTGGCGTCGGTCGTGTTCTTCAGTTTCCAGGCGAGGCCGACCAGCGAGTGCGAGATCTCCGCCGCGAGGCCGACCGAGATCGCCGAGACGGCGCCGGCAGCGAAGAGCAAGGGCGCCCGCATTCGCACGGCGCCGCCTGCGATCGTCGCGATCAGGTTGTAGAAGATCAGGCCGAAGGGCACGATCAGCGCCAGCGCCATCGTCATCGCGAAGTACATCCAAGCGATCCCGATCGGCGCCGTCAGCATGTTCTGGATCCAGGCCAGGGTGCCGATCGCCGCGATCGCCACCAGCGAGCCGATCACCGTCGTCCGGCCCTCGAGCGGGCGGCCGACGAGGGCGGGGACGATCTCGCAGATCGCGCCGAAGGCGGCGATCAGGATCAGCATGTAGGTCCCGGTGAAGAAGATCCAGCTCAGGTGCTGCCAGAGCAGCGGCGCGCCACCGCCGCCGTCGGCGAAGAAGATCCCGTCGAAGTTGCGATCGATCAGCAGCATCGCGATCGCGGCCAGCAGCACCGGGCCGATCACGAGCATCAGCCAGGAGCAGATCGCCGTCGCCCAGGCGAAGACCGGCAGCCGTCGCCAGGCCATGCCCGGCCCCCGCATCCTGCGCAGCGTCGTGGTCAGGTCGATCGCCAGCAGGACGAAGCCGAGCGTGGCCAGGCCGGCCGCCGCCGCCCAGGCGTCGACCCCGTTGTTGGGCAGGAAGGTGAGCTCGGAGAGCGGGGCCAGCGGGTTGATCCCGGCCTCCGACGGGGTGAAGAGGAAGCCCGCGTAGAGGACCGTCGCGCTCGCAACCCAGAGCCAGAGGCCGATCTGGCCGAGGCGGGGGAGGGCGGTTCCGCGGGCGCCGATCTGGAGCGGCGCCAGGTAGTAGAAGAGGCCGAAGGCGAGCGGCAGCGCGAAGAGGAAGATCGCGGTCGTCCCGTAGAGCGAGAGCATCCGGTTGAAGTTCACGGGGGAGAGGAAGGTGTTCTCCGGGATCGCCAGCTGCAGGCGCATGAGCAACAGCTCGATCAGGGCGATGAAGAGGAAGCCGAGCGCGCCGGTGATCAGGATCCGGCCGATGTCCTTGTGGTCGCCGCTGGTCGCCAGCTCCATCCAGCGCGGACGGCGCTGGGGAAAGCCGTCGATGACGATCTCGGGCCGCTCCGCGCTCATGGCGTCTCCCCGCTTTCGATCTGGTCGACGACGGTGTCCTGCGCGGCCTGGATGTCGGCGTCGAGTTGTTTCAGGTAGCTCTCGTACTCCTCTGGGGAGACGACTTCGACTTCGGTGCCCATCGCCGCGTAGGCGGCGCCGGAGAGGGTCGCGGCGCGACCTGTGTAGCTGCCCTCCTCATCGGCCCGGAAGGAGACCGTGTGCGCCTTGCCGGGCACGGCGTCGGCCTTGCCGGCGAGGCTCGGCACGTTCCAGGTGTGGATCACGTCGGTGGAATCGAGCTCGAGGTCGATCGCGGTATCGACCGGAACGACCAGCTTGTAATAGGAGAAGGCGCCGTTGGGGTATTCGTAGCGCCACAGCCACTGCTGGCCGGTCCCCTTGATCGTCAGCGAATCGGCGTCTTTCTGCTGGAGGCCGGCGGCGCCCGTGGCCGGCGCCTCGCGCGCCTTCTCGGTGAAGACCAGGCCGAAGACGAAGACCGCCACGGCGAAGGCGCCCAGCGCCGCACCGATTCGCAGCTGGGGGCGCCCGCCATCCTGCGGCTCGAGGGGCTGCGCGCCGCTGGCGGCGCGGCGGCGGCGCAGGAAATAGATCAGCGCGACGTTGACGGCAAGGGCGACGATCGCGAAGACGACGAAGCCGATGCCGAACAGCGTCTCGATCTGATCGGTGGCAGGGGAGTTGGGACTCAAAGCGCGGCCATTCTAATCAGGAGCAGCGGCGCCCCGCCGTGCCCGGTCACGGCAGGCCGACCTATACTCGCCGACCTTATGCGCAGGCGCTCCCCCCGGCCATCTCCGGCGCTTCGCACGGTGGTGCGCGCCGGCGCGGCCGGCGCGGTGGCCGCGGCGGTGGCCGTGCCGCTGCTTAGACGCCGTCTGCGCATCCCGGCCCCGGTCACCGTCGCCGCCTGCGCCAGCGGACCGCTCGGCGTCGCGGTTTTGCGGCCACGCTCCCACAAGCGAGATGTGGCGCTGTATGCGATGCAGATGTGGGCCTTCACGATGGTCCACGAGCTCCCATATGACGACCCGGAGCGCCTGCGCCGGCGCCTGCGCAGCCGCTACCCGATCGCGATCGACCGCGCGATTGGGTTCGGCCGCCTGCCCAACGTCCGTCTGCAGCGCGCCCTCGCCCGCTTCGGCCGCGTCAACGCCCTCGACCGCTTCCTCACCTGGGTGCACTGGCTCTGGTTCCTCGAGCCCTACGCGGCATTGGTCTGGATCCTGCTCCGCCACCCCGAGCGCTTCCCGCGCGCGGCGCGCCAGCTCGCCGCCGTCTTCGACCTCGGCTGCGTCGGCTACTTCGCCGTGCCGACGTCGCCTCCGTGGTGGGCCTCCGAACAGGGCCTGACCGGGGAAGGGGTGCGGCGGATCATGGTCGAGGTCGGCGAACCGACCTGGGGCAGGGCCTGGCCGGCGATGTACGGGGCGCTTGGCGGCAACCCCTGGGCGGCGATGCCCTCTCTGCATTTCGCCACCTCGACGATGGCGGCGATCTCGCTCTCCGAAGCGGGGCGCGCCGAGGGTGCGATCGGGTGGGGCTACGCCCTGACCCTGGGCTTCGCGCTCGTCTACCTGGGCGAGCATTACGTCACCGACCTGGTCGCCGGGGCGGGCCTGGTCGCCGCCGTACGTCGCGGCGAGCCGCTCGCCGAACCCGCGGTATTGCGGGTGAATCGGGGCTTGCGGCGTCTGGAGCGCCTCGCCAGCGGGTAGCGTCTATCGCGTGTCTCAGCAGGACTCGGCGAACGGCAACGGCGCCGTCGGACTGCCGCTGTTTACGCGGCGGCGGGTCGTCCAGACCACATTGCTCGTCCTCCTGCTGCTGGTCGCGATCTATTTCCTCTTCCCGCGACTGGTCGGGCTGGGCGATGCGCTCGGCAAGCTGAGCGAAGCCGACCTGCTCTGGGTCGCCGTCGCGATCTGCTTCAGCGTCGTCGCGATCGCCACCTACATCGCCCTCTTCAAGGCCGTGGTCGGCGGTGACGCGCTGCCTCTCACCTGGAGGGAGACCTACGAGATCAACATGGCGGGGGTCGCCGCAACCCGGCTCTTCTCGGCCGGCGGCGCCGGCGGCATCGCCCTCACCTACTGGGCGCTGCGCAAGGCGGGGATGGAGCGGCACGACGTGGGGCGGAGGATGGTCGCCTTCCTCGCCCTCCAGTACGTCTTCTACCCGGTCGCGCTGATCGTCTGCGGCGTCCTGCTGCGGACGGGGGTCGTGCCGGGCAAGGGCTCGGTCGAGCTGACCATCGTCCCCGCCGGGGTCGCCGGCCTGCTGCTGATCCTCGGCCTGCTGGTGGCCCTGATCCCGCCCGATCTGGCCCGACGGGTAGAAGGCCACGCTCGCAGCGAGCGCAGCAGGGCGATTCTCGCCAACATCGCCAAGGTGCCGGCGATCGCCGGCGAGGGGCTCAGGTTCACCGCGGGGCTCTTCGCCAACCCGTCGCGCGGCGGGCTGGCGGTCCTTGGTGCGGCCGGCTACTGGGCCGCCAACATCGGCATCCTCTGGGCCTCCTTCAAGGCCTTCGGCGTGCACGTGCCGCTGGCGGTCGTGATCCAGGGCTTCTTCCTAGGCATGGTCGCCAACCTCTTCCCCCTGGCGCCGGCTGGGGTGGGGGCCGTCGACGCCGGGATGATCGGCGCCTTCGTCCTCTTCGGCATCCCCGAGGCGACCGTCTTCCCGGCGATCCTCGTCTACCGCACGGTCGCCTTCTGGCTGCCCCTGCCGCTCGGCATAGTCGCCTTCCTCCAGCTCCGCCACACGGCGCAGGAATGGGAAGACGGCGAGTCCCCGAGCGAGCGCGAGGCCTTGCCGGAGGGTAGTGGGTCAGTTTCAGCCGTCTAGCCCAAGCTGGCGATCACCGCGACCACGTTGACGACTGTCAACCCGGTCACGACCCAGGTCAGCCGCAGCATCTGGCGACCCTGGCGCTCGATCTGCCTGCGCTCCAGCTCGGCCAGGTAGTAGCCGGTCCCGACCCGGGTATTCGCGGCGAGCTTGTCGTGCTGCTCGATCAGTTCGTCGTCAGACAGGGACCGCAGCTCCGCGATGGTCTTCGCCATCTGGGAATGGCTCACGGCTGACGACCCTAGCTCAGCGGGACCGTGATCTGACCCGATTTCACCCGGTTTCACCCGGTTTTCTGAGCTGGTTGGCCTGCCTCCCCCTGGATTCAACTCCCAATTTCGCCGTCTTCCTTCGGCTCCGGGCCGCCAAGACCAGGAGCGTCCCAATAGCTAGTCCGAGCCCCTCCTCGTCCCCTTGTGAGCCCTCGACGGGCTTGCCTGATGGCGCCGGACGCGGATAGCGCCAAGCAAGGTAGGCCACGACAAGACTGGCGACCCCGATCACCAGCTCGGCGACCCCAATCTCAACGGTCAAGTCCATAGCTCCACCGTAGGGCTGCGGAGCGTTGACCCTATTTGAGGTCTGATCGGCCGAAAGGGACTGTCAACCACTTCTAGAAAGGGCATCCATGAGTATCGCTCCATCGCTGGTATCGGGCGAGATCTACATGGAGCAGCACTGGCCGCACGGTCTCTCGTGCAGCCAGTGTCTCCACGTATTCAGCGAGCCAGAGCGCTACTCCGAGCGGCTCTACGCCTTCTCGGGCGACCAACCGCTGGTCGAAGTCATCTGCCTCAACTGCGCTATGACGACTGAGAGACCACTACCGCGATCGGTGCCTCCCGCTTGACACGAGCGACAGCCGCTTCGCAGCCTTCCTGAGAGTAGTAGCCCTCGCCGGAGTCAGCGATGATTTTCTCATTGCTTGCCCGCAGCCGCCAGCGCCACTCACCAGCCGCGTCGCGGTACACATAGAAATAGGGATCCTTAGACATGCTTTGTTGTCCTTTGCTTCTGCCTCAGAAGCCGCCTGCAGCCACAGGCACCAAAGCTCCGAGGATCTACGACAAGTTTTCCCGCTCCTTCGGACAGATCGGCCGACATTTCGGCTCCGCTAGCGTTGAAAGCATCGTCTGCGGGTGCTGATGGCCTTCGCACCTACTTGTTGTCCATGGCGGCTCGGGGCAGCCACCCCGAGCCGCCAAATCTTCAATCCAGCAGCGCCGCGATCTCTTCGAGGCTCCAGCGGTGATCCGCCACCCCGGCCGCCATTGCCGGGGTCATCTGGAGCGTCTGATGCGAGCGGGCGAAGTTGTAGAACATGAAGTGGAGGCTGACCGCATGGGCGAGGTTCTCGACCTTGCGCGAGAAGCCGTTCGTCAGCCGCGTAAAGCGGCGCATGCCCATCCTCATGGAGAGGTTCTGGCGCTCGACGTAGCTGGTTGAGATCCGATCCGGGTCAGGCTCGCCCTTGAGGACCCGGACCTTCGAGCCGGTGCAGACCGGCGGGCTGTACTTGTACTCAGGCGAGGGACCAGGCGAGCCGTAGGTCTTGTGGATCTGCGCCCAATCGACTTTCTGGCGGAAGGCCGGCCCCACCGTCTGTTCGTAGACGCCGTTCCCATCGGTCGTTAGCTGGATGCGGTTCGCCATTCGGCTGGCCAGGTCGCACATGAAGACGTAGGCGTCGTCGGTGCTTTGCTCCCCGACCAGCCAGCTAGGAACGAGCTTCGTGTCGGCGCAGAGGGCCGTGTAGGTCCAGACGTCGCCGTAGCCGGGAGTCCCTTTGAACTCCTCCGGCACGTTCTTTTTCTTCGCGTAGCAGTAGGCCCAGATCTCGTCGGCCTCGATCACTTTGCAGGGGAGGTCCCGCAGCGCCTGGTCCTGGTAGTCGGCGCAGGCTTCCCCGATATCGGCCAGCAGCTTCGTGATCGTGTTCTTGGCAGCGCCGGTCATCCGGACCGTTGCCCTGATGCTGCTGCCCTCGACAAGGCAGCCGATGATCTGGGCGCGCTTCTCGGTCGAGAGGCGATTCATGAGGTCTCAAACTGACCAAGTGCAAGCATTACCAATACTTTAGTGGCGCTCTCGGACGTCATCTACCGGGGAGAACCGTTAATAAGACAGGGAGATCCTCTGCTATAGTCCTTTCAAGGCGGCAGCAGAGCGCCGTCACTGCCGGGGTAGCCCGGCAGCAGAGACCTGAGAGAGGACGACATGCCTGGTAGCGACGAGATACGGCGTCTCAACTCAAAGTGGCAGACGAACACTGGGTGGCCAAAGCGCTTGGAGTGGATTGACATTGACGGCATTCGCGGCTGGAATGGCCAGCGCTTTGAGCTTCGGTTCCCAATCATGGCGGTGGTCGGCGAGAATGGCGTAGGCAAGAGCACCGTTCTTCAAAGCGCCGCCTCGGTCTATCGAGCGCCCGACAAAAGCGCTGATCGTTTCGCCTCTGACTTCTTCCCGGACACGCCGTGGGATCAAGTCACGAACGCCAAAATCCAATACTCGGTTCGAGAGGGAACGGAGACCCGCACGGCGACGATCCGAAAGCCGACCAACCGCTGGAGGGGGAACCCGCAGCGCCGCGAGCGGAACGTCGAGTACATCGACTTGAGCCGCGTCCAGCCAGTCGCCGGTCGCTTGGGCTACAAGACCTTGGCGAATCCTGCCTATCTTGAGACCGAGGTAAGCCCTTTCGAGAAAGGTCGGCTCGCTCGCTTTAGCGGCATCATGGGCCGCCCTTACGAACTCGCGAAGATGGCACTGACCTCTGGAGACTCTAAGCGAGAGATCCCTGTTGTCAGTCACCACGGCGCTTCGTATTCCGGCTTCCATCAGGGGGCCGGGGAGACCACCATCGCCGAGTTGCTCCAAACGGAACTTCCGAAGTACAGCCTCGTCCTGATCGATGAGATTGAGAGTTCGCTGCACCCCCGTGCTCAGCGTCGGCTGATCCGTGACCTAGCGGCCCGTGCTCGTGAGCTGGAGTTGCAGGTCGTAATCACCACCCACTCTCCCTACGTGCTGGAGGAGCTGCCCTTTGAGGCGCGGGCCTGCATTGTCCAGACCTCCTCCGGTGAGAGGGAGATCATTTACGGCGTAAGTCCTGAGTTCGCTATGACGAAGATGGACGACGTGCAGCATTCGGAGTGCGATCTCTACGTTGAGGACGGGATGGCGGCAACAATGCTCACTGAGATTTTGATCGCCACCAATGCGGATCTCGTCTCCCGTTGCGAGGTCATTCCTTTTGGGGCCTCGTCCGTAGGGAAGTCGCTTGGCCAGATGGTTCTCGGAAATCGATTTCCTAGGCCGTCATGCGTCTTTCTGGACGGCGACGAGGGGAACGTGGGTGGCTGCCACAATCTGCCAGGCGAAGACGCTCCCGAGCGTGTCGTATTCGAGGCTCTCAAAGCCCAGAATTGGGAGGGGCTGGAGAGCCGAACTGGCCGAGAGTTCGCTGACGTTGCAGATGCCTGCAACAAGGCGATGGCACTTCCTGACCATCATCAGTGGCTGACCCATGCCGCGAGCCGCCTGTTTCTTTCAGGCGAAAACCTGTGGCAGGCGATGTGTGCGGAGTGGGCCACTCGCTGCCTTGACGAAGAAGAGGCGAAGGCAGTCACTCAGACGGTGGAAGATGCGCTTATCGGCGTTCAAAGTCAGAGTCCCAGCCCACCGCCAGCCGATGACCCCCCTGAGACGGAGTCAGTGCCCGAGCCACCCTCAAACGGTTCTGCTTTCGCGGCAACCGAGGAGCCAGCCCAGGATGCAAGCCCTAGTCCCGATCCTTCCAACGAGCCAGGGCAGCTTTTCTAGCTATCTCAGCTCTCCGCTCAGGACTCAGCGCCGTAGCTCGTGCTTGGCCTCCCTCGCGGCCGTGTGCCGGCTCTTGCGGTGCTGATCTTCCCCCGGGTTCGTCAGTCGCCTCGCTCACAATGGCAGCCGCGAGGCGATTCAAATCGGCGGGCTTTTTGGACCGCTTGGCCATGCTCAGAGCGTAGCGCCCGTGTCGGGTTGCTCGAACCGGCCCTGCCGCATCTCGCCCGGCTCCCAAACGATCCCCTCGAACAGCTCGCCGGGATCGCATTCGAGCGCACCCGCCAGCTTCGCGACCGTGTCGATGCGCGGCACTCGAAGTCCTCGCTCTAGCTGGCTGACCTCGGTCCTATGGAGCGAAGCGCGCACGCTCACCTCGTCCTGAGAGAGATCGGCCTGCTTGCGGCAGCGAGCAAGGTTGTCCCCGAAGCAGGCCGCTATGTCGATCACGGCAGCTCCAGCCGGTCGAAGTGACGGGCGGCGGGAGTCGGCCGGATAGATACTCCCCGGCATTCGAGGAGGCCGATTCCGACGAGATCGCGGCAGGCGCGCTCTACGTCGTCGCCCTGGTCGATCTCTCGGGCAAGTTCGGGGATGGTGGACCAGTGCGGATAGGGAGCCAGACAGAGCGCCAGGACCACCCGCTGGACCGCCGCGTCCGCCATCGGTCGGCGCGGCATACGATTTGCCTGCATGGGGAGCTTGCCTCCTCGTGCCGGGCCGGGGGCTGTTAGCGCAGCGCCCCGGCCGTTGATCAGTTTCGGGAGGCGAAGCTAGAGGAATCGCCTAAGCGGCTGAAACTGACCCACTACCTGCCGGAGGCGGTACTATACAAAGTGAAGTATTGAGCTAGCGATCCGATGCGAAAGACTTAGGAACCATGCCTGAGGAGAAGAAGATCGAGAACCTGATCGTGATCGGCGGTGGCCCGGCCGGATACACCGCGGCCCTCTACGCGGCCCGCGCCAACCTCGAGCCACTCGTCTTCGAGGGCTTCCAGTGGGGCGGACAGCTGCAGAACACGACCGACGTCGAGAACTACCCCGGCTACCCCGAGGGGATCATGGGGCCGGAGATGATGAGCCAGTTCCGCGCTCAGGCGGAGCGCTTCGGCACCCGCTTCGTCACCGACGACGTCGACCGGGTCGAGCTCTCCGACGGCGGCGTGCAGAAGGTCTACCTCGGCGACGAGGAGCACCTGGCCAAATCAGTGATCCTGGCCATGGGGGCGGAGCCGAGGCGGTTGGGCGTTCCCGGCGAGATCGAGCTCGGCGGCCGCGGCGTCTCGACCTGCGGCGTCTGCGACGGCGCCTTCTTCAAAGGCCAGAAGGTGATCGTGATCGGCGGCGGCGACTCGGCGATGGAGGACTCGATCTTCATCTCCAAGTACGCCAGCGAGCTGACCGTGGTCAACCGCCGCGACGAGTTCCGCGCTTCGAAGATCATGCACGAGCGGGCCGCAGAGCAGGCGAACATCGAGTTCAAGACGCCCTTCGTCACCGAGGAGTTCGTAGCCGGCGAGGACGGCAAGCTCGGCCACGTACGGCTGCGCAACGCCGAGACCGACGAGACCGAGGACTTCCCTGTCGACGGCGCCTTCATTGCGATCGGCCACATCCCCCGCTCGGAGGTCGTCGTCGACCAGGTCGAGACCGACGAGGAGGGCTACGTGGTCACGCAGCCCGGCTCGACCAGGACCAACCTGGCGGGTGTCTTCGCTGTCGGCGACCTCGTCGACCGCACCTATCGCCAGGCGATCACCGCCGCCGGCACCGGCTGCATGGGCGCCCTCGACGCCGAGTGGTACCTGCGCGACACCCCGCCGTCGCCCGAGGCGCACTGGCTCCCCGGCGGCGAGCCCACCGAGGTCGCGCCGACCCCGGGCTCCTAGCCGGTCCCTCTAGCCGACCAGCTTCTGGATCACGAAGGTGCGGGCGCCGCGCGGGGTCTCGATCTCGATCGGTCTGCCGACCTTGCCGTCGCGCAGGGCGCGGCCGATCGGCGACTCGGCCGAGAGGCGGCCGGCGGCGAGGTCGGCTTCTGTCGAGCCGACCAGGGTCCAGGTGTTGACCTCGCCTTTCGCTTCGTCCAGCACCTCGGCGGTGCGGCCGAAGGCGAAGCTGTCGGCGTTGTCGTCGATCTCGACGACCACCGCCGTGCGCAGCCGCTCGCGCAGCCGCTTGATCTTGGTCTCCAGGTGAGCCTGGTCCTCCTTGGCGATGTGGTACTCGGCGTTCTCCTTGAGGTCGCCTTCCTCGCGCGCGGTCTTGATCCGCGCGGCCATCTTGTCGCGCGCCGGACCTTCCAGCTGCTCGATTTCCTCTTTCAGGGCAGCGATCCCCTCCGCGGTGATCGACTCTCCGCTTGCCGCTTCGCTTCCGGTCATCCGCCCAGATTGCCAGATCAACTGAGCAAAAGATGCTGACTTTGTCTTTCTTCGGCCCATAGGACGGGAAAAGGCGAAGTCAGCAGGGGTTACGGTTAGGTGCACGGCCGCTTCCTGCACCCATCTCGACTCGATCCTGGTCACAGACGCCCCCGCCGAGGTTGCTGGGTGCGAGGAGTGCCTGGCGCTGGGGATGCAGTGGGTGCACCTGCGGATGTGCCAGAGCTGCGGGCACGTCGGCTGCTGCGACAACTCGCCAGGGAAGCACGCGACGGCCCACCATCGGGCCACGGGCCACCCAGTCATCCGCTCGGTCGAGCCGGGCGAGGACTGGAGCTGGTGCTACGTGGACGAGACGATGTTCCGGGTCGGCCGCGGCCCCCAGGGTCAGTCCGGCGTGACGATGGCGAAGCCGGGGTCCGGCTCGTCGAGCAGGCCGAGCAGCTCGCCGATCTTCGCCCCGTCGCCCTCGACCCGGAGGCGGCCGCTCTCGGCCAGCTCGCCGATGTCGGCGACTTTGAGCAGCAGCTCGTTCAGCGCCTCGCGGTCGACGAGCAGGGCGGCGTCGGCGCCTGGGTCGTGGCGGCGGGGCCGGTGGCTGAGTACTCCGTTGCGGACCGTGATCGCGTGCGCCTCGTCGGGATCGGCGATCACCCAGTCGATGCGCAGGTGGTGCTCCCAGGCGCGCGGCCCGTCGAGCCGGATCGCCATCGCGTCGAGCAGCTGCGCGACGCTCAGGTTGGCGACGATGTCGGGCGGCGCCGGCGAGGTCGGGGTACCCGAGATCCCCTCGCGCAGCTCCTTGGCCCCCATCAGGAAGAAGTTGCGCCAGGTCGCGTTCTCGGCGCCGTAGCCGAGCTGCTCGAGCGCGTCGGCCTGCAGCTCCCGCGCCGCCTCGTTCCCGGGCTCGGCGAAGACGAGGTGGTTGACGAGCTCGGCCACCCAGCGGTAGTCGCCCGCCGCGAACGAGTCGCGTGCCTTCGCCAGCACTGCCTCGGCGCCGCCGATCGCCTCGACGTAGCGGCGCGCCTGCTCGACCGGTGGGTGCTCCCAGAGGTGGGCCGGGTTGCCGTCGAACCAGCCCATGTAGCGCTGGTAGATCGCCTTTACGTTGTGGCTGACCGAGCCGTAGTACTCGCGGCAGTGCCACTCGGCGGCGAGGCCGGGCGGCAGCTCGATCTCCTCGGCGATCTCGGGCCCGGTCAGCCCCTTGTTGAGCAGCCGCAGGGTCTGGTCGTGCAGGTAGCGGTAGAGGTCGCGCTGCTTCTCGAGGTAATCGACGATCCGCTCCTGGCCCCAGCAGGGCCAGTGGTGGCCGGAGAAGAGCACGTCGGACTCGTCGCCGAAGAGCTCGATCGCCTCGTCGAGGTAGTGCGCCCAGACGCGGGGGTCGCGGACCAGGGCGCCGCGCGGGGTGAGGATGTTGTGCATCGAGCGGGCAGCGTTGTCGGCGATGCAGAGGATGCGGGCGCCGGGGAAGTGGATGTTCATCTCGGCCGGCGCCTCGGTGCCGGGCGTCAGCTGGAAAACCATCCGCACGCCATCGACAACCTCCTCCTGCCCCGTCTCGGCGATGTCGAGCGTGGGCGGGATCAGCGTGATCGTGCCGAGCGAGGTCGTCTGGCCGAGCCCGGAGCCGACCTGCCCATCCGGGCCGCGCTCGAGCAGCGCCCCGTACATATAGCCGGCCCGCCGCCCCATCGCGGTGCCGGCGAAGACGTTCTCGCTGACCGCGTGGTGGAGGAAGCCGGCGGGGGCGATGACCGGGATCCCGCGCTCCCCGATCTCCGCCTCGGAGACCACGCCCCTGGCGCCGCCGAAGTGGTCGACGTGGCTGTGGGTGTAGACCAGGCCGGTGACCGGGCGCTCGCCCCGGTGCTCGCGGTAGAGGGCGAGCGCGGCCGCCGCGGTCTCGGCGGAGACCAGCGGGTCGATCACAACGATTCCCTCCTCGCCCTCGACCACGTGCATGTTCGAGAGGTCGAAGCCGCGCAGTTGGTAGAAGCCGGGCGCGATCTCGAAGAGCCCGGCTATCCGGCAGAGCTGCGACTGGCGCCAGAGGCTCGGGTGGGCGGTGTCCGGCGCCTTCCCGTCGAGGAAGTCGTAGGACTCCAGCTCCCAGACGACCCGGCCGCCCTCGCCCTCCACGCGAGGTGGATCGAAGGGGGCGATCAGGCCACGGCGAGCTTCCGCGAAATCGTCCATCTATTCCCTCTCGGTGGTCAGGCCCGGCGCTGGGGCGTAAGCCTCGCCGTGCGCGGTTCGCAGTTCCTCCAGCAGCGCCGCTGCGCGCTCGCGTCCGGTCAGCTCGGTCAGCTCGAGCGGGCCGAGTGGCCAGTTGAAGCCGAGGCGCATCGCCGTGTCCATGTCGGCGGGGGCGCCGACCTCCTCTTCGAGGGCGAATGCGGCCTCGTTGGCGATCTGGGCGATCAGGCGGGGCAGGATCTGCGGGCCGGCCGGATCGATCCGCTCTAGCTCGCCGGGGTCGAGGGTCGGCCCAATCGCTCCGCTGTTCCCTTCCCTCATATAGCGAGGCAAAGGAACAGCGGAGCGAGGGTCGGGGCCCGATTTCTCGCGGTAGTCGTAGAAGCCGCAGCCCGACTTTCGTCCCAGCCGCCCCGCTGCCACCAGCTCTTCCTGGATCGCGCTCGGCCGCCAGCGCTCGGGCTCGCCGCCCTGGGCGTAGAAGGAACGGGCGACGCTGAGGTTGACGTCGAGCCCGATCAGGTCGATCAGCTCGAAGGGGCCCATGCGAAAGCCGCCGCCGAGCCGGCAGACGCGGTCGATCGTGGCCGGGTCGGCGACGCCGTCGGCGAGCATCCGCAGCGACTCCAGGGTGAAGGGGCGGGCGAGGCGGTTGGCGATGAAGCCGGGGCTGTCCTTGGCGCGGATCGGCGTGCGTCCCATCCGCGTGCCGACCTCGGTCGTCGCCGCGAGCGACTCCTCGTCGGACGCCTCGGTGGCGACCACCTCGACCAGCTTCATCAACGCCGGCGGGTTGAAGAAGTGCATGCCGACGACGCGCTCGGGGCGCGGCGTCTCGGCCGCGATCGCCGCGATCGGCAGCGAGGAGGTGTTGCTGGCCAGGATCGCCTGCGGGCCGCAGGTGTGCGCCAGGTCGGCGAACAGCTTGCGCTTCAGGTCGAGGCTCTCCGGCGCCGCCTCCACCACCAGCTCGCATTCGGCCAGATCGCCGAGGCTGGAGGCGGCGCCGATCCTGTCGCTCGCCGCCTCGGCGTCGCTCTCGCTCCAGAGACCCTTCAGCGCGCCCTTCGTCAGTCCCCCGCGCAGTCGTTCGACGCCGGCCTGGAGTGCCGCTGGGGCCGGGTCGTGCAGGCGGGTCTCGTAGCCGCCGAGGGCGGCGATCTGGGCGATGCCGGCGCCCATCGTGCCGGCCCCGACGACCCCGATCCGCTCGACGCTCACCGCCCCTTGAACTCCGGCTCGCGCTTCTCGAGGAAAGCCCGCATCCCCTCGACCCGGTCCTCGGTCGCCATCGCCAGCTCGTAGAGGCGGCGCTCGTGCTCGAGGCCAGGGGAGAGCGCCGTCTCGTCGGCGACGAGTACCGCCTGCTTGGCGAGACGGGTGGCGATCGGCGGCCGCTCGGCGACAGTGCGGGCCAGCTCCATCGCCTCCTGCAGCCAGCGGCCCTTCTTCACGACCTCGTTCACCAGTCCCATCTCGTGAGCCATCTCGGCGTCGAAGCGGCGGCCGGTGAGCACGTACTCCATCGCCCGCTGCTTGCCCAGCACCCGCGCCAGGCGCTGGCTGCCGCCGCCGCCGGGAATGATCCCGAGGGTGATCTCCGGCTGGCCGAAGACGGCGGTGTCGGAGGCGACGATCATGTCGCAGATCAGGGCCAGCTCGCAGCCGCCGCCAAGCGCGAAGCCGGAGACGGCGGCGATCAGCGGCGTCTTCACCGCCGCGACCCGTCGCCAGAAGGAGGCGGCGGGGTGGCGCAGCGCCTCCTCGAAGCTGCGCTCGCTCATCGCCTTGATGTCGGCGCCGGCGGCGAAGACCTTCTCGGAGCCGGCGATGACGATGCAGCGCACCTCGGGGTCGGGATCGAGGCGCTCCAGCTCGCCGGCCAGCTCCTCCATCATCTCCGGCGAGAGGGCGTTGCGCGCCTCCGGCCGGTTCAGCCGCAGCAGCGCGACGTGGCCGTCGAGCGAGGTCTCGACCAGGCCAGCCATGCTTATTCCGCGCTCAGCGGCGTCATCGCGTTCTCTCCGGTCACCGCCCGGCCGATGATCAGCTTCTGGATCTGCGAGGTGCCCTCGTAGAGGGTGGTGACGCGGGCGTCGCGCAGGTAGCGCTCGACCGGGTAGTCATCGACGTAGCCGGCGCCGCCGTGGACCTGGATCGCCAGGTTGGCGCACTCGACCGCCGACTCGGTCGCGTAGAGCTTCGCCACCGAGGTCTCCAGCGTGTTCGGCTTGCCTTCGTCCTTGAGCGCGCCGGCGCGGTAGACCAGCATCCGCGAGGCGTCGCGCTTGAGGATCATGTCGGCGATCATCTCCTGGACCAGCTGGAAGCGGGCGAGGGGGACGCCGAACTGCTTGCGCTCCTTGGAGTACTTGACGGAGGCTTCGACGCAGCCTTCGCAGATCCCGACGCAGCCGGCGGCGACGCTGTAGCGGCCGTTGTCGAGGGCGCTCATCGCGACCTTGAAGCCGTCGCCGATCTCACCCAGCATCGCATCGTCGCCGACCTCGACGCCGTCGAGCGAGAGCTCGGCCGTGTCGGAGGAGCGCAGGCCGAGCTTGCCGTGGATCTCCTGCGCGGTGAAGCCCTCGCTGTCGGTGGGGACGAGGAAGCAGGCGAGGCCGCGGTGCTTCTTCTCGGGGTCGGTCTGGGCGAAGATCAGCGCCACCTCGGAGAAGTTGCCGAGCGAGATCCACATCTTCTGGCCGCTGATCGACCAGCCCGAGTCGGTCTTGGTCGCCCGCGTGCGCAGGTTGGCCGCGTCGGAGCCGGTGTCGGGCTCGGTCAGGCCGAAGCAACCAAGCGCCTCGCCGGAGCAGAGCCGCGGCAGCCACTTCTGCTTCTGCTCCTCGGCGCCCCACTTCTCGATCGAGCCCGCCACCAGCGAGGTCTGCACCGAGACGACGGTGCGGGCGGAGGAGTCTCCCCGGCCGACCTGTTCGACGATCAGCCCGTAGCCGAGGTAGTCGAGGCCGCGGCCGCCGTACTCCTCGGCGACCGGGGCGCCGAGATAGCCGACCTCGCCCAGCTTGCTCGCCAGCTCGCGGTCGAAGCGCGCCGCGCGGTCGTTGTCGCGGACCCGCGGGATGATCTCCTTGTCGGCGAACTCGCGCGCCGTTTCCGAGATCAGCTTCTGCTCGTCGGTCAACTGGAAGTCCAAGGTCAAAGCTCCTTTCCGAGGGTTGCCGCGAACGCCTCCTGCGCCTCGCGGGTACGGGGGCCGGGGGCGACGGGAAGCTCGCTGCCGTCGATCGCGGCGACGGCCTGGATCTCGCGCGTGGTCGAGGCGAGGAAGGCCTCCTGGGCGGCGCGCAGGTCGGCGACCGGCCAGGCGCCCTCCTCGACGTCGAGCGCCTTGACCAGGCGGTCGCGGGTGATCGACTCGAGCACCCCGTTGTCGAGCGCAGGGGTGCGCAGGCCGCCCTGCGGCGAGACCCAGAAGATCGCGGAGGTGGGGGGCTCGAGCACGGTGCCGTCCGGCTGCACCAGGACCGCCTCGTCGGCGCCCTGCGCTTTCGCCAGGCGCGTCGCCTGCATGTTGGCGGCGTAGGAGAGCGACTTGACGCCGTTGAGGATCACCGTCGGCTGGTAGGTGACGGTGGCGAGGCGCAGCGTCTCGCCGTGGGGCGGCAGCGGCTCGGTCATCGCCAGCCGGCGGCCGCCGCGGGTGACGATCAGCCGCAGCTGCCCGTCGCCGGCGCCGTGCTGGGCGAGCAGGTCGCCGACCTCGCGCTCCAGCGCGGCGCGGTCGAACCCGAGCTCGATCGCGGCCGCCGAGCGCTCGAGCCGGTCGAGGTGGTCGCCGAGCGCGAACGGCTGGCCCCGGTAGAGCCGGATCACCTCGAAGGCGCCGTCGCCGCGGTAGAGCCCGTCGTCCTTCAGCGGCACCGTCGCCTCGGCCGCCGGCGAGATCGTCCCGTTGACGCTGGCCAGCTCTGCGAAGTCGCTCGTCATCGACGGGCGAGGCTACCTGAAGGGTTATGGGGGCCATGGGCTCCACAACCCTTCACGACGGCCCTGATGAGTCAGACCGCTTCGAAGACCGTCGCCAGGCCCTGGCCGACGCCGACGCACATCGTCACGATCCCGTACCTGCCGTTGCGGCGGCGCAGCTCGCGGACGAGGGTGGTGGTGAGGCGGGCGCCGGTGCAGCCCAGCGGGTGGCCGAGGGCGATCGCGCCGCCGTTGACGTTGAGCCGCTCCTCGTCGATCCCGAGCTCGCGGGCGCTGGCCAGCACCTGCGAGGCGAACGCCTCGTTGAGCTCGACCAGGTCGATCTGCTCGAGGCTGAGCCCGGCGGCATCGAGCGCGCGGGGGATGGCGACGGCGGGTCCGATCCCCATGTAGGCGGGGTCGACGCCGGCGACCCCGGTGGCGACGACGCGGGCGAGTGGCTCGGCGCCGAGCTCCTCGACTCCCTGCTCGGAGGCGATCAGGGTGCAGGCGGCGCCATCGTTGAGGGTCGAGGCGTTGCCGGCGGTGACGGTGCCGCCCTCGCGGAAGGCCGGTCGCAGCTTCGCCATCTTCTCCAGCGAGGCGTCGGTCCGCGGGCCCTCGTCTGTCTCGACGATCACGGTCTCGCGCCCCTGGGGCGCCTGTACCGGGACGATCTCCTCGGCGAAGATCCCGGCCTCCTGCGCGGCGACCGCGCGCTGGTGGCTGCGCAGGCCGAAGGCGTCCTGATCCTCGCGACTGATCCCGTAGCGCTCGGCGACGTTCTCGCCGGTCTCGCCCATCGTTTCGGTGGAGACGCCCAGCTCGGCCATGCGCGGGTTGACGAAGCGCCAGCCCAGGGTGGTGTCGTGCATCGTCTGTGGACCGCGCGGCAGGCCGCGATCGGGCTTGCCGACGACCCAGGGGGCGCGGCTCATCGACTCGACCCCACCCGCCAGGTAGTGGTCTCCCTCGCCGAGCTTGACCGCGCGGGCGGCGGCATTGACGGCCTCCAGGCCGGAGGCGCAGAGACGGTTGACGGTGGCGCCTGGCACGCTGTGCGGCAGGCCGGCCAGCAGCGCCGCCATCCGCGCCACGTCGCGGTTGTCCTCGCCGGACTGGTTGGCGGCGCCGAAGTAGGCGTCGGCGATCCGCTCGGGGTCGACTCCGGTGCGCTCGACCACGGCGGCGATCGTGTGGGCGGCGAGGTCGTCCGGGCGCACGCCGGCGAGGGCGCCCCGGTAGGCGCCCATCGGGGTGCGGATCGCATCGACCACGTAAGCCTCGGCCACGAGCGCGGATTCTAGGAGCCGGCGTATCCTGAGAGCGTGGAGTTCATCCTGATTACGCTTGGGATGCTGGCCCTGCTGATCGGCGTCCTGCTCGTCGTCGGCCACTACTACCCGGCCAGCAGCGCCGATCTGGTCGACTGGAAGCCGACCCGCTCCCCCCAGGTCGAGGCCGAGAACGAGGTCGCCGACGTCCAGCAGATGCTGGATGCCCAGAATCAGATGCGCCGCCGCCGCGGCGTTCCGGAGCGCAACGAGCAGGAGCTGCGCGACGAAGTCGCCGCCGAGGAGATCGAGCGCCTACGCAACGATCCGTCTGCCTTTTAGCGCGCAGATGGATATGACTAAACTCGGATAAGGATTCAGGTAAACCCCGAGAGGAGCGACCAGATGGCCCTAAAGCTTGGCGACGTAGCCCCCGACTTCGAGGCCGACACGACCGAGGGCCGGATCAAGTTCCACGACTGGATCGGCGACTCGTGGGCGGTGCTCTTCTCTCACCCGAAGGACTTCACGCCCGTCTGCACGACCGAGCTCGGCTACATGGCGAGCATCGAGCCCGAGTTCGCCAAGCGCGGCGTCAAGATCATCGGCCTCTCGGTCGACCCGCTCGACAAGCACGAGGGCTGGGCCAAGGACATCGAGGAGACCCAGGGCACGGCGCCCAACTACCCGATCATCAGCGACGCCGACTTCGAGGTCTCCAAGGCTTACGGGATGCTGCCGGCGGACGTCTCCGGCGACGCCGGCGACCGCACGCCGGTCGACAACCAGACCGTGCGCAACGTCTTCGTCGTCGGCCCCGACAAGAAGATCAAGCTGATCCTCGTCTACCCGATGACGACCGGCCGCAACTTCGACGAGGTCCTGCGCGTGGTCGACTCGCTGCAGCTCACCGCCAGTCACAAGGTCGCGACCCCGGCCCAGTGGCAGCAGGGCGACGACGTGATCATCGCCGGCTCGGTCTCCAACGATGAAGCGAAGGAGATCTACCCGGACGGGTGGGAGGAGCCGCGCCCCTACATCCGCATCGTTCCGCAGCCCTAGAGGCGGCCCAAGAAGTCGCCGAGGATGCGGGCGGTGGCGCCCCAGATGAGGTGGCCTTCGACCTCGTAGGTCGGGGTGTGGATCGGTACGCCGCGGCGGACGAGGCGCCGGATCTCGTAGCTCTCGCGCAGCAGGTCGAGCGAGAAGGTGAGGACGGTCTCGACCTCGGCCGGGTTGGGCCGCAGGCTCAGCTCGGCGGGGTGGGGGATGCGGCCGACGAAGGGGTGGACGCGGTAGGCGGTGACGAAGGTGTTGGTCGGTTGCAGCGCCTCGCCCAGCTCGACCACCGCCGGGTCGAGGCCGATCTCCTCCTGCGCCTCGCGCAGGGCCGTCGCCGCGAGGTCGGCATCGCCCTCGTCCCGGCGCCCGCCGGGGAACGAGATCTCGCCGGCATGGCTGCGCAGGTCGGCGCGTCGCTCGGTGAAGACGAGGCCGGGCTCCTTCGGCCAGCCGTAGAGCGGCAGCAGTACGGCCGCCTCGGTGTGTGGCGACTTACCCGTCATATAGGCGGGTTACTCGCCACACCCAGTCAGATGATCACCTGGACGGTGCCGCCGTCGACCGACCAAGCGGCGCCGCTGACGTAGGAGGCGCGATCGGAACAGAGGAAGACGATCGCGGCGGCGATCTCCTCGACCGTGGCGAGGCGGCCGATCGGGCGCTTGGCGCCGGCCGTCTCGAGCGCCTCCTCGCGGCTCGCGGCACCCGACATCCTCTGCGACTGGTCGAGCAGGCCGCCCTCCTCCATCCAGAGCTCGGCTTCGACCGGGCCGGGGCAGATCGCGTTGACGAGGACGCCGTCGCCGGCGTGGCGGTCGGCGAAGAGGCGGGAGAGCGAGAGCTCTGCGGCCTTGGCGACGGAGTACTCCGGCATCGCCGCCGAGGGGCGCTTGCCGGCGGTGGAGCAGACGTTGACGACGCGTCCCCAGCCGCGCTCGGCCATGCCTGGGATCGCCGCTCGCATCGCCCGCAGCGGCGCCATCACGTTGAGCTCGTACTGGGCGCGCCAGTCCTCGTCGGGAACCTCATCGAGGTCGCGCCACTGAGCGGCGCCGGCGTTGTTGACGAGCACGTCGAGCGAGCCGAAGGTCTCTTCGGCGGCGGCGGCCATCCGCTCGCCGGCATCCTCGGCGGTGACGTCGAGGACCAGGTGCGTCGCCCTGCCCCCGGCCGCCGCGGCCTCCTCGGCGACCTCCGCCAGCCGCTCCTCATTGCGCGCGACCAGCAGCACGCTGGCTCCCTCGGCGCAGAGCATCCGCGCCGTCTCGCGCCCGATCCCGCGGCTGGCGCCGGTGACGACGCAGGCACGCTCGCTCAGGCCGAGATCCACGTGCTAGCTCTTGCCCCGGCCTTCGAACAGGGCGGGGTCGTCGACGTCGGCGAAGCGGGCCAGCGCGTAGGCGAAGTCGGAGGCGCGGTTGACGAAGTGGATCACCGTCTCCGCGATCGGCTCGCCGGAGTCGCCGAGGGCGGTTATGTGGCGCTCGGCGCGGCGGATCGTCGTCCGCGCCACGTCGAGCTGGGCGGAGAGCCGGTTGCCGCCCGGGATCACGAACTTGGGCGGCAGCTCGACCTTCGCCATGTAGCGATCGATTCCCCGCTCGAGCTCGGCGACCATCTCCTCGGTGGTGCGGCTGACTCCGTCCTCCAGCCGCTCGGCGGCCTCGGGCGCCGTAGCCAGCTCGGCGCCGGCGACGAAGAGGTCGTCCTGGAGGCGGAGGATGTCCGCGGCCAGCTCGCTCTCGTCGCCGCCGCAGAGCGCCCGGGCCACCCCCAGCTCCGAGCAGGCCTCGTCGAGCGCTCCGTAGGCCTCGGTGCGACCGTGGTGCTTGGGAATGCGGCCGCCGTACCAGAGCGAGGTAGTGCCGTCGTCGCCCTTGCGGGTGTAGATCTTGACCACGCGCCCATCCTAAGGGCGCGCTGGGTCAGCCGACCGGGTTGAAGGCGAGCCCGGTAGGGACCTTGGGGAAGAAGTAGGTCGACTTCGGCGGCATGTTCTCGTCGCTCTCGCAGATCGCCTTGACCTGGTCGACCGGGATCGGGCGCAGGATGAAGGCGACGTCGTAGGTGCCTTCGTCGAGCAGCTTCAGCGAGTCCTCGACGCTCTTCGCGTAACCGAGCCCGCGCTTGGCGAGGATGTCGTCCTCGCTCAGCTCGGCGACGCCCTTCAGCACCAGGGTCTCGAGGATCGCGGCGTCGAGGCGGCGGTAGGCCTCCGGCTTGCCGGCCAGCAGCTGGTCGAGCTCGGCGACCGTCTCGTCCTTGAGCCGCAGGCGGAAGCCCTGCTTGTGGTGGGAGTCGATGTAGCCGAAGACGCCGGCGCCCTCCTCGCCGAGCGGGTCGAGTCCCTCGACGCCGACCTCCTCGACCTCGAACAGCTCGCGCAGGCCCGCGCCGAAGCGCTCGGCACGCTCGGGGTCGCCGGTGAAGCCGGAGAGCAGGCGGTGGGTGGGGAAGACGGTGAGCCCGGGATCGTCGAGCCCGGTCAGCGCCATCAGCGTGTAGTTGTGATCCCCCTCGCCGCCGACCTCGTCGCGGTAGGCGATCGCGGTCTCGTAGCGGTGGTGGCCATCGGCGATCAGGAGCTGGGCCTCGGCGAGCAGATCGGTCACCTTCTGACAGGTCTGCGTGTCGCCGATGCGCCAGAGCCGGGTGACGGTGCCGAGCGCATCTGTCGTCGCCTCGCCGAGCGGCGCCTCCGCTTCGACATGCGGGGCGACCAGCGGCCAGGGATCGAGCGTGCTCAGGGAGAAGATCGGCGAGAGGTTGTGCCGAGTCGCGCGGGTCAGGTCGAGGCGGTCCTTCTTCGGGCCGGGCAGCGTGCGCTCGTGGGGCAGGACCTGGCCGGCCTCGAAATCCTCGACCCGGACGCGGGCGAGAATGCCGTGACGGGTGCGCGCCTCGCCGTCGGGCCCTGTGTAGTCCTGCTCGATCGCCCAGATCGACGGCTCGGCGTCGGCGAGGAGGGCGCCGTCCTGCTTCCAGCTCGCGATCGCCGCGGCGGCTTCCTCGTAGGGATCGCCCTCGCCGGCGGCTTGCGGCCCGGTCTCGCCGTACGGTTTCGGCAGGTCGATCGCGACCGCGTTGTAGGGGGAGCGCTCCAGCAGCTCCCTGCGCATCGCCAGGTCGATCACGTCGTACGGCGGCGCGATCACCTGTTGCAGCGATCCGACCTTCCCGAGGTCGTAGTGCAGGGCGTTGAAGGGGCGGACGTCGGCCACGGCCGCGAAACCTAGCGGTTGGTCCACGGCGGACCCGGCTCGACCGGCAACCCCGCTCTAAACTGGCCCCAGCGGGGCGTGGCGCAGCCTGGTAGCGCGCGGCCTTTGGGTGGCCGAGGTCCCCGGTTCGAATCCGGGCGCCCCGATTTTGCGTCGTAGCATCTGGTGACATGACCAGCGCGGGGATCATGCTCTTCCGCTTCGTCGAGGGGGCGCCGCAGGTCCTGCTCATCCATCCCGGTGGGCCGTACTGGACGAAGAAGGACGAGGGGGCCTGGTCGATCCCCAAGGGCGAAGCCGAGGAGGACGAGGACCTCCGCGACTGTGCGCTGCGCGAGATGGGGGAGGAGTTGGGGCCAGCCGTGACGGTGGACGCCGGCAGCCTGCTGGAGCTGGGGACGGTGCGCCAGAAGGGCGGCAAGGTGGTCCACGGCTGGGCGGCCGAGGCCGACTTCGACCCGGCGCAGCTGGACAGCAACACCTTCACCATGGAGTGGCCGCCGCGCTCCGGCCAGCAGCGCGAGTACCCCGAGGCAGACCGCGCCGAGTGGCTGGCTCCCGAGGCGGCCAAGCGGAAGATCAACCCCGCCCAAGCCGCGTTCGTCGATCGCCTGCTCGAGCGCCTCGGCAAGCTCGATTGAGCTGAGGGCGCCGGGCGGATACAGTCGCCCGGTGACTCTTCCGGAGACTCCGAACGAGGCGGGCTTCGCAGCCTTCTCGGCCCAGGCCGGCGACGACTCGCCGGTGGTGATGCTGAACCTGCTCGCCTTCGTGCCCGATGGCGGGCGCGAGCGCTACGAGGAATACGCCACCGCGGTCGCCCCCCTGCTCGAGAAGGCCGGTGGCCGCATCGTCTTCGCCGCCGACTCCTCGCCGGTCCTGCTCGGCGAGGGCTCCTGGGACCTGGTCGCCCTGGTCGAGTACCCCAGCCGCCAGGCGTTCCTCGAGATGGTCGGCTCGCCTGAGTACGCCGCGATCGCGCACCTGCGTACCGAGGCGCTCGCCAAGGGCGAGCTCCACCCCGTGTCTCCGGTTGGGGAGCTCCCGCAGAGATGACCGATTCCGCCCGCCAGGAGCCGCCCGCCGGCGAGGGGCCCTCGGGACGCCCGTTGCCGCTCTCTGTCCGTCTGCTCGGCGCCGGTGTGCGCAGCGCCCGCAACGTCACCAAAGCGACCGGCATCGATTCGCGCGGTGAGGCCGCGGCCGAGGAGGCGATGGTCGCCGCGATCGAGAGCGAGGCAGTCGAAAGGGCGCTGGCGCGGGTACTCAAAGGACCGGTGGTTGAAGAGACGGTTCAGTCGGCGCTCGACAGCGAGACGGTCAAGAGCGCCCTGATCGAGGCGCTCGACAGCGAGCTGGTCGACGAGGTCTGGCGGCGGCTGCTGGCCAGCGACGAGGCGCAGCGGCTGGTCGAGCGGATCGCCGAGGCGCCGGAGATCCGCGCCGCGATCAGCGCCCAGAGCGTCGGCCTGGTCGAGGACATCGGCCACACGATCGGCAATGGGTCGCGCCGCCTCGACGCCGCCTTTGAGCGGCTCGTGCGGCGGGTCTTCCGCCGCCGTCAGCGCGAGGAGCCGACCGACCGCGCGGGTGCGGTGACCCGCGGGCTCGCCCTCGGGCTGGACGCGCTGATCGTCAACCTCTCGTTCGCTGGCCTGTCGGCGATCGCGGCCCTGGTCGTCTCTGTCTTCTCGGGGACGAACGACGGTGGCGCTTCGGACCTCGCGCTGGCCCTCGGCGGCAGCCTCTGGCTCGGCCTCGGCGCCCTCTACCTGGTCGGCTTCTGGTCGCTCGCCGGGCAGACTCCCGGCATGCGCTTCATCGGCACCCGCCTCGACGTCGAGGGGCGCGGCCTCCCGCCGGGGCGCTCGCTGAAGCGGTTGCTCGGGCTCTGGCTCTCCGTGGTCACCTTCGGCATCGGCTTCCTCGGCACCGTCTTCGACCAGCGGCGGCGCGACTGGGCGGACCGCCTCGGCGGCGCCGACATCCGCTACGTCGAACGCACCCCGACTCCGGCGCCGTGGTCGACGTTGACCGCCGAGGCCGGCGCCGGAGAGGCCGGAACGACGAAGGCCCCGGGAGCCCGGGGCCTTCGTCCACAGCAGGTCGCTTGACCTCGTTCCGGTAGTTCCGGGATCAGGTCACCCGTGGCCCGGTCGGCCCCTCGGACAGCTTGTAGATGATGATGATCGCCAGGGCGAAGACCGCCAGCGACCAGAACGGGTAGGCCGGGATCGAGAGCAGTGCCCCGATCGCGTTGAGCGAGGCGATGAAAATGCCGAACCAGCGACCGAACTCGCCACCCGAGAAGAGCGAGAAGGCCGCGATCAGCTCGAGCACTCCGATGATCAGGATGATCCAGCCCCAGGTGTTGAGGCTGCTGAGGATGAACTCGACGTTTTCGGCGAAGAACTTGGAGTCGCCGATAGCCGCCAGTCCGTAGACGATGTTGAGGACGCCGGCGACAAGGAGCAGCACGCCGGCGAACACCCACCAACCGCTGATCAAACCCTCGTCATTCATTCGTAACCCTTTCGTGAGCCAGTAGGCAGGAACTGCGGCCAAGGTATTCGAGGAATGCAGAAGATTTCCTATCTTTGAGCGAGATTTGCCGCGCTGGACAAAAGGGACCGGGCTCAGTGGCCGCGGAGCTGGAAGCGGGGCGGACGCGGCAGCGAGTCGCCGAGCACGAGACGGGCGCGGTAGTAGACGGCCTCGTAGGTCTGGGTGTCGACCTCGCCGGCGCCGATCTGCTCGCGCGCCGGCTGCGTGTTGCCGCTGGTCGCGGGATCTCCCCCCGTGGGCTGGCGCAGGACGCCGTTCAGGCGACCTCGCGAAACGAACCTCGTGGTGGGGGGCGGTGCGCTCATCTTTGCCTCTCCTTTCTTAGTTTGTTGAGTATCTAAATCAAGAATAGCAAGAGTTGAACCTGGGAAGGAGGGAGGGGTGATCGCGAGGAGGAGAAGGTGGCGGAGCTAGTCCTGGGACCGTTGCTGCGCTATGTCTCGCAGACCGAGGCAACGGTCTGGGTCGAGACCAGCGCACCCTGCGAGGTCGAGGTGCTCGGCTCCCGCGAGAGGACCTTCGGCGTCGGCGGCCACCACTACGCGCTCGTCCGCATCGAGGGCCTCGACCCCGGCGGCTTCTACGAGTACGAGGTCGCGCTCGACGGCGAGCGGCGCTGGCCGGAGCCGGGCGGCGACCTGCCGCCCAGCGCGATCCGAACCCTTGCACCGGGCAAGCCACTCGACGTCTGCTTCGGCTCCTGTCGGGTCGCCGTCCCGCACGAGCCGCCCTACACGCTCTCCAAAGACGAGCACGAGGACGGGCACGAGCTGGACGCTCTCCAGGTTCTGGCCGAGCAGATGGTTCGGGACGACCGCAGCGAGTGGCCGGAGCTGCTCTTCATGCTCGGCGACCAGGTATACGTCGACGAGGGCTCGCCGCGCGCTCGCGAACGGACGCGCGCCCGTCGCGACCTCGGCGAGCCGCCCGGCGAAGAGATCAAGGACTTCGAGGAGTACACGTGGCTCTACCACGAGAGCTGGCAGTCGTCGCTGATCCGCTGGTTGTTCTCGACGGTCTCGATCTCGATGATCTGGGACGACCATGACATGAGCGACGACTGGAACATCTCCCGCTCCTGGCACGACGAGATGGAGCGCAAGCAGTGGTGGCACGAGCGCGCCGTCGGCGGGATCATGAGCTACTGGATCTACCAGCACCTCGGCAATCTCTCGCCCCGTGAGCTCGACGAGAGCGATCTCTACGAGAAGATGCGCGGCAATCCGGACGCGACCGAGACCCTGCGCGAGTGGGCGGAGAGCATCGACAAGACCGCGGCCGGCGCCCGCTGGAGCTTCTGCCGCGACATCGACGGAGTGCGGGCGATCTTCATGGACTCGCGCGCGGCGCGGGTCCTGACCGAGGAGCGCCGCTCGATCTTCGACGACGAGGTCTGGGAGTGGATCGTCGACCACGCCAGCGGCGACTTCGATCACCTGCTGCTCTGCACGACCGTCCCGTACCTGCTCTCACCCGCCTTCCACGACCTCGAGGCCTGGAACGAGCGCCTCTGCGATGGCGCCTGGGGCGGCCTCGTCGCCCGTGGCAGCGAGCGCCTCCGCCGCGCCGCCGACTTCGACCACTGGGCGGCTTTCCAGTTCTCCTTCCAGCGCCTGCGCCGGCTGCTCGAAGAGGTCGGCTCCGGCAGGCGGGGCAAACCGCCGGCCTCGATTGCGATCCTCTCCGGCGACGTCCACCACGCCTACCTCTGCGACGTCGCCTTCCGGCATGACACGGGAGTCGAGAGCAGGGTGGTTCAGGCGGTCTGCTCCCCCTATCGCAACCCGCTCGACGAGCGCGAGCGCAGGGCGATCAGGCTCGGCTTCACCCGCGCCTTCGGCGCCTTCGCGCGCATCCTTGCCCGCCTTGCGAGGGCGCCTGACCCCGGCATCCGCTGGCGTTTGCTCGAGGGGCCCTACTTCGACAATCAGGTTGGAACCGTGCGGCTGGACGGTCGCGAGGCGATCGTCCGCCTCGACAAGACCGTCGCCGGCGACGAGGATGAGAAGGCGCTCGAGAAGACGTTTGAGCGACGATTGACCTGATGGCGAGGTGGGGCGGGGCACCACCCGGCAAGATGCGCCCCGCCCCGTTACTCCTTCAGGCGGCTGCAGATACCTCTGCGTCGCCGCTGCTGAAGCTCTTGACCTGACCGGGTCGCAGGTAGACAATCTGCCCCTCGCGCAGCTCCAGCTTCTGGAGCTCTGTGCGGGTCAGCTGGGCCCAGACCTCGGCGCCGTCGCCGAGCACGAACTCGACCCGGATCTCGAAGCCGAGGGCGACGATCCGCTGCACCATCGCCTGCTCGGCTCCGTCGCCGGCGTCCAGCGAGACGTCCATGTCGTGCGGACGGACGAAGTGGTCGCCGAGCCGGTTGACCTCGCCGACGAAGCTCATCACGAACTCGTTGGCGGGGTGCTCATAGAGTTCGCCCGCCGTGCCGGACTGCTCGACCCGGCCCTGGTTCATCACGACCAGCTGCTCGGCGACGTCCATCGCCTCCTCCTGGTCGTGGGTGACGAAGATCGTCGTCACGTGCATCTCGTCGTGGAGGCGGCGCAGCCAGGTGCGCAGGTCCTTTCTCACCTTTGCGTCGAGCGCGCCGAAGGGCTCGTCGAGCAGCAGCACCTGTGGCTCCACCGCCAGCGCTCGGGCCAGGGCCATGCGCTGACGCTGGCCGCCGGAGAGCTGGTCGGGGTAGCGCTCTGCCAATCCGTCGAGCTGGACTAGGCGCAGCAGCTCATGCACCCGGTCGCTGATCTTCGCCTTGTCCCACTTGCGGATCTTGAGGCCGAAGGCGACGTTGCCGAACACGGTCATGTGCTTGAAGGCGGCGTAGTGCTGGAAGACGAAGCCCACCTCACGCTTCTGCGCCGGCGTCTCGGTCGCGTCGCTGCCGTTGATCGCGACCCGGCCTCGATCGAGCTCCTCGAGCCCGGCGATTGCCCGCAGCAGCGTCGACTTGCCGCTGCCGCTCGGCCCCAGCAACGCCGTCAACGAGCCATCCGGCACGTCGATCGAAACGTCGTCGAGAGCCTGAAAGTCACCGAAGCGCTTGAACGCTCCCTCGACTGCGATTCCCATCAGAAGCCCTCCTTTGTCGTTGATGCCTTCGCCTTGCGGCCGCCGACGCTCATCAGCAGCAGGGTGGTCAGGGCGAGCAGGGCGAGGACGATCGCGCCGGCGTAGGCCGCTTCCTCCTGGAATTGCTCGAAGGCCTTGGCGACGAACAGCGGCATGGTTTCCGTCTCGCCGGAGATCGAGCCGGAGACGATCGTCACCGCACCGAACTCACCCAGCACGCGGGCGGTGGTGAGGACGACGCCGTAGGCGACGCCCCAGCGGATCGCCGGCAGGGTGATCCGCCAGAAGGTCTGCCAGCCGTTCGCCCCGAGGGTCGAGGCTGCCTGCTCCTGCTCGGTGCCGATCTCACGCAGCACCGGCACCGTCTCCCTCACTACGAAGGGCAGCGAGACGAAGATGCTGGCCAGGACCATGCCCGGCCACGAGAAGAGCACCTGGATGCCCCATTCGGCCATCGTGGGGCCGAACCAGCCGGTATTGCCGTAGAGCAGGTAGAGCGAAAGGCCGACGACGATCGGCGAGACCGCGAAGGGGAGGTTGATGATTCCGTCGACGATCGAGTTCCCCCACCAGCGGCGGCGGACTAGTAGCAGTGCACAGCCGACGCCGAAGATGGTGTTCAGCGGCACGGCGACCGCGACCATCAGCAGCGTTAGCTGGATCGCGTGCAGGGCCTCCGGTGAGGTCATCGCTTCGACCGGCGGCCCAAGGCCATGCTCGAAGGTCTTGTAGAAGATCATCCCGACCGGGGCGAGCAGCAGCAGGCCGAGGTAGCCGAACGCCAGGCCGCGCAGGCCCCACTTGGCGGGGGTGCTGGCGGTCATCGGCGAGCCCCCCGGTGAGCGACGATGCCGACCGCGATAAGCATCAGGACTGAGAGCGCCAGCAGCACCACCGAGACAGCGGCGGCGCCGGCGGTATTCCCCGACTCGATCTGGCTGCGGATGAAGACCGAGGAGACCTCGGTATCGAAGGGGAGGTTTCCCGTGATCAGGATCAGCGAGCCGTACTCGCCAAGCGCCCGGGCGAAGGCGAGCATCACTCCAGCGACGATGCCCGGCAGCAGGTTGGGGAAGATGATGCGGCGGAAGGTGGTGAAGCCGCCGGCGCCGAGTGAGGTCGACGCCTCCTCCATCTCGCGGTCCATCTCCATCAGCAGCGGCTGCACCGAGCGGACGACGAAGGGCAGGGTGATGAAGCAGAGCGCCACCACGATCGCCACCCTCGTTCCGGCGACGTCGAGGCCGATCGGGCTTTTTGCGCCGTAGAGGGTGAGCAGCGTGAGGCCGGCGACGATCGTCGGCAGCGCGAAGGGGAGGTCGATCAGGGCGTTGACCGCCCCCTTGCCGGGGAACTCGTCGCGGACTAGGACCCAGGCGATGATCGTGCCGAAGAGGGCGTTGATCGCGACCACAATCAGCGAGCAGACGACGGTCAGCTTCAGTGCCGCCAGCGCTTGGTCACCGGTGACGGCGCTCCAGAAGGCATCGAGCCCTTTCGAGAGCGACGCGTCGACTACCGCCGCCAACGGCAGCATCACCATCAGGGAGAGATAGAGGACGACCAGGCCGCGACCGAGGCCGACGCCCACCCCGGGCAGGCGGATGCCTGCCCGGGGTGCCGCGGATACAGGGGGAGTGCTTGCCGGGTGCGCGTCCATCAGCCGCTCGTCGAGACGCCGAGTTCTTTCTCGATCTCGGCAACGGAGCCGGTTTCATCGTCGAAGAACTCCTCGTTGACCTTTTCCCAGCCGCCGAACTCGGCGATCGTGAACAGGTCCTCGGGGGTCGGGAACTGCTTTGGGTCGACCAGGCTCTTGTTGGCCGGGCGGTACCCGTTCTCGGCCCACAGTTCCTGGCCGGCGTCCGACCAGATGTAGTCGAGGAACTTCTGGGCGGCCTCGGGCGCGTCCTTGGTGACCGCGATCGGGGTCTCGATCAGGATCGTGCTGGGCGGGATCACGTAGTCGACGTCTTCGCCCTCTTCCTGAGCCTTGATCGCCTCGTTCTCATAGCCGAGCAGGACGTCTCCCTCCCCCTGGGTGAAGGCGGCGAGCGCGTCGCGGGCGCTGCCCGGCTGCACGACCGTCTTCTCCAGCACGGTCTTCACCGCGGCCAGCGCCTCCTGGGGCGATTTGCCCTGGTGCAGCTGCGAGCCGTAGATCGCCATGATGTTCCAGCGCGCAGCGCCGGAGCTGAACGGGTTCGGGGTGATGATCTCGACGTCCTTGGTCAGCAGGTCGTCGAGCGATTTCAGGCCCTCGGGATTGTCCTTGCGGACGGTCAGGACGACGACCGAATCCTGGGCGATGCCCTTGTATTTGTTCTTGTCCCAGTCGGGCGCGACCTGGCCGCCTTCGACCAGGCGGATCATGTCGCCGCCCTGGGCGAAGTGGACGACGGAGGCGGGCTGACCGGCCTCGACCGCGCGGCTCTGGTCGCCGGAGGCGCCGAAGGAGTTGCTGAAGCTGACGCCAGCGCCCTCTGGAGTTGCCTCGAACCCAGGCTCGAGGCTATCCTCGTAGACGGCCTCTGGGGTGGAGTAGCCGACGACGTCGACCTTGCCGCCGCTGGACGACCCGGACGCGCTGTCGTCGCTGCTGCCGCACCCTGCCCCGACGACTGCGATTGCGAGCGCGAGAAGGGCGGCCAGGAGGCCGATGCTCACGCTGCGACGCCGGGTGTCCTTGCGAGCGTTCCCCATTGGTTGAGATCCTTTCTTTCCTGACTGACTTAGTTTCTTGACTGACTTACTTCTAAAAAGGTCGCGAGACCCTAGCACAATCTCGATCAGAAAAGTCGTCAATAGGGCGAACGCATAGACTGCGGCGCCGTGGACGTTGTTCGCACGCCGGAGGAGCGCCTCGAGGGGCTGCCCGACTTTCCCTTCCAGTCGAGCTACCACGAGGTCGACGGGCTCCGCCTCGCCTACCTCGATGAGGGGGAGGGGCCGCCGGTCGTCTTCTTCCATGGCGAGCCGACCTGGTCGTTCCTCTGGCGCAAGGTGATCCCGCCGGTGCGGGACGCTGGCTACCGCTGCATCGCCCCCGACTACGCCGGCTTCGGGCGCTCCGACAAGCCCACTGACATCGAGTGGTACAGCTACGACCGCCACGTCGAGCTGATGACGGCGCTGCTGGAGGAGCTCGACGTACGCGGGGCGACCGCGGTCGTGCACGACTGGGGCGGTCCGATCGGGCTGCGGCTCTTCGTCGAGCAGGCCGAGCGCTTCGAGCGCCTGGTGATCACCGACACCGGCCCCTTCACCGGTCACCAGCAGATGAGCGAGGTCTGGCTCAAGTTCCGCGACTTCGTCCGCAACGCCGAGGATCTGCCGGTTGGCTTCCTGGTCAAAGCAGGCTGCAAGGGCGACCCCGGCGACGAGGTGATCGCCGCTTACGAGGCCCCGTACCTGACGCCCGAGTCGAAGGCCGGCGCTCGCGCCTTCCCTTCGCTGGTGCCGACCGAGCCCGATGCTCCCGGCGCCGCCGAGGGCCGGATGGTCGCCGACGCGCTGCGCGAGGACGATCGCCCGACGCTCGTGCTCTGGGCCGACTCGGACCAGGCGCTGCCCTTCTCGGTCGGCGAACGGGTCTCGGAGAGACTGGGCTACCCGCCGCCGCGGGTGATCGAGAACGCCTCGCACTTCTGGCAGGAGGATGCGGGCGCAGAGACGGGTCTTGTGATCGCCGAGTGGCTGCGGGAGGGTCGGGGATGACTCGCCGGAGCAACAGCGGGGAGGCTCCATCGAGTCATCCCCGACCCTCCGGTTAGCCTGCGCCGAGAATCCCTGTCAGCTGCTGGTGGGAGAGCTGGTGTAGGAGCTGCACCCTGCGGGGCGGGGTGTCGTCCTCGATCCAGGTGACGGTGCCGGGCCAGTAGGAGTTCGGCGGCCGTCCGGGGTGGTGGAAGGCCGAGGAGAAGACCCAGCTGCCCGTGTTGTGCAGGCTGCCGCCACCTGGCAGCCCCCAGCCCTCGTCCGGTCGCGGCCCGGCCCGGTGCGTGTGGCCGGTGATCAGGTGGACGGCGCCTACTTCGAGGCGGCGGGCCAGCTCGGTCGCGGCGTCGACTCCGCTCTGCGTGATCGCGGTGGCGGAGATATCGGCGGAGAACTCGGCGTCGAGCAGGCGGTTGAGTGCCCACATGCTGCTGGGGACGCCGGCGGCGAGCGCCGCCCGCATGGCGCGGCGGCGGAGCCGACCGTTGCGGCTTGTCGGTGTCGTCAGCGTCCGCCAGGCGCGTTCCGAGGGTCTGGCGGCCTTGCGGGCCAGGCCAGACTGGGCGAAGCCGAAGGAGAGTCCATATATGGGGCGGAGGACACGCTCGTAGTCCTCGGGGGTCGCAGCCTGGGGCGGGGCGCCGAAGCCGCGCATCATCGCCGCCGCTGCGAGGCACTCCAGCCGCGGCAGGCTCATGTGACAGTCCATGTAATGGCCGTGGGTCGCGTAGACGTCCTCGCGCAGCCATGCGCCGGGGTAGGCGATGGCGAGCTCGGCCCCGCCGAGCCAGTCGCCGATCCGGGTCAGCGTGCCGCCGCGCGGCTCGCCGCGGTGCTCGAGCCCGAGCGGCACACCGGCGAGCGCCAGCTCTTCCAGCAGCGGCTCGGCGAGCCGGTGGTCGTGGTTGCCGGGCACGAGCAGGACCTGCTGCCCGCTCATCGCCCTGCCGAGATCCTCGAAGAAGGGCCGGGCCAACTCCAGGATCGGCGCCAGCGGCCGTTCGCGCAGCTCGATCGCGTCGCCGAGCAGGACCAGGCGGTCGGCGCCCTCGATCTCGTCGAGCAGGGCCTGGCGGATCTCGGCGTCGCGCAGCAGGTCTTCGCCGTAGGCGCTGCCCAGGTGCATGTCGGAGACGATCGCCGTGCGCACCCGGCCAACTTACTTCCTGGCTGGTCAGCCAGTCCCCGGCTAGACTCTTGCCAATGCACAGCTTGAGCGAGGAGCGCCTCGCACCCGCGAACGGCATCGAGATCGCCTACCAGGAGATCGGAGACCCCGACGGCGAGCCGGTCCTGCTGATCATGGGCCTGGCGGCGCAGATGCTCGCCTGGCAGGAGCCCTTCTGCGCGATGCTGGCCGAGCGCGGCTTCCGCGTCGTCCGCTTCGACAACCGCGACATCGGCCGCTCGTCGCAGATCGACTCGGCGGGGATCTCGAGCCGGTTCGACATGCTGCGCGGCCGCCGATCCACGGCGCCGTACCTGCTCTCCGACATGGCCCTCGACACCGCGGGGCTGATGGACCACCTCGAGATCGAGTCGGCGCATGTGGTCGGCGCCTCGATGGGCGGGATGATCGGCCAGACGCTGGCGATCGAACATCCCGAGCGGACCCGTTCGCTGGTCTCGATCATGTCGACGACCGGAAGCAAAAGGGACGGGATGCCGACCTGGAGGGCGTGGGGCGCCCTCCTCTCGCGCTTCCCGCGCGACCGCGATGCCTACGTCGAGCGTGCCGTCAAGACCTTCGGCGTAATCGGCTCGCCCGGCTTCCCGATGGACGAGCAGCGGCTCCGCGAGCTGGCCGGCGCGATGCACGATCGCTCGCACAGGCCAGCGGGCATCCTGCGCCAGATGCACGCCATCTCCGCCTCGGGAAACCGGACGCGCGCCCTCGGCAAGCTGCGAATTCCCGCCACGGTGATCCACGGCACGCGCGATCCGCTGGTCCGTCCCAGCGGCGGCCGCGCCACCGCCAAAGCGATTCCCGGCGCCCGCCTGCGCATGGTCGAGGGCATGGGCCACGACCTCCCGGAAGCGCTCTGGCCGCTCTTCGTCGACGAGATCGCCGACACCGCCGCCCGCGCTGGCTGGCAGGCAACTGCGAAGCAGCCGGCCTGACGCGTCCCTTCGCTCTAGCGCTGACTTCGCCTTTACCAGTCCAATAGCACGGAAAAAGACGAAGTCAGCGGGCCTTCGATGCGGCTGAGAGGAGTCGAACCTCCACGGAGTTGCCTCCACACGGACCTGAACCGTGCGCGTCTACCAGTTCCGCCACAGCCGCCGGAGCAGGCAATCTACCGCCTGACGGCTCTCCCCAGAGCCCCGGTGACCAGACGACCTGCCGCCGCCGGCTCGCTAGAATGTCGCCCCCGCGCCGCTATCGTCTAGGGGACTAGGACGCCGGATTCTCAGTCCGGAAACCGGGGTTCGAATCCCCGTAGCGGTACTAGCTCTCGGTCGCCCCTCCCTGGCTGCGCTCCAGCACTAGGACCGGGATCTCGCGCTCCGTGTTTCGCTGGTAGGCCTCGTATTCGGCCACTTGGCGAGCATTCTCTTCCACATCTCAGGCTTCTCCGCCGCACTTGCGGTCCGCGCGTGTGCCTTGAAGCGATCGCCTTTGACCTGGACCTCCACCGCGGGATTCTGAGATAGGTTCAGATACCAAGCGGGAGGCGCATCGGATCCGCCCTTGGAGGCGATGATCATGCCGAAGAGCACCATGCTTCCAATGCTAGGGACTAGGCTCCACGCCATGAACGTCCTGATCGCGGCGGACATGGAGGGGATTGCGGGGATCGACGACTACGGCGATTGCCTGCCGTCGCACCCGGCTGCCTACGCGCGGGGGCGGAGGCTGATGACCGAAGAGGTGCTGGTCGCGGTCGATGCGCTGCGCGAGGGTGGGGTCGAGCGGATCTCGGTCGGCGACTGGCACATGGTCGGGACCAACATCATGCGCGAGAAGATGCCGGCCGGGGTGGAGGTGCGGCCGATCGCCGACCTCGCGCTGGTCGAGGACGACCCGTCCTTCGCCAAGGCCGCCGCCGGGCCGCTCGACGCGGTGGTGATGATCGGCCACCACGCCAGCACCCCCAACCCGCGCGCCTTCTGCTCGCACACCTTCGTCTGGGAGATGGAGGTGCTGCTCGACGGCGAGTCGCTGAGCGAGACGCGCGTCTACGCCCAGGGCCTCGCCGCCGAGGGCATCCCGATCCTGGTCGCCAGCGGCGACCGCTGGATGCTCGAGGAGCTCGACGAGGGGGAGCTGGGAAGCGCCCGCCTGGTCACCGCCAAGGAGGGACAGGGACGGGCGCGGGCCCGCTCGCGCGACGTGAAGGAGCTCCGCGCCGATCTGGCCGGGGCGATCGGCGAGGCGCTGAAGGCCCCGCTCCAGCCGCCGCCCGCCCGCAGCTACCCGGCCGAGCTGGTGATCACGGCCGAGGGCGAGGAGCTGGCGAGGACGACCGTGACGGAGCCCGCCGACCTGCTGGGCACGATCGCAACCGTCTTCCGCACCAGCCAGGTCTCGCGCGAGTACAAGCAGCTCGCCAAGCTGTTGCCGGCCGGTCACGAGTCGCGCCTGCGCGACCTGCACCGTCGCCTCGGCGGCCTGCTCGCCACACCCGTGATGCGCTCGAAGGAGCGCCAGTGGCTCGCCGCGAGCAGATAGCCGCGCGCGCTGATTGCTTATAAGCTTTTAGAGCAATGACCGAGGTCGAGGTACCGCAGGACTGGTACACGCGGGGCTTCCCGCTCGAGACCGCGCACATGCCGTGGGCGGACAGGACCGTCGCCGAAGTCGACCGGGCGATGGCGATGCTGAGGCCCGAGGGCGGTGAGCGGGTGCTCGACCTCGCCTGTGGGATCGGCCGTCACGCGACCGAGCTGCGGCGCCGCGGCTTCGAGGTCGTCGGCGTCGACATCGCTCCCGACCTGATCGAGCTGGCCCAGCGCGACGCCAGGGAACAGGACCTCGACATCGCCTACGTCGTGGCCGACCTGCGCGAGCTCGAGATGGAGGACGAGTTCGACATCGTGCTCAGCCTCAACGACGGCGCCGTCGGCTACTTCGAGACCGACGAGGAGAACCTCCGCACCTTCGAGGTGATCTCGCGGGTGCTGCGCTCGGGTGGCGGGCACCTGATGCAGCTGCCCAACGTCCTGCACGCCGAGAAGCACCTGCCGAAGAAAAGCTGGATCGCGGGCGAGGCCACGCTCGAACTCAGCGACCACCACTGGAACCCCGAGACCCGCTACCTGGAAGGCTCCACGGTGCCGATCCGCTACGGCGAGGTGTTCGAGCGCTACGAGCCGATCCCGTTTCGCCAGCGCCTCTACACCGTCGACGAACTGGCGGAGATCTACGAGTCGGTCGGGATGAGGCTGGCGAACGTCTACCGGGGCAGCGGCAAGCCGCGCAAGCCGCGCGACAACCAGTTCGAGATCTTCCCCGAGGGTCGTAAGGACTAGCCGCCGAGGCGGTAGGCGACGATCTGGGGCGTCTGCCCCGGCCCGGTCGCCACGCCGGCCGGGGCCAGCAGCGTGTCGCCGCTGATCGCGAGGCCGGCGTTGATGCCCGCCGGTAGCGTCGTTTCCCAGACGTCGTTGCCGTCCTCCGCGTCGAAGGCGTAGAGGGTGCCGTCGGAGGTCGTGGCGAAGACGAGGTCGTTGGCGACGCTGGTGGCGCCGTAGGGCGTTGCTTCCGCTGGGAATTTGTGTTTCCACTCGATGCGACCCGTTTTGACGTCGAGCGCGACCAGTTCGCCGGCAGCGCTTTCGCCGCCGCCGACTTCCGAGCCGGAGACGACGTTCATCGACTGGTTGACGACGGGGAGGAAGATCGTCGACCCGTCGGTCGAGGCGGGCGCGATCACGCCGCCCAGCACTCCCGGGAAGGTGTTGCCGGCCCTGATCTGGGACGCCTGGCCGCGCATCGCCAGCAGGCCGTCGTCGTCATGACCGTTGTGCAGCCCGATCGGCCGTTTCCAGAGCCGTTTGCCCGTTTCCCGGTCGAAGGCTGCGACGATCCCGACCTTGCCGGTGTTGACGACGATGTCGCGCCCGCCCGCCTCGACCAGGATCGGCGGGCCCTGGAAGTCCCAGTCGTAGAGATCGTGGGGCGTCTGCTGGTAATACCAGTCCATCTTCCCCGTCTTCGAGTCCATCTTCACCAGCGAGTTGGTGTAGAGGTTGGGACCCGGACGGCTCGATCCGGAGGGGAATTTCGGCGTGCCCGGGAAAGGCGCCGGGTTGCCGACTCCGAAGTACATGTCGCCTTTGTCGTCGAACGCCGGCGTGTACCAGAGGCCGCCGCCGGAGTTGACTTTGGGATTGCCCCAGAGGTCTTTCGGGACGGTTTCGAACTTCCAGGCTTTTTTGCCGGTCTTGCCGTCGAGCGCCCAGAGGACGCCGACGCCGCCGGCTTCATAGGTGGCGCTGGAGTTGGTCGGCACCGTGGAGAAGTAGGCGAGCCCGTCGTGGTAGCCGGGGGCGAGGTCGATGCCCTCGGTGGCGATGCGGGTCAGGGGGACCAGCCAGAGCTCTTCGCCGGTCTCCTGGTCGAGGGCGAAGGCTTCGGTGGCGGTCGCGCCGTAGACGCGGCCGTCGCCGACGGTGACGCCGTTGGGCCCGAGCGTCGCCGATTCATAGGCCTTTTCCCAGAGGACCTCACCGCTCTCGAGGTCAATTGCCTGCACGTTGGAGGCCAGGTCCTGCGAGTAGATGACGCCGTTGACCACCACCGGCGAAGCCGCGTAGCTGCCGAAGGAGCTTTCGGCCTCCAGCGGCAGGGTCCAGGCGACGTCGAGCTCGCTGACGGTGGCCGCTTTGATCGGGCCCCCGACTTTGCGGGTGTTGGAGGTGTCGACGTTGGGGTAGGCGGAGCCGGTAAAGCTCACGTTCCCTTCCGAGGAGTCGCCGCCCGCTGCCAGCAGGACCACGACCACGACGACGAGGGCCACCGCCAAGACGCCGCCGGCGATCCAGCCTGCGGTCGGAACCTTCTTCAGGCTGTTCAAGGCTCCCTGCTCTTCGGGTGATTCCGCGGATGACATTTCAGCGTCAGCGCGGCTGAACCTATTCGATCACTACAGACATGTCAAGCAATGAGGATTTCCCCATCGATTGCTCCCGTTCGAGGAAAAACGGCTGCAAAACACGGTTGGAGAGGAGGCCGATAGCACCCAGGTTGGCGAAGCCCGGGCCCTGGCTCAGTCCCGCCAGGCCGGGGACGTGAACGCGGGGCTTGACCCCCTTCAGCTCCAGATGGCGGCCGATCGGGACCTCCTGGCCGGCGGGGCGCTCCCAGAGGCCGCCGGTTCGCCGCTCGAGCTCGGCCCGCATCTCAGTCGGGAAGAGCGTCCGCAGCTGGGCCAGCAGGTCGAAGCCCGTGCAGTTGACGACGTAGTCGTGCTCGGCGCCGGTGGGCCCGCTCGGCGCCTCGTACTCGACCCGCACCCGCTCGCCGCCGCTCGCGGCGGCGACGTCGGCGACCCGTCCGGTGACGAAGGTGCAGCGGTCGTCGTAGCTGATCGCTGCCAGGCTCGGTGGGTCGAAGACGCCGCGGTCGCTGTGCTTGACGAAGTCGCGCCGCGCCTCCAGGCCGAGCGACTCCCACTCGATCACGTCGGGGTTGGAGAAGACCCGGTTCTCGAGGAAGCTCTCGCCGCGGCTCAGCGGCAGCATCGGCGTGTAGATCGTGTAACGACAGCGAGGGCGCAGCCCGCGCAGGAACATCACGCAGCTGAGCGCGCTCTCGCCGCCGCCGACCACCGCGATGTCGCAGCTCTCCTCGCTCGGCAGCCGCTCGAACTCGCTGCGCTTGCTGTCGCAGTGGAAGACCCTCGCGGCGACCGCCTCCTCGTGGGGAAAGGCGCGGTGCACGCCGGGGCCGGTGAGGACGAGGGCGCTGCAGCGGTGCAGGGAGCTGCCGGAGGGTTCCGCGACCTCGACCGTCCAGCCGTCCCCGGGCTCGTCGAGCGAGATCTCGGTGACCTGGCCGCGCACGTGGCTCACCCCCTCGGTCGCTCGCGAGAGCACCCACTGCAGGTACTCGCCGTAGTCGCGATGGCGCACGGAGGGCGAGCCGGCGTCGATCCAGCGCGCGTAGCGCTGCAGGCTGACCATGTAGCGCTGCCAGGAGAAGCGCATCGTGGCCTCGTCGATCGCCTCGCCCGCCTCGCCGAACTCGCGGAAGCTCATGTAGGGGAAGCCGACGTCCTTGATCGGGGTGACCGCCAGCGGCTCTTCGCCCGAGGTGGCGCCGTTGAGGCCGAGCCAGGAGGCCGCGACCTCGGTTCCCTCGACGATCTTCAGCGAGAGCGAGGCAAGGCCGAGGCTGTTGAGCGCGTGGACCTTGGTCGCGATGCCGGCCGCCTTCGCGCCGGCGCCGACGATCAGGAGATCGGTTTCGGTGTTCACGCGTACGCGGGGGTCAGGGGGGTGGAGACGACGAGGCCGTGCTGGTCGGGGCTGAAGGCGATCGCGCCCCGCGCCACCTGCTCGTCGCCGGACTCGACAGCGCGCAGCTTCACCTCGCTCAGCACCGTCCGTATCACCCGCTTCATCTCCTGTTCCGCGTAGCTGGCGGCGAGACAGCGGCGGGCGCCGCCGCCGAAGGGGATCCAGGTGTAGGTGCCGGGCCGCTGGCCGAGGAAGCGCTCCGGCCTGAACTCACTGGGCCTCGGATAGACGTCCTCGCGCTGGTGGATCAGGTAGACGCAGGGGGCGACGACCGTGCCCGCCGGGATCTCGTACCCGCCCAGCTCCAGCGGCTCGAGCAGCCGCCGCACCACCACCGGCACCGGGGGGCGGATCCGCAGCGTCTCCTTGACCACGGCGTCGAGGTAGGCCTCTCCGGCGCCGGCGAGGATTTCCTCCTGCAGGCGCTCGAGCTTCTTGGGGTGGCGCAGCAGGCGCTCGAAGGCCCAGGAGAGCGAGGTGGAGGTGGGGCCGTCCGTGAGCAGGGTGAGCAGTTCGTCGCGTAGCTCTTTCTCGCTCATCTGCGAGCCGTCCTCGTAGCGCGCATCGACCAGCATCGAGACGACGTCCTTGCGCCCGCCGTTGCTTTCTTCTCGCCGCCTCTGAGCCTCTTCCAGCACCGCTTCCTCGACCGGCGCCATCGCCTGCCGGTACCTCTCGCTGCCCTCCAGCCACTCGGGCCCTTGGACCGCCAGCGAGGTGATCTGGTCGGTGTCGTTGACCGCCTCGGTGAGGCGAGTCAGCAGCTCGCGCAGCTGGTCGAGGCGACCCTCGTCGGGCCCGAAGACGGCCCGCATGATCACCTCCTGGGTGACCGCCTGCATGCGGGGCCAGAGCTTGAACGGCTCTTCGACCGGCCAGGAGCGGACCTCGCGGCGCGCGATCTCGGCCATCATCTCGGCATCCGCCTGCATCCGCTCGCCGTGGAAGGGCGGCAGCATCATTTTGCGGCGGGTCATGTGCTCCGGCTCCTCGATCAGCATCACCGAGCGCCAGCCCAGCAGCGGCGCGAGCATCAGGTTCGGCAGGCCCACCCCGAGCGTGTTCCTGTCGGCGGTGAAGACCCGCTTCACGTCCTCCGGGTCGGCGAGGACGACCCAGGTGCCGAGGTGGAGGAGCTGGAGGGTGAAGGTGTCGCCGTAGCGCTCGTGGCACTCCTCCAGGTAGGGCAGGGGTTCCTCGGTCCAGCGAACCGTCTGGCGGTCGCTGGGCAGGGAGGGGCCGGGGGGGAGGGCGCTCACGCCTCGCTCCCCTCCATCAGCTCGTCCTCCAGCCTGCAGGTGGCGCCGATCAGGAGCTCGAAGAGCTCGGCGGTGAAGTCGGCGGGGAGGCCGGCCTCGGCGCCGCGGGCCAGGTAGCGCGCCCGCACTTCGGCGACCCGGTCGGGCTGCATCATCGGGATTCCCTCGGCGGCCTTGTAGTGGGCGACTTCGCGGCAGATCTCGAAGCGCTCGCCGAGCAGGCGGGCGATCTCGTCGTCGAGCGGGTCGAGCCGTCTCCGGAACCCCTCCAGCCCGCTCATGTCGTCGCTCGGTCGAGCAGCCCGCTGGCGAAGGCGTGGCTGCACTGGGCGAGGCGGCCGAGCGCGTAGCCGCCCTCCTGAATCGTGCAGACGGGCAGCCCGGTGGCAGCCAGCATCGCGCCGATCTGCTCGAAGATCGGCGGCGAGAAGCCCCAGGAACCGTGTGGGTCCCCCTCGACGATGTCGTAGCCGAGCGAGACGACCAGTACGGCCGAGGACGCGGCCAGCGTCTCGATCGAGCCGGCGAGGACGTCGAGGTAGGAGTCGGCGTCGGGGCTGCCCGGGAAGGAGACGACGCGTTCGCGCTCGCTGCGGGGCGCCACCGCCCCGGCGGCGACGTTGGTCACCGGCCAGGCGTGCAGCGAGTGCAGGCTGGCGTCGGGCATCGAGGCGACGATCTCCGCCGTGCCGTTCGGGTAATGGAGGTCGATGTCGAGGATTCCGACCGGGGTCAGGCCTCCCTGGCGCAGCGTCTGCGTCGCCGCCGCGGCGGTGTTGAGATAGCAGTAGCCGGCGAACCAGGCGGGCCCGGCGTGGTGTCCCGGCGGCCGGCAGAGCGCGTAGCTGAAGCGGGCGCCGTCGAGCAGGCGCTGGGCCGCCGCGATCGCGGTCCGCACTCCCTCACGGGCGGCGCCGACCAGGCCGGCCGTAACGGGGATGTCGGGCGGGAGCCCGGGCGGCGTCAGCTCCGGCATCGTCACCGGCTCTTCGGTCGCGGTCGCCAGCGCCTCCAGGTAGTGGCGCTCGTGCAGGGCGCCCAGCGTTCGCTCGACCTCATCGCTGGTCGCGTCGGCGGTCTCGATCCGCACGCCCGCGTGGCGCCTCAGGCCTGCGCGGACCTCGGCCATGCGCCGGCCGTCGTCCATGCCGGGGAGCACCTTGCCCCCTTCGAGGATCCAGAGGGCCGCGTCTGCGCTCCCGTTTCCGTTGGCGGGGCGCTGCTCGACCGTCAGCAGCTCCGCGCTCATTCCAAAATCCTCCGCATGCGCGGGCCGAGGTGGGCGAAGCCGTTGCCGGCATAGAAGCGCTCGGTGGCCTCGATCGCGGCGAAGCTCTCCCGCGGCAGGCCGACCTCGAGCCGGCCGACCCCCTGCTCGCGGGCGCTTGCCGCCAGCGCCTCGACCAGGCCGTGGCCGACCTTGCGGCTGCGCCAGTCCTGGTCGACCCAGAGGTCCTGGATCGTCCCGTAGCGCCCGGGGACGTGGGGCGCGCGCTGCCAGCTCGCCGCCAGCACCCCGACGATCTCGCCGTCCGCCTCGGCGACCAGCAGGGCCCCGGTGGCGGGGTCGTCGACCAGCGCCCGTGCCTCGGCTTCGATCTCCACGAGGCTGGGACGTTTGCCGCCCAGCTCGACCAGGAGCTCGTCGAGGGCCCTGGCGATCGCAGACGCGTCCCCGCCGGACGCGGGACGAACGCACCAGCCGTTCACGCCGCCTCCACCTCGGCGGCCGCGACCGCCGGCTCCAGCTCGACGCTCCAGGTTTCGCGAGAGTCGCTGCCGGTGGCGGTCCGGGCGACCGCCGCCATCGGCGCCCGGGCCTTGAGCAGGATCTCGTCGAACTCGTCCTTGGGGTCGGACTGCATCACGATCGCCCCCCCGGCGCCGATCGAGGTCCGGCCCGGTCGCAGGACGATCGTGCGGATCACGATGCTGAGGTCCATGCTGCCGTCGAGCCCGAAGTAGCCGATTGCGCCGGAGTAGACGCCGCGGGCGACGTCCTCGAGGTCGTCGATGATCTCCATCGTGCGCTCCTTCGGCGCGCCGGTCATCGAGCCACCGGGGAAGCAGGCGCGAGCGCATTCGACTGCGCTGCGGTCCGCGCCCAGGACCCCCTGCACGGTCGAGATCAGCTGGTGCACCGTGGCGTAGTCCTCGACGATCATCAGCTCCGGCACCTCGACGCTGCCGACGTCGCAGACCCGCCCGAGGTCGTTGCGCAGCAGGTCGACGATCATCAGGTGCTCGGCATAGGTCTTTTCGTCGTTGTTCAGCTCCGCTTTCAGCGCCGCGTCCTCGACCTGGTCGCTGGAGCGCGAGGTCGTTCCCTTGATCGGGCGCGCCTCGACCGTCCGGTCGCGGTCGACCGAGAGGAAGCGCTCGGGCGAGGAGCTGACCACCGCCACCTCGCCCAGCTTCAGATAGGCCGCGAACGGCGCCGGGTTGCTGCGTCGCAGGTTGCGGTAGAGGTCGAACGGCTCGGGTGTGGCGTCGGTCCAGATCTGGTCGGTGAGGCAGACCTCGTAGGACTCGCCCGCCGCCAGTTCGGCCTGCGAGCGGCGGATGTCGGCGAGATACTGCTCGCGGCCGCGACCGCAGTGGAAGGTGACGTGGGACGCGCCTTCCCCCGAAGGCAGCGGCGAGATCGGCGCCGGGTCGGCGAGCGTCGCGTAGACCGCCGCCTCGGCCTGGTCGAGCCAGTCCTCGGCGCCTTCTTCGTCCTCGCGGAAGACCGCCAGCAGGTGGGTGCGGCCCTCGGTGTGGTCGACCGCGATCAGCCGGTTGGCGAGCATCATCACCGCGTCGGGCACGTCGGAGGCGTGCGTGTTGGTCGCCGCGCCGCAGTCGGCCTTCAGCTCGTAGCCGAGATAGCCGACGAAGCCGCCGACCAGCCCCGGCGGCATGCCGCCGGGGGTCTCGATCGCGTTGGCGGCCATTTCCCGGTCGAGGACGTCGAAGATCGAGCCGCGTTCGGTCGTCGTGCCGCCGGCGCGATGGACGGAGACGCCCCCGTCGCCGACCTCGTATTCGAGCACGCAGCGCTCGGCGCCGGCGCTGGTGCCGAGGTAGGAGCGCTGCGCGAGCCGGGTCGGCGCGTCGGCGCTGTCCAGCCAGAAGGCGTGCTCGGCGCCGGCGAAGAGCCGTTCGAAGAGAACCTCGGTCGAGGGTTCTCCGGGGATCGTGCGGACGCGCAGCTCGACGCCGGTGTCGGCGGCCTGCCGCGCCTGAGCGTTGCGGCTGATCTCCAGCGGGCGCCGTTTGGCGCCGTTCCAGCGCGCCTGTTTGCGCTTGCGGGCGAGGTCGAAGAAGTTCGAGACGAGGCGGGCGCCGTGCTCGGTCGCCACCGACTCGGGGTGGAACTGCACCCCCCAGAGCGGCCGCCGCCGGTGTTCGATCCCCATCACGACCCCGTCGTCGGCCCAGGCGGTGACCTGCCCGTCCGGTCCCATGTCGGTGATCGCCAGCGAGTGGTAGCGGACGACCGGGAAGCCCTGGGGGATGCCCTCGAAGAGGCCGGTGCCCTGGTGCTCGATCTTGCTGAGCCGGCCGTGCATCGCCTCCGGTGCGCTCGAGACCTTGCCCTCGAGCAGGTGGCCGAGCCCCTGGTGGCCGAGGCAGATGCCGAGCACCGGGGTCTCGCTGTAGCGCAGGATGTCGTTGCAGACGGCGAAGTCGTGCCACCGTTTCGGCGTCCCCGGACCGGGGCTGAGCACGATCGCGTCGAAGTCCCAGCGCGAGAGCGCACGCCATGAGACGGCGTCGTTGTCGACCACGATCGGCTCCTCGCCGGAGACTTCCGCCAGCAGGTGGAAGACGTTGTAGGTGTAGGAGTCGTGGTTGTCGACGAGCAGCGTTCTCATTCCTGACTCTCCAGTCCCAGCCCGCGGGCGCTGTGGTCGAGCGTTGTCTGGACTACGTGTCTGACCCCCGGGCGGCGCTCTTCCTCGAGGTACCAGCGCGAGAGGTGGGAGGCGAAGCGGGCAAGTGGGATCGGGTCGAGGCGGCGGGTCGCCAGGCGCAGGTGGCGGCGGACCATCTCGCCCTGGACCACCGCGAAGCGGTAGTCGGCGTCCGCGGCGAGCTCGGCCGCGGACGCTGGGTCGCCGCCGCCGTTGCTGCGCGTCCGTGCCCGCGCCATGTCCCAGCCGAGGCTTTTGCCCTCGACCAGGAGGCGCTCGGGCTCGAAGTTCACGCGCTTGTTCGCCGGGTGGAGGAGGAAGTAGCCGAGCGCGATCTCGGCCGCGAGCTGTTCCGGCTCCGGGTGCCCGGCGCGCACAGCCGCCCGCTCGGGCTCGCCGTCGACCTGCTCGTCGATCCACTCGAGCAGGTGGTCGATCAGGAGGGCGTCTTTCTTGCTCGACTTCACCGCCTGGCTTTCCTTGGCGACCATGCCGTGGAAGATGTCGTGGTAGGGGTGGAAGCCGTTGCCCTCTTTGGCGTGCGCGAGCTCGGCCATCAGCTGGCGGCGGCAGGTGACGTGGGAGAACCACTCCTGGCCGCAGACCTGGATCGAGGTAGTGCCGTCGAGACCCGGCGCCGCCATCCAGTAGGCGAGGGCGCGCATGTGCTGCGTCGGCACCCCGTCGGAGCGGACCAGCGGCATCTCCTCCAGCTCCTCGCGGCCGGTGTCGTAGAAGACGGCGCCATCGGGCCGGCGGTCCAGCGTGCCCTCCTCGAGGCCGAGCTCGGTCAGTTCGGAGACCTCTGGCAGGAAGTCGGACTCGAAGAAGACGCTGTCGAAGGAGATCCCGAGTCGGGCCAGGGTCTTGCGCTGGCCCGAGATCACCCAGGCGCGTGTCTGCGACCAGAGCTCGAGCGCCGACTGGTCGCCGGCGAGCACGCGCAGCAGCAGCTCGTCGGCGCTGTCGTTGTGGACGTCGACCTCGCGGGTGAGCGAGTCGGCCGGGTGGTCCTGGGCGAGCTCGTTGATGCCGCGGCCCGCCTTGACGTAGTCCGCGTAGCAGTAGCCGACGAAGTGGTCGCTCTTCTGGCCTTTGCCCGGCGAGGAGCCGAGGTGGCGGCCGCTGCGCGCGACTCCCGCCATCGCCTCGCCCATGCTGCGGCCGATGTCGCAGATGATGCTGCGTCGCTCGACCCGGCCGCCCGCCTCGGTCAGGGCGGCGCCGAGGGCGTTGCCGAGGGCGAGGTTGCGCAGGTGGCCGACGTGCAGCGCCTTGGTCGAGTTGGCGTCCCAGAAGTTGAGCGCGAAGACGCGGCCGTCGGCGATGTCGGCGTTCGCCTTCGCGTCGGCGGCTTCCGCCTCGATATCGGCGGCAGCCTGCTCGAACCAGGTGCTCTCGAGCCGCAGCCAGACCTGCTTGCCGTCCTGCGTCACCTCGCCGACCCAGGGCTCGCCCTCGATCTGCTCCAGCGCCCGGCGGGAGGCCTCGTCCTCGCGCCATTCCTGCACGCGCGGCACCAGCATCAGGTCGAAGCGCTCGTGCGGGCGGTAGGGAGCGCGGGGGGCCCAGAGGGCCTCCTGCCCGTCCCCGCGGGCCACGTCGTCGAAGTAGTCGAAGAGATTCGTCCCCATAGCTCCGCCAAAGCGTCTCCAATGTCGCTTTGGCGATGCACCAGCCGGGGCTCGAACCCGGATCTCCGGCTTTTAAGGCCAGCCCTTTAACCGATTAAGGTACTGGTGCTTGCTGGGGGCTCGGGGAAAGGCCTTTCCCCGTTTTGGAAGAAAATTTCCTTATTAAATTTTGGCTACCTTAGCAACGGCCGGGCGCCGGTGCAATGTAGCCGGCCCGCCCGGCTAGAGCCTTGGACCAGCACCGCATCCTATGGCCGCGAGCCGGGTTTCTTCGAGAGCACGGCGGGGTAAGAGCTAACCCCGCGTGGCGGACGAACGGACGGTTGATGCCGACCGTTCGGGGGAGGTACAGTAGTTATTGACCAGGGAGGGTCAAGCGCCACGCAGGGGCGGCGAAGCAACGTCAATGCGTGAACAGGAGGACCAGATGGTTAGGCGCTTGATCGCAGTAGCGATGGTGGTGATGAGCTTTGGGGCGGTACTCGCGGTGCCGGGGGCGCTGGCGGATACCCAGGACATCATCGAACCGCAGTTCGAACCGCCGGGGGACCCGGCGAAAAGCGGCTTCCAGTCGGGAACCTGCGAAGAAGACGTTCCTCCGACCATCCTCTGCTCGGCGGCAACGGCTGACCGGTTCTACAAAATCGCGGCCGGTCACCCACCGATGGGGTACACGCAGTACATCATCCAGCACAAAGAAATCAAAGGGACCCCCTTCGGCACGCTGGAACCGATCAAAGAACCGATCGAGAACAGGACGATCAAGACTTTGCGCACCGATCTGCCGGCCGGGTTGACCATCAACCCCGAGGCGACGGGAGGACGGTGCTCGCTGGCGGACTTCGAAAACGAAGAAGAAGTCGAAGTGAAACCAGGTGTCAAAGAACTTTTGGTCATCCCGAAATGCGACCCGAGCACGATCGTCGGGCGCAACGAAACGACTCTCGTCGTCAACACGGAAAACGCGGTGCCCGCGCCGCCCCCTGCCCCGGTGGGGACATTCCTCCCCATTGGCTTCGTGGTTCAGCCCAGCGAGGCTCAGGGAACCAGGGTGCCGCTTTACAACCTCGAGCCGGAATTCGGTGAACCGGCCAAACTCGGCTTCGTCATCGCCTTCAAACGAAAGGTCTTCCTCGAAACCGAGGTCGCCTGGGAGAGCGACTACCACGAGAGCTTCCAGATCAAAACACCCCCACCCTCAAAACCATTCTCGACCCTGAAAAGCCGCCTGGTCAGCAAAGGCCGCACGGGCCTAGGCAACTACATCACCAACCCGACCACCTGCTTCGACCCGGAAGCGCCACCGCACGAAGACACATACACGACCTTCTTCCGGGCTGAGTCCCACGGAGAACCGGATCCGAACTTCCCCAACGGCTCGACCAAAGTGGGATCGAAACTGCCCAAAGGGGTCAAACTGGAAGATTGCGAGGACGTTCCATTCGAACCCTCGATCGACGTCACTGCGGGAACGGCCGAGGTCGACTCCCCGGCGGCGCCGAAATTCGTCATCGAGCTGCCCTACGAGCCCAACCCCCTCACCCAGGAACAGTCACACATGAGGGATGCGGAAATCGTCATGCCCGCGGGCATGGGGCTCAACCCGGCGGCCGCCAATGGTCTCGAGTCCTGCACCGACGCCCAGTTCGGCAAGGGCGTGCGGGTCGAGGACAACAGCTGTCCGGCCGCGTCGCGGATCGGCAGCGCAGAAGTCGACAGCCCGCCGCTGCACGTCCCGCTGCAGGGGGACGTGTACATCGGCGAGCAGCTCAGCCGCGACCCGACCTCCGGCGAGGAGTACCGCCTCTTCGTCGAAGCGCAGTCGGAGGAGGAGGGGATCTCGGCGCGGCTGATCGGCAACGTCTTCGCCGACCCGCAGACCGGCGACCTTGAAGCGGCGTTCTTCGAAAACCCGCAGGTCCCGTTCAAAACGGTGACTCTGGCGCTCGAGCGCCAGGTCCTCACCAGCCCGCCGGTCTGCGGCTCGCACACGACGAATACCGCACTCGAGCCGTGGGCGCGGCCGGGAACCGCCGCCACGCCGTCGAGCAGCTTCGCGCTCTCGAGCATCCCCGGCGGCGGCGCCTGTCCGACGACGATGGCCGAGCGGCCCTTCGCGCCGCTCTACACGGCGAAATCGGACAACACCCAGGGCGGGGCCTACAGCCCCTTCCGGATCCGCATCGCCAGGTCCGACGGCCAGCAGGAGCTGAAGGTCGTCGACGTGACGCTGCCCGAAGGGCTCACCGGCAAGCTCGCCGGCATCCCCTACTGCTCCGAGGATGCGCTGGCCGCCGCGGCTGGCGCCGGCGGCAGGGCCGAGCAGGCCAGCCCGAGCTGCTCGGATGCGAGTCAGGTCGGCAACGCGACGACGCGAGCCGGTTCCGGCTCCGAGCCGATCCTGATCAGCGGCAAGGCCTACCTGGCCGGCCCCTACAAGGGCGCGCCGCTCTCGCTGGCGGTGATCACCCCGGCGGTAGCGGGACCGTTCGACCTCGGCACCGTCGTGGTCAGGGTCGCGCTCTTCGTCGATCCGAAAACGACCCAGGTCAAAGCCGCCTCCGACGTCATCCCCGACGTCTTCGGCGGCGCCAAGCTCGACCTGCGCACGATCGACGTCGATGTCGACAGGCAGCAATTCATGCGCAACCCGACCGATTGCTCGCCGTTCGCCACGAGCGGCACGATCATGGGCGGTGGGGCCGACCCGACCAACCCGGCCACGTTCAGCAGCTACGCCGTCTCGGCGCCCTTCCAGGCGACCGACTGCGGCAAGCTCGGGTTCCGCCCGAAGCTGTTCACGCGGCTGTTCGGGGGCGCCAAATCGACGTTCCGGGGCAAGCACCCGAAGTTCCGGGCGGTCCTCGAAGCGCGCGAAGGCGACGCCAACATCGGCCGCAGCGCGCTGGTCCTGCCGCACTCCCTGTTCCTCGACCAGGGCAACATCCAGACCGTCTGCACCAGGCCGCAGCTGGCCTCGCAGACATGCCCGAAAGCGGCGATTTACGGACACGCCAAGGCGCGGACGCCGCTGCTCGACAATCCGCTCAAGGGCCCGGTCTACATGGTCTCCTCCGACAACCAGCTGCCCGACCTGGTCGCCGACCTGCGCGGTCAGGTGAACGTGCAGCTGAGTGGGGTGATCAGCTCCCAGCGCGGCGGTCTCAAGACCGTCTTCCGCAAAGTGCCCGACGTCCCGGTGAAGAAGTTCATCCTCTGGATGAAGGGCGGCAAGAAACAGGGCCTGATCGTCAACTCGACCGATCTCTGCCGAGGCAAAGGCCAGTTCTCGTTCATGAACATGAAGGCGCAGAACGGGAAGCAGGTCAAGACCAAACGCCTGCGGCTCAAGGTGGACGGGTGCAAGAAGAGGCGCTAAGCCCCCGCTGACGGGTGTGTAGTCGTGGAGGCGCGACGGGCTCGGAAGGGCCCGTCGCGCCGCCGCCTACACTTGGCCGATGCCTTCCGAGCACGATCGCGAGTCGACGCTGACGCTCTACCGACGCGGGATCGAGTTGCTCGCCGATGACGATTTCGAGCAGGCGGCGGTGCCGCTGGAGGCGGCAGCCAAGCGGGCGCCGGAGCAGTCCTCGGTGCGCGAGGCGCTGGGCCGCGCCTACTTCCGCAGCGGCCGCTTCGCCGCCGCCGCGGCGGAGTTCAAGGCGGTGGTGGAGACGCACCAGGTCAACGACTTCGCCCACTTCTGCCTCGGCCGCGCCCTCGCCAAGACGGGCCAGACCGAGCGGGCGCGCCATCACCTGGCGCTGGCTTCCAACCTGCGCCCGGACCGGCGCGACTACCGCTTCTACCGCGACCTGCTGAGCGCCTGATCCCGCTTCTGATGCATTTTGCCCCCTATGGGATCATCAATGCATCAGAGACCGGCGAGTAGGGCGCCGACGTTGCCGCTGCCGAAGTAGGGGCTGAAGGTGTGGCGGCGGTCGCCTCGGTGGCCGTAGCTGGTCACGCCGTTGATCGCGGCGCCGCCGTCGACCAGCCAACCCCCGCCGCTGGCGCCCGGCGTCCAGCGGCAACGGATCGCGATCGTCGGCGGGCCGGCGAACCTGTAGGTGAGGACGTCGTCGCCGACATAGGGCGATTCGCACTGCTGCAGCGCGCGCCGCGTCGCCGGGTAGCCGAAGGTCTGGAAGTGCTGTGCGCGCGGGCGGTCGAGGACGATCGCGACGCCGCCGCCGACGGCGTCGGCGACGTTCTGCCCGGCGGCGTTGGGGAGCGTGAGGAAGGCACCGACGTCGTAGTCGGGATTGCCGGCCTTGACGAAGGGCTGGGGGGCGAAGATCTTGCTGCGGTAGGCGACGAAGGCGCCGAACGGGGCGATGCCGTTGCTGTAGGCGGGGACGAACTGGACGAAGCGCGACCAGATCGTGCGCGGCGAGGTCTCCAGGGGGCCGGAGTTGAGGCAGTGCGCGGCGGTCAGCACCAGCTGCCGGGTGGGGCTGTCGATCGCGGTGCCCGAGCAGTAGCCGCGCGCTTCGCCCTGGCGCAGGAAGATGCGGCCGTTGACCGAGAAGGGGGCGACGGTGGCATCGAGCACGGTGGCGAAGCTGGCGCTGGCGGTGCCCGAGGTCGCGGCGCCGCCGTCGAGCGGGGGAGTGCTGCGCATCCGCTCCGGGGTCCAGTAGCCCGCGACCCGCGCCGCTTCCGCGTGGATTTGACTCGCCGAGGCGGTCGCGGACGGCGGGTGGAGGCGCGGCGCGGCGCCGGCCTGGCCTGCGATGGAGAGACTGGCGGCGACGATGCAGGCGAGCGCCGCGAGCGAGCTCGCCAAGCGCGTCCGGGCACTGTGCGAGCGCGAGCGCATCGAGTTGAGGATAGCCAGCGGGTTGCCGGGCTCTTTTGCGAACCGGCGCATGTATGTTCGTCCAACGTTCTTGGTTTGATCAGCTTTTGCCGATTTACTCGCCACCGTTCGCGGTCATGAGCGTGGGGAGGGACAAATGAGGCAGGGGAGAGGCAGGCTTTCGCCGGCGTTGGTCGTCGCGTCGGTCGCGCTGTTCGTCGCGCTCGGCGGCAGCGTCTACGCCGCGGCGAAGATCGACGGCAAGGCGATCAAGGTGAAGTCGCTGCCCGGCAACCGGCTGAAGCCGCGCTCGGTCCCGGCCAACCGGCTGAAGCTCGGTGTGCTCAGCTCGCTCTCCGGCTACCCGGCGCAGATCACCGGGGCCGAAGTCAACGAGCTCACCCTTGGCCAAGTGCCGGAGGCGGCGCACGCGGAAACCGCCGGCAGGGCGCAGAGCGCGGTCGAAGCGGAGACGGCGCAGAACGCGATCCACGCCGTCAACGCCGGCACCGTCAACGGCCACTCGGCGGGCTGCATGCCGGGCACCCAGCCCTTCGCCGGCGCCTGCTGGCAGCTGGCGCCGGCCGACACGGCGCTGACCGCGCCCGCCGCCGCGTCCTCCTGCGCCGCCCAGGGCGGCGCGTTGCCCGAGGCGCTGCAGCTGGCCGCCTTCTCCCAGCAGCCGGGGGTGGCGCTGGCGGAAGGGGATGAGTGGACGGGGGAGATGGCGATTTACACGGGGCCAGATATCTACAGCGTGGCTGTTGTCTCAGCGGCGGGTGTTGTGGGTTCATCACCCAGCACGAGCACCAAGAAGTTCCGCTGCGTCATCCCGCTCCTCCGCTAGCCGCACCGCCGGGATAGACTCGCTCGCGTAAATACGGTCGGTGGTCCAAGGGAAGTCCGGTGCAAGACCGGCGCGGTCCCGCCACTGTGACCGGGCGAAGGAAGCCGCGGGCGCCAAGTGCGCCGGCCACTGGGGAGGCGCCGCCTCCCTGGGAAGGTGCGGCCGACCATCCCGGAAGCCAGGAGACCTGTTCCCCGGCCAGCCATGACAACCCTCGAGGAAAGGGTGGCTTAAATGCCAAGACTCGTTCCGTATCGCCTGGCCGCCGCGTGCGCGCTGGCTCTCACACTCGCTCTCTCGCTTGCCGCCGGCGCGGCCGCGAAGGGCCCCCTCGCCGAGCTGCGGGTGGTCGGCAAAGGTGGCAAGGTGCTCGCCGAACGCTCGCACGGCGCCTTCACCGCCTCCGTCAAGACCAGCCCGAAAGCCAATTGCTTCGGCGCCGGGACCGGCGGCAGCGGCAAAGAGGTGACGATCAAAGGGCCGACCGCGCTCGGCCTGCTGATCAACGCCGCCAGGTCCACGCAAGCGCTGAAGCCGTTGCTGATCACCGATGCCTTCGACTTCGGTCTCGGCATCTGCGGGGTGGGTGGCTCTGTCGCCAGCTCAAAAGCCTCCTGGTATCTCAAGGTCAACCACAAGAACCCCGAACTCGGCGGCGAAATGGTGAAAGTCAAGACCGGCGACGAGGTGCTCTGGGCGTTGGCCTCGTTCCCCTATCCGGATGAGCTGGTCCTGAGCACGCCGGACGAGGCAACCGCCGGCCAGCCCTTCACCGTGCGCGTCTTCGCCTACGACGACAAAGGCAAACGGAAGCCGGCCGCGGGGGCGAAGGTGACCGGGGCGGCGGACCCGACCGGCGCCGATGGTCGCACCACCGTCGTCCTGAAAAAGGCGGCCAGCCTGACTGCCCGCTACGGCGCCGACATTCCGTCCGCGGCCGAGGCGGTCTGCGTCGGGGGTAAGTGCCCGCGCGGCTAGACGCCACACGCCGCGCTGCGGCGGCCGCGATCGCGCTGGTCATGGCGCTCGCGGCCGCCGGGTGCGGCTTGGGGCCGGGCGACCGGCTCGAGCAGGTCGAGCTGACGGTCACCCGCGACTACGGCGCGGATGAGCTGCTCAGCCGCGAGATCGGCGACGCCGCCGAATCCGACACGGTAATGCGGGTCCTCGAACGCAACGCCGAGATCTCGACCCGTTACGGGGGCGGCTTCGTGCACTCGATCGATCGCCTCGCGGCGGAGCGCCGTGACGGCCGCTACTGGGACTGGCTCTATTACGTCAACGGGGTCGAGGCGAGCGTCGGCGCCGCCGACTACGAGCTGGACGGCGGCGAGGCGATCTGGTGGGACCACCGCGACTGGACCGACGCGCAGCGGGTGCCCGCTGTGGTCGGCTCCTGGCCGCACCCCTTCGTCGATGGCTACGACGGCAGGCGGGCGCCGGTCGCGGTTGAGTGCATGGCCGGGGTGAGCGCCTGCGACGAGGTCCGTGCGCGGTTGGAGCAGGCAGGAGTCGGCGTGGCGAGCGGTGAGCCCGAGGGCGCGATCCGCGTGCTGGTCGGGCCCTGGGACCGCGTGCGCGTCGACCCCGCTGCGGCGCTGATCGAGGACGGGATGCAGGCCAGCGGAGTCTTCGCAGAGATCGAGCGCGCCGGGGGAGGGTTCGAGCTGAGCGGTCTCGACCAGGAGGGGGAGGAGGCCCGTCGGTTTGGCCCCGACGCTGGCTTGGTCGCGGCCACGCGCCGCTACGCCGCTCCGCCCGTGTGGGTGGTGACCGGAACGAGCGCGGCCGGCGTCCGGGCGGCATCGCGACTCTTGGGCGAGGAAGGCCTGCGCGACCATTACGCGGTCGCCGTCGAAGGCGGGGAGGAGACGTCGTTGCCGGTCCGATGAGGTCGCCGTTCGCCTACACGCCCAGGTCAGGGCCGCTCCAGGCCGCGTCTCCGTCGGCGGCCGTCGCCTATCTCGGCTCGCTGGTCGTCATCGCCTTCCTCTACTCCAACGCACTTGTGCTCGCCGCTGCCGGCGGGGCGGCGATCGTCGCCGGCCTGCTCGCGGGCGCGCACCGGGCGGTGCGGGCGGCGCTCTGGATGGGCCTGACGCTGGCGTTGCTGATCGTCGTCGTCAACGCCCTCGTCGTCGACCGCGGCGAGACGGTGCTGGCCCGACTCGGCGAGTGGCCGCTGCTGGGCTCGGTAGACGTCACCGCCGAGGCCCTCGCCGCCGGCGCCGTGCTGGGCCTGCGCGCCGCCGTGGTCCTGCTCCTCTTCGCCGTCTACTCCGCCTGCGTCGACCCGGACCGCGTGCTCCGCGCCCTGCGCCCGCTCGCCGGCCGCTCGGCGCTGACCGCGACCTTGGTCTCCCGCCTGGTCCCGCTCGCGGCCGCCGACGGCGCTCGCCTGCGCGACGCCGCCCGCCTGCGCGGTCCCGCCGCCGCGGCCGTCGGCCGCGCTCCGCTGGCCCGTCGTCTCCTGGCGGGCTCGCTCGACCGCGCGGTCGACGTCGCCGCCACCCTCGAGCTCCGCGGCTACGCGCTGGAGGCGCCTGGCGGCAGACCCGCTCGCAGCCGGTCTCGCCACGACCGCCGCTTCTACGCGGTCGGCGCGGCCGTCCTGGTCGCCGGGATCGCAGGGAAGCTGATCGGCGCGGACGCCTTCGACTTCTATCCGGCGGTCGAGATCGGCTCCGGGCCCGCGACCGTCGCCCTCGCCTTCGTCGTCCTCCTCTCGGGATTTGCTCCGCATGCCTGAGCTCGCAAATCCCGCCCGGCTAACCCCGGCGCTCTCGCTCGAGGGCCTCGCCTACTCCTATCCGCACGCCGAGCGGGCGGCGTTGCGCGACGTCTCGCTGCAGCTCGACCCGGGCGAGCTCGTACTGCTCGCCGGCCGCTCGGCCTGCGGCAAGTCGACTCTCCTGCGCGCCGCCTGCGGCCTCGTCCCGCACTTCCACGGCGGCGAGATAAGCGGCCGCATCGAGGTTGCCGGCATCGACGCCCTGGAAGCCGGCCCCGGCCGGCTCGCCTCGGTCGTCGGCTACGTCGCCCAGGATCCCGAGACCCAGGTCGTCTCGACCACCGTCAAAGCAGAGATCGAGCTCCCCCTGGAGATGCGCGGCGACCCGCCCGTCGTCCGTGCCCGTGCCGTCGAGGAGGTGGCCCTCGCCCTCGCCATCCCGCACCTCCTCGGCCGCACCGTCGACACGCTCTCCGGCGGCGAGCTGCAGCGAGTGGCGCTGGCGGCGGCTCTCGTGACCAGGCCCCAGCTCGTGCTCCTGGACGAGCCGACCTCCCAACTCGACCCCGTCGCCGGCGACGAGCTGATCTGGCTCCTGCGCCGCCTCAACGAGGAGTGGGGCGTGACCATCCTCCTGGCCGAGCATCGCCTCGAGCGCTGTCTGGCCGCCGCCGACCGCGTCGTTGCCATGGACTCGGGCGCCGTCTCGTTCGACGGTTCTCCCCGCGACTTCCTCGCCTGGGCTCGAGACAGCGATCCAGCTCTGGAGACCCCCGCCGCGCGCCTCTTCTCGCTGGCAGGCATCGAGCCATTGCCCGTCGGCGTCCGCGACGCGCGCCAGGCGCTGAGGGAGAGGGGCCTCCGTTGACGGCGGTCGAGATTCGGGATCTCTGGGTGGAGCTCGCCGCCGATGACGACGCGCGCGACGTCCTGCGCGGAATCGACCTGCGAATCGAGCCGGGCGAGCGCGTCGCCCTCATGGGCCGCAACGGGGCCGGCAAGAGCACGCTGCTGCGAACGCTCGCCGGGCTGGTGGAGCCGGTTCGCGGCAAGGTCGAGGTCCCATCCGGGATAGCCCTCCTCACCCAGAACCCCGGCGACTACCTGGTGCGGGAGCGGGTCGGGGATGAGCTGCCGGGGGCCGGAGGGATGGCGGCGCTACGGATGGTCGGGCTGGAGCACGCCGCCGATGCGGACCCGCGCGATCTCTCGGGCGGGGAGCGGCAACGGCTGGCGCTGGCGATCGCCCTGGCAGGCCGGGTAGAGGGGGGTGAGCTGCCGGGCTTGGTCGCGCTCGACGAGCCGACTCGAGGCATGGACCGCGGGCACAAGAACCGCCTGGCCGAGTTGATCGAAGGCCTGGCGGGCAGGGGAGCCGGCGTGGTCGTCGCCACCCACGACGTCGAGTTCGCCGCGCTCTTCGCCGAGCGCGTCGTCCTGCTCGGCGACGGCGTCGCGATCGCCGACGGTCCCGCGACCGAGGTCCTCTCCGGCGGCTGGTACTTCGCCACCGAGGTCGCGAGGGTGCTCGACCAACCCGGCGTCATCACCCCCGAGCAGGGGGCCGCCTTCCTGCTCGGCGACGGAGCGGGGGCCTGATGTCCTGGGAGGCGGTCAGCTTCCTCATCCTCGGCGTCGTCCTCGTCGGAGGCTTCGCCTGGTACGAGCGCTCGCGGCCGCCGTCGCAGGTGGTGGCCCTGGTCGCCGCGCTGGCGGCGCTGGCGATCGCCGGCCGCATCGCCTTTGCCGCCTTCCCCAACGTCAAGCCGACCACCGACATCGTCATCTTCGCCGGCTTTGCCCTCGGTGCGGCTCCGGGCTTCGCGGTTGGCGCCCTCGCCGCGCTGGTCTCCAACTTCTGGTTCGGCCAGGGCCCCTGGACCCCGTGGCAGATGGCCGGCTGGGGGCTCTGCGGCGTCCTCGGAGCGGGCCTCGCGGCGCTCGGGGGCCGCAACATCGGCCGCCTCGCGCTCGCCGCTGCCTGCGGTGCGGCTGGCATCGCTTACGGCGCTCTGCTGAACTTCTCCCTGATGGCGACCTATGGCGGCGACCTCTCGCTGGAGCGCTTCCTCGCGTTCCAGTCCCGCGCGATCCCGTTCGACGCCGCCCACGCGCTCGGCAACGTCGCCTTCGCGCTGATCGCTGGGCCGGCGATGGTGCGGATGCTGGTGCGCTTCCGCGAGCGCTTCGAGTGGGGGAGGGGGAGGCCCGCAATGGTGCTGACCGCTCTGGCTTTGCTTGCCTTTGCCGCCCCTGCCTCCGCCAGCGCCGACACCGGTCAGGCCGTCAAATGGCTGACCTCGGTCCAGAACGCGGACGGCGGCTTCGGCGCCTCCACCGGTGACGAATCCAGCGTCTCGACCACGGCCTGGGTCGCCCTCGGCTTCGCCGCCGCGGGTCGCAACCCGCTTGACGTCTCGAATCTCGGCCGCACGCCGATCGACTTCCTGCGCCGCAACGTCGGCGAACTCGGCAGCGCCGGCGACTACGCGCGCACGATCCTCGCCCTCGAGGCTTCGGGCGTCGACCCCAGGTCCTTCGGAGGAGTCGACCTCGTCGCCACGCTCGCCGGCAAACAGGCCGCCAACGGGTCCTGGGTCGGGTGGCCGGGATCGACCGCGTTCGCGGTGATCGCGCTGCGCACCGCGGGGGTGACAGGCGGGCTCAACCGGGCCCTCGCCTGGCTCGGCAAAGTGCAGAACAGCGACGGTGGGTGGGGCGACGTGCCCAACTCCTTCAGCACGGCCGACGGAACCGGCGCCGTGATGCAGGCGATGCCGGGGGCGGAGATCTCCAGGCACGGCCTCGGTTACCTGCGAGGGCGCCAGCGCCAGAGCGGCGGTTTCGTCACCGGCGCCTCGGGGGCGGTCAACTCGCAATCGACCGCCTGGGCGGTGCAGGGGATGCTCGCGGTGGGGGCCGATCCCGGCGCCGCCCTCGACTACCTCGTGGCGCGCCAGGCGGCAGACGGCCACTACCGCTACTCGTCCTCCAGCGACCAGACGCCGGTCTGGGTGACGGGCCAGGTCCTCGCCGCCGTCGCCGGCAAACCCTTCCCGATCGCTGCGCCGCCGCGAGAGCCCGAGCCAGAGGCAAAGGTCGGCGGCGGCGCGGCCGTCCCCGGCACGGTCACGCCGCCCGAGGCATCTCCGGCGCCCGCGCCGGTCGCGCCTCCCGAGGGCGAAGGCAGCGCGCCCGGCGGCTCCATTCCGACGATCCCGCCGGCGCCCGGCGGCTCGATAACGCCGCCCTCCACTGGCGCTCCCGAGGCCGAGGGACCGGCCGCGTGACCGGCTCCGACCCAAGCGCCGGAGCCGGTCGCTGCGGCCGAGAAGGACGACGGGCCGTCGCCACTGCCGCCGGTCGGCATCGGCCTCGCTTCTGCGGGGCTGGCGATCGGGATTCCCTGGTGGCTCGGTCGTCGCAACGGCTGGTGAGCGGAGGCAGCGCGGCGGCGATGGACGTCGAGGCCGCGATTCGAACTCGCCGCACCCACAAGGCCTTCGGCCCCGAGCCGCTCGCGCGCGAGGAGCTGCTCGAGCTGCTCGACCTCGCCCGCTGGGCGCCCAACCACCACCTGACCGCGCCCTGGCGCTTCCGGGTGGTCGGTCCCGATGCTCTCGAGCGCCTCAAGCAGGTCGCCGGGCCGGAGGGAGCGGCCAAGCTCGAACGCGCCCCGACCCTGGTCGTCGTCTCCTGCCGGCTAGAGGGCGATCCGGTCCAGGACGAGGAGGACCTGCACGCGACCGCCGTCGCCGCCTACATCGTCCTGCTCGCCGCCCACGGCCGCGGTCACGCCGGCTACTGGCGCACCCCGACGCTGCTGCGCGAGGAGGCCGGCAGGGAGGCGGTCGGCCTGGCGGAGGACGAGCGCTTCGTCGCCCTGCTCCACCTCGGCCCGCGGCGGCAGGAGAAGGAGCCTCCCGTGCGTCCGCCGCTCGAGCAGGCGGCCGTCTTCCTTCCCTGACGTAGGGTTCGTGCGAATGCGAGCACGAGTCGCACTCATCGTGGCGCTCGCCGGGGCGGCGATCGCGCTGGTCCTCATCCTCGCGCTCGACGAGAACGGGGCTGCGCCGGCGAAGGCGGAGCCCCCTCCCGGTCAGCCCAGCATCGAGATCGTCTCGCCGCGCAACGGGGCGCGTCAACGCAGCCATGCGGTCGTGGTCAAGGTCGAGATCGAGAACTTCCAGCTGGCGCCGCATCACTTCGGCGGCGAACCGCAGCTCGGCGAGGGCCACATCCGCTTCGGCCTCAACCGCGTGCCGGATTGCGTCGACCCGGTCAAGCTGAAGCGCGCGATCGAGAGCCCCCTCGGCCGCGGCCGCCTGGTCGGCGCCTCGTTCGACTTCCCGGAGTATTCCGGCCCCAACGGCGTGCTCGCCGAACGGATCGGCTCGGCCGGCAGCTACTCGCCGGCCACGCTCCCTCAGATCTACTACCGCAACCTGCGCCCGGGCTTCTACCGCCTGGTCATAAACCTGGCCCAGAACGACGGCTCTATCACCCCCGTCCACGCCGTCACCAACTTCCAGATCCTGCCTCGACCGGGCGCCGGCTCGCACCCGTGCCGCGGCGGCAAGGTCCCCAGCGCCGAGGCCGCCGCGTTCGAGTAGGCCGGGGGGGTGCAAACCCTCGTTCAGAGCCTGTCGCCGGCCGGCACGGGGCTACGATGACCGGCATGATCCCGACCCTGTTCCCGCTGGGCGGCGGGGCAGGATGGGCTTTCAACTCGATGGAAAAGAAGACGACGCGAAGAGGGAATTACGAGTCGGGCTCCGACTACGTGCTCGAGTACGGCGAGCTTCGCTTTGCCTTCAACGAGGAGGACTTCGGCCAGCGCGTCGAGCAGGCCGCGGTCAAGCTCGGCTTCGTCAACCAGGGCTTGAGCCCGGAGGAGCTGGAGGACCTGCTCGACCTTGCCGTCAGCGGCGAGATCGCCGAGCCCGCCTCAGGCCTCGGCGAGCACATCAACGCCAACTGGGAGGAGCTGGTCGGCCCTGCCAACCGCAGCCTCGTCCACTGGCTGCGCCGCCTCGTATTCCGCGGCGCCTGGCTCGACCAGCGGGTCAAGGAGGGGGAGCTGGACGTCGTCTTCGACGAGCGCACCCAGACCTTCGGCTACGTCCAGCCCGACCGCAGCCCGGAGTTGATCGAACTCTCCAAGGAGCCCTCCTGGCGCCGCATCGCCTACCGCGGCTAGACCTCGACTACTCGACGGTGAGGGTGCCTTCCATGCCTTCTTTGCGATGGCCTCGCATGGAGCAGTAGAAGGTGTACTCGCCGGGCTTCAGGTCGACATCGACCGCTTCCGCCATCTCGCTCAGGTAGTACGTCTGCTCGATCTTTTTCCCGCTCGAGTCTTTGATCGTCAGGTCGTGGGGTTGCGTCTGGGGATTGTCCAATTCCAGCTTCATTTTGCCTGGCGAGGCAACAGCTTCGGAGGCGACGAAGGCCTGGCCTTTAGGCGCGACTTTGATCTTCAGCTTCTGCCCTTTTGGGGTCTCCTTGGCTTCCACTACGACCCCGTCCTCGCTCGCCTGGGACTCGCCCTTGGAGTCGCTGCCGCAGGCAGCTATGGCGATGGCGGCCAGAACCAGAGCGAGCAAAGTGGCAAGCGTCTTCATTTTCCCTGAATCCCTTGCGCGAGTATTGCAGATTGTTCTAGAAATTTCTTGCATGAAGAGCCTCCGGCTCTTTGAGCCGCTGGTTCTCCGCATCCATGCTGGCTACCCGCACAAATCTCATCGGGACGAGGAATCTCAGATTCGCGATCAACCAGGCAACCGAGAAAACGATGTAGATGGCGACGGAAATGATCGCGATGCGGATAGCTGCTATGACTGCCTTGCTCGCAATGACCTTATCTATGTAATTAGATCTCTTGGAACGAGGCATGTCGGACAGAGCAATTTCCCAAATTACCCAAAGTCCGCCGATACAGAGAGACAGTAAGGCCAAGGAGACGAGTACTAAGATCAGTCCACGCTTTCCTCGTGCGGAGAGATCTTGACTGTTCTTCTGGCTCCCCACAGATGAACCTTACCGTTCAAGGCGGATGGCATAGTGAGAATGTGTTTGGGTTCGAAACCGTCAGCAGTGTGGCATCGGCCACCGACTCTGGGGCTGTTGCCGGTTAGCTGACCCCGGGCTGTAGCTCACCAACACCTCGAAAGGCACATCCAGATTTTGGAGCATTCACCCAATGGGACTTGTGGGCTCACTCATTGCGAGCAGGCAGTTAGCATCGTTTTCGTGTTACATCTCGATTTTCCGGGCCAGTAATACGGATGCGGAAAATCGGCGGCTCAAAAAAAGCCTCTGGCGGGTTAACCGCCAGAGGCTTTTGAGGCACGGAAGGGAGTAGCTAGCCGGTAACGGCCCAGCTCCCGGTGGCCGATGCCACACCGCTGACGGTTTCGAACCAGATGAATGCTCCGGATCGGGATGCGCCTTTCGCCGTGTTGGTGAGCTCGTAGACCCCCCCTTCGGCACCGAGGGCAGCCCCTGAGAGCGAGCCTTGGTAAACACAGAGGAATCCGGACGAAGCCTCGGGGTTAGTCACACTTGCTGCACCTGCGTGTGCGGCGTTCTCGCATTCGGCTGGAACGGCACCCGAAACGTATTTCACTTTCGTTCCGTTAAGACCGCTGGCGTTCGCCAGTTTTACGCCGAACGAAATAGGAATGTACAAGCCGCCGCTATCAGCAGTTGTGCCGTTACCAGACCACGCTCCTGCGAGCGTGGCGCCTACCGGCAGTGTGCTGTTAGGCGTCCACGGATCTCCGGTGGGGCCGGTGGGGCCCGTAGGGCCGGTGGCCCCGGTGGGGCCCGTGGGGCCAGTGGCCCCGGTGGGGCCCGTGGGGCCAGTGCCGCCCGTGGGGCCGGTGGCCCCGGTGGAGCCTTTGGGCCCAGCAGATCCTGCAGATCCTGCAGATCCGGTGTCTCCCTTAGCTCCGGCGGGACCGGCAGGACCGGCAGGCCCCGCGGCTCCCTTGGGGCCCCTGGGGCCCCTTGGACCCGTGGGCCCCTTCTTGGCTTTGGCCGAGGCCCTTGCGCCGCCGTCCCCGCCATCGGAGGCGGCATACGCGCCGCCGAGCATTGCAAATACAAGGGCACACACCGCAATCACCCCTGGGATTCCAAACTTCGTTTTCACAAACCTCATCTTTCTCCGCCTTTTCTTAGTTTTCATTACCAAGGGACCTTGCGGCTCCCCTGCCGGTCTGTCGATGTGTGGTGGAAGTCTCATAGGCTCCAGCCGCGCTCTCGCCGATCGCGTCCAGTGCCGCAGCTGCGCCGATCGTCGGCGTCAGCGCCATGAAGGAAAGGGTGGGGGCGATACGCGGCAGATCCTGCGCCCGCCCGGCGACGATGTGATGGTGGAGCAGACCCCAAACCGCGCCCACAGAGGCCTCGGCGAGCAGCGGATCCGGCCGCCGATCTTGCGGTGCGCTCTCGAGGAAGAGCTCGGTCGCGCGAGCGGTCAATCGCTCGCGGATATGCATCCCCTCCGGGCCCAGCGCGAAGATCTCGATGAACCCCAGCGCCGTGAGGGTCGGGTCACGCGCGATGTACTCGCAAAGCGCCACGATCCCGCGATGGACGCCGCTCGCCCAGTCCCGCGCTTCGGTAAAGGCAGCGGAGGCGAAGGAGAGGGCGCTGGTGGCGTGAAGCTCGAGGGCCGCGACGAAGCACTCTTCGACGTCGGCAAAGCTGGTGTCGAAGCTCTTGCGGGAGACGCCGGCGGCAGCACGAATGCGCGGAATCGTCAGCTCCCGGTATCCCTCTGTCTCCGCAAGGCTCGCAGTAGCGAAGACGATCAGGGCGCGCTCGTCGCCCGGCACGCTACCGTTGGTTGTTGGCCTCGCGGCAGCGGCCAGCTTGCCCAGTGCCGCACGTTCTGAGCGCGGGCCGGGGGGGATGAGGCCCGCCTCCTCGCATCGGTAGCAAAGCGCCCACTCGAAGAACTCGTCGGCGATCGCCGGCAGCTCCTGCTCCCGGTCGTCGAGCAGGCGCGCGCGAGCCACGCTCTCCACGCCCGCGACGATCCCCTCGATCACGAGCGGCGGTATGACCACCTCGTCGGGAGCCCCGGCGAAGCCGCCTTCGATCATGGCCTCGAAGGCCTGCTCTGCCGCCCTCATCTTCTGCAGAGCGGGCGGCCCCGTCGCCAGCGCCTCGATGAAGGCAAGGCGGGCGATCTGCGGCTTCCGCTCGATCTCCCGCGCAAACGCGGAGAACCCCAGTCTCAGCCGCTCCTGCCAGTCCTCCTCGTTCTTCTGTGCCGTCACGACGTGGCTCATCGCGCGTTGGACGACCTGGTCGAAGGTGCGGAGGAGGCAGTCCTCCTTGCTGTCGAAATGCTCGTAGAAGGTTCTGGTGGAGACGCCGGCGAGCCGGGCGAGCTCGCGCACCGTCACCCCGGCATAGCCGCGCTCGCTGACGATGTCGACCATCGCGCCGTGGATCCTGGCTCGCTGGTGCAGAGCCACTTCTCCAGCGGATCGCCCCGGGCCCGGCCTCAGCTTCGCGTAGAGCGCTTCCGGCGGGGCGTCTAGCGTCGTTGACACCGGCGCCTCACGCGTTGCGGCCATCGACGCGTCCCGCTCCCACAGGTCCGTGCAGCAAGTCTTCCTCCCCTCCCAGTCTCCGGTACTCGTATGTTCCGGATAACAACTCTAGTGGTACCAGAGCCTGGGTCGGTCTGCAACCCGCGTCCGCAGCATTCCCCCTGCGGACCTTCAGCTAATCAAGTTTTCTAAATTGCTAGGTATCTTCTAGCACCAAAGCCTGTTCTGCGCAAGAACTCTCTGTCTGAGCCAAGCCTCTGCGGGCGGCTATGTTGGGCGGCATGCTCTCTCGCTCAGCCGCAATCGAGGCGGTCGCCGGTCGGCGCTTCGAGGTGATCGTCATCGGCGGCGGGATCACCGGCGCTGGGGTCGCGCTCGATGCTGCCTCCCGGGGATACTCGGTCGCTCTCCTGGAGCGCGGCGACTACGCCGAAGGGACCTCCAGCCGCTCCTCGAAGATGGTCCACGGAGGTCTGCGCTACTTGCAGAACCTCGACCTCGGTCTGGTTCGCGAGGCCCTGCTGGAGCGCCAGCTGATGGTGCAGCTGGCGCCGCACCTGGTTTACCCAACCCCGTTCCTCGTCCCCTCGTTCGCCGAGGAGCGCCGCGACCGCAAGGTCGGTCTCGGCCTGAACATGTACGACGTGATGGCCACGACGCGTGTCGGTCGCAGCCGCCGTGAGATGCGCTCCTCCAAGGAGGAGGACGAGGACTACTACTGGTCTCCCGACCGCCATCGCACGATCCCTCCCGACGAGGTGGTGGAGATGGTTCCCTCGCTCGGCCCCCGCGATCCGCGCGACGCCTACCTCTTCTACGACTGCCAGACCGATGACGTCCGCCTCGTCCTCACTGTGCTCGGCGAGGCCGAGCGCTTCGGGGCGGTGATGCTGAATGGGGCGGAGGTGACCGACGTGCTGCTCGAGAACGGCCGCGCTCGTGGCGTCGCTTTCGTCGAGGCCGAGTCGGGTGAGCGGATCGAGGTCGAGGCCGACAACCTCGTCAACGCGACCGGCGTCTGGGCCGACCGCATCCGGCCTGAGGAGACGGTCGAGGAGGAGGACGTGCCGCGGATCTCACCCAGTCGTGGCACCCACGTGCTGCTCGACCGCAACGATCTCTCCACCGGACGGGCGGCGTGCATCGTCCCTGCTGGCGCCGGACGGGCGATCTTCGCCCTGCCCTGGTACGGCCGGACCCTGATTGGGACCACGGACAACGACTTCGACGGCGACATCGACCGTCCCCAGCCCGCCGGCGATGACGTCGAGTACCTGCTCGACGCGGTCAATGCCTTCTTCGGCGTCTCGCTCACCGACTCCGACCTGGTCGGCGCCTACGCCGGGGTCCGCCCGCTGATCTCCACCGGCGACCCCAAGAAGTCGGTCGACATCTCCCGCAAGGCGGAGCTCTACGAGACCTCGTCGGGGATGTTGACGATCACCGGCGGCAAGCTGACGACCTGGCGCCGGATGGCAAAGCAGACGGTCGACCGCCTTGTCGAGCGCGAGGGCCGCGAGGCGACCTGTCACACGGCGGAGATCCCGCTCGGCATGCAGGCTCGCCCCGACGATCTGCAGGCGCCGCAGGGCGTCTCCGAGGAGTCGGTCTCCCAGCTCGCCTTCCGCTACGGCCATGCGGCCCGCGCGGTTCTCGACCTCGCCTGGAAGGACGCGAAGCTAGCGGCCCCGATCGTTCCCGGCCGTCCCGACCTGCTCGCCGAGGTGGCGATCGCCGCCCGTCTCGAGCAGGCGCGGAGCATCGACGACGTCCTCCTGCGCCGTACCCGCCTCGCCCTGCTCGCGACGCCGCAGCTGAGAAGTGCCGACGCCGTCCGTCCCATCGCCGAGGTGCTTGGCGCAGAGCTCGGCTGGTCGCGGCGCCAGGTAAAGCGCGAGGCAGAGGCCTGGGCATCCAACGCCTCCAATAACCTGGACGCATGACCAAGACTGAGCTGGAGTCCAAGCACCTCGCCGAGCTGCACGCGCTTGCCGCGGAGGCCGGCGTGCCCCGCTACCGAGTTTTGCGCCGCGAGGAGCTGATCGAGAAGCTTGCCGGTCGAGCATCCGCAGAGAAACCCGCCCGTAAAGCGCCCGTCGGGAAACCGAGGGAGCGGCGGGAATCGCGACCAAGACAAGAGCGCAAGCCACGGGAGCGCCGACGGCGGCGCTTCGGTCGCCGGCGCAAGGAGCTTCACCTCCGTGATCTCGTGTTGTCGGGTGGGGGAGGGCGGACGATCGTCTACGCCGAGACGCGCGAGGGATGTACGAAGTTGCTGCGCGAGCTCGCCGCTGAGCTTTCAGGTGAGTCCAGCGGAGTGGACCCCATCGTTTTGCTGGTTGATCCTGGCCCGGAGGAGCTCGCGGAGTGGAGACGCGAGGCGCCGCAGGCCGAGATCGTCGCCGCCGTGCAGCTGCGACACGCTCAGGACGCAGTCGCCCAGGCGGCTCGTCGGGCCGAGAGCGGCGAGAACGTAATCGTCCTCATCGACTCGCTCACACGGCTGGGTGTATTGGGTGACGTCGATGACGTCGCTGGTTTGCTCGATGCAGTTGGCAGCATGTCTGTTGCCGCCACCTTGCAGCACCCTTAGCGACGTTTAGATCGGGCCGTGTCAAAGCGGCTCCAGGTGTCACGCGGGCTCCCTTGAGCTAGAAAACATCTCGCTTGAGAGCTTGACTTGCCGGCACGCCGAGAGCATTCTCGCCGTGCGCGGCGCTATGACGCGCGCGCAACCGTAACAACTATTGAAGGGAAATCATGAACTACAGGAAGCAAGGGCTGAGAGCCCTCGGACTCTCGATCCTGGCCGCACTCGGACTGATGGCGTTCACCGCCGCTGGGGCGCAGGCATCGGGCACGTTCTTAGTCCAGGGCTTAACCGGCGAATGGACTGCCACGATAACCGGCGAAGAGGATAATCCGTTAGGTAACGAAAATAAGTTCTTGATCTTAAATCTGAACGTAGAGTTCTACTGTCATGATGCGACTGCTACTGGCAGTATTAAACCGAATGGCCATGGAACTGGCACTATTACGTTCTCGGATTGCTTTGCACACGGAGTGACGTCCGGCGGTGCCTTAACAGGTGAACCGTGCGAACTCGAAAATTCGATTGTCGCTAAAGTATTAGCGTTAGTTATTTTACACAACAGTAAACCTTATGTGCTTTTCTCACCACAAGAAGGTGAAACCTTCGCGACGCTCAACACCGAACCATGCCCGATCCCGAGTGCATCGGTGAAAGGCTTCGCTGTTGTCAGCATTTCAAACCCTGATGGTGATGACGTAACCAAGTTAATCTCCTCCAAAGGGTCGACGACATTATTCAGCAGTGCGCAGCATCACCTCTTATACGGTAAAAACGAAGGGCATCTTGACGCAGACGCCAACATAAGGTTGGCGGGGTCACATGTGAACCTGCCCTGGGGAGCATCCTGAGGTAAGCAGTAGCCAAGTACCAAGTAGTCACAAGCAGCAACACCCGCAGCCCGGGGCCGCGCCAAGCGGTCCCGGGCCTCGCGGGGCCGGGGAAGCAGATGGAA
>Ga0209461_10000051_pt1 | contig 97703 bp, 91 predicted proteins | sample AgamicAsMarz_FD_187162 | JGI IMG/M metagenome (GOLD analysis project Ga0209461, IMG submission 187162) | Agave microbial communities from Guanajuato, Mexico - As.Ma.rz (SPAdes) (version 2) | ecosystem: Host-associated > Plants > Phyllosphere > Phylloplane/Leaf | place: Guanajuato, Mexico... | reverse complement strand
ATTCAACGTGAGAAGTGTTGATGGTGATACCACGAGCTTTTTCTTCTGGCGCGTTATCGATCTGGTCGAATGCACGAGCAGAACCACCGTAGGTTTTTGCCAGAACGGTAGTGATTGCAGCGGTCAGCGTTGTTTTACCATGGTCAACGTGGCCGATAGTACCGACGTTAACGTGCGGTTTTGTACGTTCAAACTTTTCTTTAGACATCGATTGTCCCTCTAAGACACGGATAAATCGGTGATATCACCACATCAACCAGGCGAAATGCCTGAACTGTTGAATACATTTATTGAAACAGAGAGAAACGGGAGGGAGAAGTGAAGTGGTGCTGATACCCAGAGTCGAACTGGGGACCTCACCCTTACCAAGGGTGCGCTCTACCAACTGAGCCATATCAGCACGTATTGGAGCGGGCAGCGGGAATCGAACCCGCATCATCAGCTTGGAAGGCTGAGGTAATAGCCATTATACGATGCCCGCATCCTGAAACTCGGCTACCCAGTTCTTTCTGTAACAAAAAAAGAGATTTCTCTCTTTTCATGTTCGAGCTGGTCATTTTTTTCAACCAGCTCCGGCGGCATTTACGCTGCCAGAAAGTGGTGGTGGGGGAAGGATTCGAACCTTCGAAGTCTGTGACGGCAGATTTACAGTCTGCTCCCTTTGGCCGCTCGGGAACCCCACCGGACTTGATGGTGCCGACTACCGGAATCGAACTGGTGACCTACTGATTACAAGTCAGTTGCTCTACCTACTGAGCTAAGTCGGCATCAAGTAGCGCGCATTCTATGGAGACCTGAGCAGTCATGCAACTAAAAAATTGCATAAAATGTTCATTCGCTCACATTTTACGCTAAAGTAGGCCTGAACGCTGTAAAAACAGCCGTTCACGGTTAAATATCCAGCATTAATGCGTCATTTGCACCGTATATAGCCTTGCGTGATGGCTCCCGCGTAAAGCATCGCTATCCCATATTTTTTCTTATTATTCCTGTCATCTGGTGTTAACCTCCTGCCCATTGTCCAAAATTAACTATGTGATGAGCCATAACCCGACATTCTGGCCGATGGTTCACTGAAGCATGCTTATGAGCAAAAAAGAGCAAACGTTAATGACGCCTTATCTTCAGTTTAACCGCAGCCAGTGGGCTGCTCTGCGTGACTCCGTTCCTATGACGCTGACGGAAGGGGAGATCGCACGGTTAAAAGGGATAAATGAAGATCTCTCGCTGGAAGAGGTGGCAGAAATTTATCTCCCCCTCTCCCGCTTGCTTAACTTCTATATCAGTTCCAACCTTCGCCGCCAGGCGGTACTGGAGCAGTTCCTCGGCACTAACGGCCAGCGTATTCCTTATATCATCAGCATTGCGGGCAGCGTGGCGGTCGGTAAAAGCACCACAGCGCGCGTACTGCAGGCGCTGCTCAGCCGCTGGCCAGAGCACCGTAGCGTAGAGTTAATCACCACCGACGGCTTCCTGCACCCGAATGAAGTATTGAAAGAACGCGGCCTGATGAAGAAAAAGGGCTTCCCGCTCTCTTATGATATGCATCGGCTGGTGAAATTCGTCTCCGACCTGAAGTCGGGCGCGCCTAACGTTACCGCGCCGGTTTACTCGCATCTGATTTACGACCGCATCCCGGATGGAGACAAAACGGTTGTGCAGCCAGACATCCTGATTCTGGAAGGGTTAAACGTGCTGCAAAGCGGCATGGACTATCCTCATGACCCGCATCACGTTTTTGTTTCTGACTTCGTCGATTTCTCTATATATGTTGATGCGCCGGAAGAGTTGCTCCAGCGCTGGTATATCAACCGCTTCCTGAAATTCCGGGAAGGCGCGTTTACCGATCCTGATTCCTATTTCCATAACTATGCCCAGCTCTCCGAAGAAGAGGCCATTAACGTGGCGACGGGGCTGTGGAATGAGATCAACTACGTGAACCTGAAAGAGAACATTCTGCCGACGCGCGAACGCGCGAGCCTGATTCTCACCAAGAGTGAGAAACACGCCGTCGACCAGATTCGGTTGCGGAAGTGATAAAGAAGACATAAAAAAAACCGGCTTAAGCGCCGGTTTTTTTGTTTATGCCTGAGGCTTTTCGCCGTTTTCATCCTGATCGACGGCGAAGCAGGCGACCAGCTGGCCACCGTAATCTTTAAGCTGCGGCTGCAGCTGTGTGCACGGGCCAAAGCGACGACGACAGCGGGCGTTGAACGCGCATCCCGGAGGCGGATTCAGCGGGCTTGGCAGCTCGCCGGTCAGTTTAATGCGCTCACGGCGGTCGTCCGGGTTCAGGCGAGGCGTCGCGGAGAGCAGCGCCTGGGTGTACGGGTGACGAGGGTTATTGAAGATCTGGTCTTTCGTCCCCTTCTCCACGCAGCGGCCCAAATACATCACCATCACTTCATCAGCAATGTGCTCCACTACCGACAGATCGTGGGAAATAAACACGTACGATAGCCCCAGCTCCTGCTGAAGATCCATCATCAGGTTGAGCACCTGCGCGCGCACGGAAACGTCGAGCGCGGAGACCGGTTCATCGGCAATCACCACGTCCGGGTCGAGCATCAGGCCGCGGGCGATAGCAATACGCTGGCGCTGGCCGCCGGAGAACATGTGCGGGTAGCGATCGTAATGCTCGGTTTTAAGCCCCACTTTCGCCATCATCGCCAGCGCCTTCTCGCGGCGCTGCTCTTTGGTCAGGCTGGAGTTGATCATCAGCGGCTCTTCCAGAATCTGCCCCACTTTCTTACGCGGGTTCAGGGAACCGTAAGGGTTCTGGAACACAATCTGGATTTTCTGGCGGCGCAATTTCTGCGCCTGCGGATCGTGCTTGAGCAGATCCTGACCCTGATAGTAAAGCTCGCCGCCGGTCGGCGTTTCAATCATGGTCAGCAGGCGGCCCAGCGTGGACTTCCCGCAGCCAGACTCTCCAACAACGGCAAGCGTTTTACCGCGCTCAAGCGTAAAGGAGACGCCATCCAGCGCTTTTACCAGGCGCTCTGGGGCAAACAGCCCCTTCTTCACCGGATAATGTTTTTTCAGGTCGATGGCCTGCAACAGCAGTTGTTGCGTACTCATAGTGTTGGCCTCCCGGCATCATCGAGTGGGTAGTGGCATTTGGACTGGCGGCCGTCAGGTAACAGGTTAAGCGCCGGCTCTTCTGCCCGGCATCTGTCCGTCGCATACGGGCAGCGCGGGTTGAGCAGGCAGCCTTGCGGACGGTCATATTTACCCGGTACGACACCCGGCAGAGACGCCAGGCGCGCTTTGTCCTGCGCAAACTCCGGCAGCGCTCGCAGCAATGCCTGCGTGTACGGATGACGCGGCGCCCTAAAGATATCGTGCGAACTTCCGGTTTCCACTACCTGGCCCGCATACATCACGATGATTTTGTGTGCCGCTTCCGCCACCAGCGCCAGATCGTGCGTAATCAGCACCAGCGCCATGTTCTCTTTCTGCTGCAGCTCCAGCAGCAGTTCGATGATTTGCGCCTGGATAGTAACGTCCAGCGCGGTTGTCGGTTCGTCCGCAATCAGCAGTTTTGGCCGACAGGCAATCGCCATCGCTATCATCACGCGCTGGCTCATCCCACCTGAGAGCTGGTGAGGGTAAACGTCCAGACGCGATGCCGGATCGGGAATACCCACCTGCGTCAGCAGATCGATAGCGCGCTGAAGTCGGGTTTTCTTATTCCCACCCTGGTGCACCTTAATCGCTTCCATAATCTGGAAGCCGACGGTGTAGCACGGGTTCAGGCTGGTCATCGGGTCCTGGAAGATCATCGCCACTTCCGCACCCACCAGCTGGCGGCGCTGCTTTTCGGAAATGCGCTGCAGATCCTGACCGTTAAACGCGAGGCTTTCCGCCATCACGCGACCGGGATAGTCAATCAGCCCCATAATCGCCAGTGAACTGACTGATTTACCGGAACCCGACTCTCCTACGATGCCGACCACTTCGCCCTGATTTACGCTGTAGCTAATGCGGTCCACGGCGCGAAACGGTGAACCTTCGTCGCCGAAGTGCACCGATAATTTATCTACATTTAATAACGCCATCTCGTGCCTCTTACTGCTTCAGTTTGGGATCAAGTGCATCACGCAGACCATCACCCATCAGGTTAAATGCCAGCACCGTCAGCAGAATCGCCAGACCCGGGAAGGTGACGACCCACCAGGCACTTTGTGCGAACTGCAACACGTCGGAGAGCATGGTGCCCCACTCCGGTGTTGGCGGCTGCGCACCCATGCCAAGGAAGCCAAGAGCGGCCATATCGAGAATGGCGTTAGAAAAACCGAGCGACGCCTGAACAATCAGCGGCGCAAGGCAGTTAGGAAGAATATTGACGAACATCTGACGCATTGCCCCGGCACCCGCCACGCGAGACGCGGTGACGTAGTCGCGATTCACCTCGACCAGGACGGCCGCGCGGGTTAATCGGACATAGTGCGGCAGCGCAACGAACGTCAGCGCCAGGGCCGCATTGCCTATCGAAGGCCCGAAGACAGCCACCAGTACCAGCGCCAGCAGCAGGCTTGGCAGCGCCAGCATGATGTCAACGATACGCATGATGATGTTATCAACGATGCCGCCGAAGTAGCCCGCCACCAGACCGAGCACGACGCCCATGACCAGCGACAGCACCACCACGAGGCAGCCCACCAGCAGCGACAGGCGCGCGCCGTACATCAGGCGCGACAGCACGTCGCGGCCCACATCATCGGTACCCAGCAGGTGCGCAAAGCTCCCCCCTTCCTGCCAGAACGGTGGCGCCAGCAGTGAATCACGGAACTGGTCCGCCGGGTTATACGGCGAAAGGACGTTCGCGAACACCGCAATCAGGATCATGATGGTGACATAGACCAGCCCTACTACCGCGCCTTTGTTACGCTTGAAGTAGTGCCAGAATTCCTGCAGCGGCGTCATTGGTACCGGTGCAGCGACCACGTTATTTTGAGTGACTTGTGACATGACGGCCCCTTACTTCTTATGACGAATACGCGGGTTCACCACGCCGTACAGCAAATCGACCAGCAGGTTGACGAGGATAATCATCGTCGCGACCAGCAGCACACCGCCCTGCACAACCGGATAATCACGGCGCTGCAGTGCATCAATCAGCCAGCGTCCAAGGCCCGGCCAGGAGAAGATGGTCTCCGTCAGTATCGCCCCCGCCAGCAACGTTCCCACCTGCAGCCCGATAACGGTCACCACCGGCAGCATCGCGTTACGCAAAGCATGAACGATGATCACGCGCATACGCGTCAGGCCTTTGGCGCGCGCGGTGCGAATATAATCTTCGCCCAGCACTTCGAGCATAGAGGAGCGGGTCATACGCACGATAACCGCCAGAGGAATGGTGCCCAGCACCATGGCAGGCAGGATCATGTGCGCAACAGCATCAATGAAGTTACCCTCTTCACCCCAGATAGCCGTATCGATCAGCATAAAGCCGGTTAACGGATTGGTGTCGTCGAGGAAGACCATATCGCTGACGCGTCCAGAGACCGGCGTCAGGTTCCATTGCACCGAGACCAGCATAATCAGCATCATGCCCCACCAGAAGATAGGCATGGAGTAGCCGGTCAGCGCCAGACCCACGGCGGTATGATCGAAGATAGAACCGCGCTTAACGGCGGCCAGAACGCCAACGGGAATACCCACCGCGGTGGCAAAGATCATGGCGCAGACGCCCAGCTCCAGCGTCGCTTTAAAACGCGGCACGAACTCGTCCCACACAGGGAGACGGCTTTTCAGTGAAATCCCTAAATCACCGTGCAACACACCCCATATATAGTTGAGGTACTGCTGCCACAGCGGTTTATTCAAACCAAGCTCGGCCAGCAGCTGCGCATGACGTTCAGGGGAGATACCACGCTCGCCCGCCATAATCATTACCGGGTCGCCGGGGATCATATGGACGAAGGCAAAAGTGAGAAGAGTGATACCGATAAACGTCGGGATAACGAGTCCCAAACGTCGGAGGATGAACTGCAACATAACCCGGATTCTCTCTGATGACGTACGACAGTGGCGTAACGTCTGTATTGCTCACAAATGTAAATTCCCTCTCTCTTTGGGAGAGGGTTAGGGTGAGGGGATGCATGCACGCCCCTCACCCCTGCCCTCTCCCATAGGGAGAGGGAGAACACCCTACTTATTATTCAACGGATACGTTTTCGAAGTGGTGTTTGCCCAGTGGATCAACCACGTAGCCCTTCACTTCTTTACGCACTGGCTCGTACACGGTGGAGTGAGCAACAATCAGCGCCGGAGCCTGATCGTGCATTACAACCTGAGCTTGCTTGTACAGTTCAATACGTTTGTTGTGATCGTCGGTCGCACGCGCCGGCTGGATCAGGTCTTCAAACGGCTTGTAGCACCAGCGAGAGTAGTTGGAACCATCTTTTGCTGCCGCGCAGCTGAACAGGGTGGCGAAGAAGTTGTCCGGATCCCCATTGTCACCGGTCCAGCCCATCATCACAGCCTGGTGCTCGCCCGCTTTGGCGCGCTTCAGGTATTCGCCCCACTCGTAGGTCACAATCTTGGCCTGAACGCCGATCTTAGCCCAGTCAGCCTGAACCATTTCAGCCATGCGGCGGGCGTTCGGGTTGTATGGACGCTGAACAGGCATTGCCCACAGCTCAACGGTAAAGCCTTTATCCTGACCTGCTTCTTTCAGCAGCGCTTTCGCTTTCTCAGGATCGTAGGTGTAGTCCTTGATGTCGTCGTTATAGCCCCACATGGTTGGTGGGATCAGGTTCTTGGCAGCAACGCCAGCGCCCTGGTAAACGGCTTTAATAATCGCTTCTTTGTTCACAGCGTAAGTCAGCGCCTGACGTACTTTCACGTCATCAAACGGTTTCTTCTCGGTGTTGAAGGAGAGATAGCCCACGTTCAGGCCCGCCTGCTCCAGCAGGTTGATGTTCTTGTCCTGCTTCATGCGAGCGATGTCAGCCGGGTTTGGATACGGCATAACCTGGCATTCGTTTTTCTGCAGTTTTGCATAACGGACGGACGCATCTGGCGTGATGGAGAAGACCAGACGGTCGATCTGCGGCTTGGTGCCCCAGTAGCCTTCAAACGCTTTGTACAGAATACGGGAGTCTTTCTGGTACTGCAGCAGCTGGAACGGGCCGGTACCGATTGGGTTCAGGTCCACTTTCTCTGGGGTGCCGGCTTTCAGCATGTTGTCCGCATATTCTTTAGACAGAACAGAGGCGAAGTCCATTGCCAGGTCAGCCAGGAATGGGGCTTCCGGACGGGACAGCACGAACTGAACGGTGTTGTCGTCCACTTTCTTCACTTCGGTGATCAGGTCTGGCAGACCCATCCCTTCGAAGTATTCATAGCTGCCGCCGGAAACTTTGTGGTACGGGTTCTGCGCATTTTTCTGACGGTCAAAAGAGAACACAACGTCGTCGGCGTTAAAGTCGCGCGTTGGTTTGAATTCTTTGTTGTCCTGCCACTTCACACCCTGACGCAGGTGGAAAGTGTAAGTTTTGCCGTCTTCGCTGATTTCCCATTTCTCGGCCAGACCCGGAATCACTTCCGTGGTACCGGTTTTGAATTCAACCAGACGGTTATAGATTGGTACTGAGCTAGCGTCGTACGTTGTACCAGAGGTAAAGAGCTGTGGGTTAAAGCCTTCCGGCGAGCCTTCAGAACAGTAAACCAGGGTTTTTGCCTGTACGCTTGCTGCCACGGTCATAGCCACCAGGCTCAGACCAAGCTTCAGCATCCCTGACTTCTTCAAGGAAATACTCATTATTCTGCTCCAATGTGATGTTTTGCTTTGTTGTGTTACGCCGCCTGACCTTTATTTATTTTTTACCCGGTCTGGTCGGTGGTGCCCGAAGGCGTTAAAGGGATGGAGAATCCTTTCAGAAGAGCGTTTGAGTTGCAGCGCAGATCGTCCCTGAAATGCCCCTCATGCCCTACAATCTGTCAACAGAATGTGAAAACGTCAATACAGGTGACGGGGATTTACGCGCAGTGTGAGAAACCGCAAACAAAGATTAAAAAAACCTTCCGCCCCCATTTTCAGCAGGGAAATTTATGCTACTCGTCATGTTGTAGCACAATTATCTTCATATTTCGCAACATCCAGTGATTAACTTTTATTCAGAATGGGTAAATTTTCTTGCAGAACGGTGATTATCTGAGCACTAAATACCGCGAACGTTAAAACGCACAGCGAAAAATGCTGAGGTTATCCATAAGCAACGCGAAAAAAGATCAATCCATATATAAAAAAATACAATGGATAATGTCACAAAATCGTTAACAGGCAGGGAGAAGCAGGTGTAAGGGGCATTTTGGTGAATCTGGCTGGCTAACGCCATAATGCAAAAAGGGCTAACCTTGCGGTTAGCCCTTTTTTAAATGTGGTCGGCGAGAGAGGATTCGAACCTCCGACCCACTGGTCCCAAACCAGTTGCGCTACCAAGCTGCGCTACTCGCCGAATGCGGAGCGCATCTTACTGCTGGGGTGCGCCCCCGTCAATCCCTTAATTTAAAAAAGCGATTCAACTGGCGATATTCTCGCCAGCCGCGCTATTGCGCGGCTTTATTGGTGCTTTCAGGGAGCTTACACCAGTTGTTATTTTCGTTAATTCCACCGTTCGGGGAGGTATAGCCCAGGCAGCCCATAATAGTGTCGTACAGCTCAACGTGACGACGTGGCACCTTCATCTCCGCCTCTTTCTTCAGGTGGTCAAACATCTTCGCTTTTTCCGGGTCTTGCAGATACGTATCAGACATCCACACCATCATTGGCACACGGAACTGCTCCGGTGGCGCCATCTTGCGCGGCGTACCGTGCAGGTGCTCAAATTCATTGATGGACTCGCCGTGGTCCGCCGCATAAAACACGATCGCTTTCTTATCGCGTACCTGGTCAATAACAGACTTGATAAAGTGATCGACATACATGACGGAGTTGTCATAGGAGTTAATCAACTGCTCTTTGGTACAGTCTTTATCCACGCCAAGACACTCCGGCGTCCATTTAGCGAAGCTACGCGGGTAACGCTGGGTGTAGTTATAGTGAGACCCTTTGGTATGCAGGATAACCATATGCTTACCGTCCGGGTTACCGTTTAAGGAGTTTTTCATCTCGTCGATTAACAGCATGTCATCCACCGGTTTGCCGCGGTTCCGCGGCTCCGCGCCAATCTGCTCACGGTAGGCGATATTCTTCGCCATGGTGTTGCTGTAGAACCACATCTCGCTTTGCATTGCATACAGGTCAGAGGTGAATCCGAGCTGATGCAGCACGGAGAAGACGTTCTGCTCTTTAAGGGTTCGCTGCGGGTTATCATCCGCCCCGCCTTCGCGCACGAACATGCAGCGCAGAGAGAGCTTGGTGGCGGTGTCACAGGAGTAGCCACGGTAGGCGACCAGGTTTTTCTCCTGCGCCAGCTCCGGGGTGGTGTCACGGTCATAACCCAGGATACCCATGTGATCCCAGCGGGTCGTTTCGCCGATAATAAAGATAACGTAGGTATCATCGATATCTTTCGGCGCCTCGTAGGTAAACTTCTTCGCCGGATTCATCAACGATTTGTTATCAGAGGATTCATCCACCTGCGCCCAAGCATATAACCCCAACGCGGAAATCCAGTTGGACGGCAGATAGGAGTTCGCCACCACGCCGCCATAGCTTGGCATATCAACGCCTGAGGTGCGCTCATCGTTCCTCTGCTTCACTTCCAGCAGACGAATAGGCCCCCAGACCATCAGCCCGGCCAGCAAAACGACGGCAACGCTTCTGAAACGCTTGCCAGGGGTGCGGATCTGGTGCACCAGGGTATAGCGGCAGCGGTTGCTCCAGATGAGCAGCAGCGGCAAGGCGCTCACCGCCACCAGCCAGAGAATAAAGTGCAGGCCCACGACCTCTTTAGAGAGATCGATATCCGTGGTCATCACCGAGGCAATAATGCCGTAGCCAATCACCACGTTCATAAAGGTCATGTAATAGCTGGCCCCAGCCGAGCACAGCACGATAAACGTTGCCAGCACGCGCCAGACGCGGCGGCCAAACAGTGTGAGAAGACGAAATAAGAAGAAGGTGACCAGTACCGCAGCGACCAATTCGACAACCGCTGCAATTCCTTTCCAGACGGTAAAATCTTGCGCGTAACCGTCAAACCGACGGAAAAACACTGCGCCATTCATAAACAGGCCGATGTACAACGCCAGCAAAAAGCAGAGCTTTTGTTGCGCCATCGATTTAATGTATTTCATGCAAGCTACCCGGAAAAAGGGACAGTACCACCGCCCACCGCAATATATAAAGTGGACAGATTAGATATACGCTCAGGGGATCGTTATAAGAAACGTCTACAAGCGTGGTAAGTAGACCACAGGGAAAGGAAAAAGTGGCAGCAGAGAATGTGATCGGTACAGTTTTTTACAAAAAGAAGATCCGGAAGCAGACAATTTCGCCTGACGCTCGGTTTTAAAGACAATAAAAAGGCCGGAATACCGGCCTTTTTAAATTCGCACTATGCATGCGCTTCTTTATACACTTCGCGCTGCGGCTGGCGAATAGTGGTCGACAGCGCCAGCGAGACGATCAGCAGGGCAAATATCACGCAGAAGGTCACATAGAACCCACCGAACAGCGAGGCAATCAGGGAACCACAGATGCTGCCAATCCCGAAGCCAAGATAGATGACACCGTAATTTTTCGCCAGATTGTTCAGTCCGAAGAACTCGCTCACCAGTGACGGGAAGACCGTAATGGTGCCGCCGAAGTTGAACGCCACGCAGGCGATTGCCGCAAAGAAGGTTGCTTCATTCAGCGGAGCGAACAGCAGTGCCGCCATGCCCACCAGGGAAACCACCTGCCCGATAGTAATCACGCGGATGCGGGCAATTTTGTCAGACAGTATCCCCAGCACCAGACGACCAGAGAGGTTGGCAATAGAGATAACCGTCACGGCATTCGCTGCCGTGGCCACATCCAGTTTCACCATACCCTGAGCAATATCTTTTGCCACGCCAATCACATACAGTCCGCTCATGCAGGCCGTCAGGAACATAACCGCCAGCATCCAGTACTGCGGTTTACGCATGGACTGCGCGAGGGTGAAGTCATTCTCCACCACGCCGTTAACGGATTTCACTTCCTGCTGCGGGGCATCTTTCATCAGGGTTGCTCCGAACAAAATCATTACCAGAACGATAACGCCCCAGATCATGAACGTTTTCTCAAGGCCAACGGACGCCAGCAGATGGGAGTCGATAAATTTAAAGCCGAGGCTGCCCAGGCCGTAAGAACCGATGGCGAACGCAGAGATGAGCCCTTTACGCTCCGGGAACCATTTAACGCAGTTCGACAGCGTCAGCAGATAACCTGCACCGTCCGCCAGCCCTACCAGCACCCCGGCACTCAGCCACAGCATCATCAGGTTGCTGGAATGCGCCGTCAGGAAAAAGCCCAGCCCCAGCAGTATGCCGGACGCCATGGTCACACGCTTCACGCCAAAACGCTCCTGCAGCTTGCCCGCAATGGAAGACGAAATCGCCAGCCCCAGGCTCAGCAGGCCGAAGGAGAACGCCACCTGGCTGACCGGTGCACCGAGCTTATCGGATAGTGCACTGTTAAACAGGCTCCAGGTGTAGACCGAGCCCAGCGCAAACTGGGTAACGATGGTGCCGAAGAGTGTCAGCCAGCGCGTGCGGTTATAGGTTGAAGTATTCATGGCAGTTGTCCTGCAAGAGAAATTAAGGGAATTCGCTGAGGACAACGATAAACAAAACCTTAATTCCCCTGTGGGAAAACGGCATGAAATGCAGGAGGGACGGAATGAAATGCCTGGAATCGGGAATGAATGACCTTGCCGGAGAATGAAGCGACACACTGTTAGTGGTTACTATCGCTACACTCCCCGCCAGTAATGTATTCTAGATGTTAACGCATCGTTTAAAAAAGTCACAACTTTAAAATTTTGCACTGACCCCGAGGGTGTACATAAACTCCTCACCCATCGTGGTGTTATCCGCCTGAGCCAGCGAAGCATAGGCCGCCATATGCGAGGTAAAGGGCATATCGGTGCCCACCGTGACGTCCATCCAGTTGCCGTATTGTGCCGGCGCTGGCGTCTGCGGCATACCGAACTGGGATTTCCACTGATTTTCGCCAAACTGCTGGTTATAGCTTATCTGTGCCCAGGGGCGGAGTGCGCGATACTGCGTATCAACGCGCCAGCCCAGAGAACTGACGCTGGCATGCCAGAGCGGATCGGTAAGCGACTGTGTTGTCACCGTATCGCCATATTCGTTAATCATGGCAGGTGCTGAACCATCGTAGCGCCATGCCATCACCGGCCCGGTGGTTACATGCCCCGACACCGGGATATTCCAGCCCACGCTCATCGTACCGGACGCATACGCCGCCGCGCCTGACGGCAGATTCAGCGAAAAGCCAGCGGCGTTCTGCGATGTGTTAATACGTTCCGCAAGAATATCTTCATAACGCGGTTGGTGATCGGCGTCCCATGTATAGCGTTCCGCCGTATTACTTTGTGCATCTGAAACGATATATTCCTGTTGCCAGGCATAAGCTGTGCTACAAAAAAGCGAACACACTGAGATGCCCACCAGGCCTGAAAAAGCATGGCGACCACTGATTTTTTTTATCATCATCAAAGCGACTCCAGAAAGAGCCGAATTCGGCGATATTAGTCATTGTTTGAAAAGAGGTATGAGGGCGTATAGCCCTGTATTAACTATTGTCTCTTTAGCAGACACGTCAAGCCAGACAGTTTGAAAATTTTGCGAATACCGTATCAATAAGGGAGATAACCTATGCAACGTTGCGGCTGGGTAAGCCAGGATCAGCTTTATATCGACTATCACGACCAGGAATGGGGCGTGCCGGAAACCGACGGTAAAAAACTCTTTGAGATGATCTGCCTGGAAGGTCAGCAGGCCGGGTTATCGTGGATTACCGTTCTGAAAAAGCGTGAAAATTACCGCCGCGCCTTCCTCCAGTTTGATCCCCATGCCGTCGCGGCAATGACCGAAGAGGATGTGGAAAGGCTGGTTCTGGACGCCGGTATTATCCGCCATCGCGGCAAAATTCAGGCCATCATCGGTAACGCGCGCGCCTGGCTGGCGATGGAGCAAAACGGCGAGCCGTTTGCAGAATTTGTCTGGTCCTTTGTGAATAACGATCCCCAGATTACTCAAGCCGCCACGATGGCGGAGATCCCCACCTCAACTGCCGCCTCGGATGCACTCTCAAAAGCCCTCAAAAAGCGCGGATTTAAGTTTGTAGGCACGACCATCTGCTACTCCTTTATGCAGGCCTGTGGTCTGGTCAATGACCACATCACGGGCTGCTTCTGTCACCCTGGGGGCCATCATGATCCGCAAATGGCAAAGTGAGAATACCGAGCCGCTTCTGCGTTTATGGCTTGAAAGCACCACGGAAGCACACCCGTTTATTAACGCGGACTACTGGATAGAGAATGAAGCCATGGTGCGGGACGTGTATCTGCCCTCGGCGGAAACCTGGGTCTGGGAAGCGGACGGTAAGCCGCGCGGGTTTGTTAGCGTGATGCAGTCCCAGTTCGTCGGCGCGCTCTTTGTTGCCCCGGATTTCATTGGAAAAGGGATCGGGCGTGCGCTGCTGAACCACGTTCAGCAGCACTACCCCTATTTAACCCTTGAGGTGTATCAGAAGAATGAGCGAGCAGTGAATTTCTATCATGCACAGGGCTTTCGCATCGAAGACAGCGCCTGGCAGGATGATACCCATCACCCGACGTGGATTATGAGCTGGCAGGCGGATCAAACGCCGTTAAGGTAAGCTCTGGCCCCTCGTATTTCTCCACCCATGCCAGCGCCGTATTCCCCGCGCAGCCATTCCCCAGCTTCGAGCTGGGGAGATCTTTGGTCAACACGTTGACCGCGCCGTTCTTACAGATGCCGCCTTCGTTGAGCGCCAGATCCGGCCATGCGCCCTGGTGAATGCAGATCACGCCCGGGCGAATGCCATCGTTCACGACTGCGCCTGCCAGTACCTGCCCGCGCGCGTTCCAGACGCGGACGACATCCCCGTTCGCAATCCCGCGCGCTTTTGCATCCGCGGTATTCAGGGTTATGGGTTCACGACCGGCTACCGCATACTGTTCGCGGAGTGACGTAAAGTTAAGCTGGCTGTGCAGACGGTGCGCCGGGTGCGCGGAAAGCACCTGCAGCTGTTCCGGCTGCGCGTTGCCATGCCACTCGTCCGGCTCCAGCCATTTTGGATGCGGCGGGCAGTCGGCGTAGTTAAAGCTGGCGATGCGCTGGCTGTAAATCACCATCTTTCCGCTTTCGGTTTTCAGCGGATGGTTCTCCGGGTCGCGGCGGAATTCCGCAAAACGGACAAACTGCGCGTTCTGCTCGCTCTCCGGCATTTCAAAAATCGCGTTTGCTTCCCAGAACTCGGCAAACGGCGGCAGCGTCACCCCCTGGGCGGCGCCGCGCTGGCCCGCAATCTGGTAGAAGGTTTCCAGCCATTGCAGGTCCGTTTTACCTTCGGTAAAGCGCTCGCGACCGCCGGGCTCCCACATCTCGCTGAGATCTGCAAACACGTCTAGGTCATCACGCGCTTCATCCCGCGGAGCCACGACGCGCTTCATCGGCACCATGTGCTGGTTGCTGTAGTCGCCGGTCATCGTGAGATCGTTCCGCTCGAACGAGGTCGTTGCAGGCAACACGATATCGGCATGCTTGGCCGAGGCGGTCCAGAAGCATTCGGAAATGACCACCAGCTCCGGCTTCTGCCAGGCGCGGATCAGGCGGTTGGTGTCCTGATGGTGGGTAAAGTTCGCACCGCCCGCCCACCAGACAAATTTAATATCCGGGAAATGGCGGTCCAGCCCGTTGTGCTGATAAAACCCGCCCGGGTTTTCGAGCGCCTCAACAATGCGCGCCACCGGAATTTTATCGACAGCGTCTACGCCACCCTGCACGGAACCTTGCATCGAAGCCAGCACCGCGGCTTTGCGCGTTGGGTTGCCGCCGTTCGCAAAATGATAAGAGAGACCAAAACCTCCGCCGGGTGTACCAATCTGCCCGAGCATCGCGGCAAGCGTTACCAGCATCCAGTGCTTCTGCTCGCCAAACTGCTGACGCTGCATCCCCCAACCGGACATCAGCATAGTGGTGTTGCTGTGGAATAACTCGGCCAGTTCGCGAATTTTCGCGGAATTAACGCCACAGATCGCCTCAGCCCATTCTGCCGTCTTCGCCGTGCCGTCCGTTTTGCCCGTCAGGTAATCGGCGAAGGCGTCGAATCCCGTGGTGCAGCGCGCAAGGAAATCGGTATCGTGCCAGCCGTTCTCAAGAAGCGTATGGGCGATACCCAGCATCATCGCGACGTCGGTGCCCATATGCGGGGCGACCCACTCTGCGCTGTCGCCGAGGAAATTCATGGTTTCGGAACGCATCGGATCGATGCAGATAATGCGCTTGCCGCTTTTGCGCAGCGCGTCGAAGTAGGGAATGCCCTGCTCGTCGGAAGCATTCCAGGCGATTTTCAGCGTATTCAGCGGGTTGGCGCTCCAGAGCACAACAACGTCGGTATGCTCCAGCACCAGCGGCCAGCTCGTCTGCTGCTGGTAAACTTCGTTCCCCCCCACCACGTACGGCATGATCGCCTGCGCCGCGCCGGTCGAGTAATCCCCCAGATGGCCGGTATAGCCCCCTGCCAGGCTCATATAGCGCTGAAGCAGGGTCGAGGCTTTATGCAGCACCCCGTTAGAACGCCAGCCATATGAGCCGGCAAAAATGGACGATGGACCATAGCCGTAGCGGATGCGTTTATGCTGCGCATGGATCAACGCCAGCGCGTCATCCCAGCTCACGCGGACAAACTCGTCCTGTCCGCGGATGCCCTGTGGCTTATCCGGCGACGCCAGAAAACCCTTACGCACCATTGGCCAACGCACGCGCGTTTTGCTGTGCACCTGGTCGCGAACCACGGTTTGCAGAGAGTTAGGGTGCTGCGAAGGCAATGCTCCACGGGACGACAGCACATTCTCGCCGTCGGTTTCGACCAGCATCGGCCCCCAGTGGGCGGCGGTCAGAATGGTTTTTGTTGAGGTGCTCAAAGCGTGCGCTCCTGGTTGCGTGCAGGTTTACGGCCTTCTTGTTGAGGCTGTTTATGGTTAGTCACAAATTTCAGAGTTATACACTGAATTTTCTCCGTATCCGGACGTCATAATCAACTGCCACGCGCGTCGTGGCAAAGAATAAAAAGGATTAAGGAAATAAGATGAAAAAACGCGTACTCGTTATTGCCGCTCTGGTGAGCGGCGCCCTGGCTGTTTCTGGCTGCACAACAAACCCTTACACCGGTGAAAGCGAAGCGGGCAAATCCGGCATCGGCGCGGGCATTGGCTCACTGGTAGGTGCGGGTGTGGGCGCCCTCTCCTCCTCTAAGAAAGATCGCGGCAAAGGCGCGCTGATTGGCGCAGCGGCAGGGGCAGCGCTGGGCGGCGGCGTCGGTTATTACATGGACGTGCAGGAAGCGAAACTGCGCGACAAAATGAAGGGAACGGGCGTGAGCGTGACGCGTAGCGGTGACAACATCATCCTGAACATGCCAAACAACGTAACCTTTGACAGCAGCAGCGCAACGCTGAAACCGGCGGGTGCAAACACCCTGACCGGCGTGGCGATGGTGCTGAAAGAGTACAACAAGACCGCCGTGAACGTGATTGGCTACACCGACAGTACCGGCAGCCAGGATCTGAACATGCGCTTGTCCCAGCAGCGTGCCGATTCCGTGGCCAGCTCGCTGATTACCCAGGGCGTTGACGCTACCCGCATCCGCACCAGCGGCATGGGTCCTGCAAACCCAATCGCCAGCAACAGCACGGCGGAAGGCAAAGCGCAGAACCGTCGCGTTGAGATTACGTTAAGTCCTGTGCAGTAGGTAAAAGCAAAACGGCAACCCCGTTGCCGTTTTTAGTGTTTGCGCCCTCTCCCTGTGGGAGAGGGTCGGGGTGAGGGCAACAGACCGCACACCCAACATGAACCACTTGCCATCGTTGATTTTCCCGCTAAGGTGTTCTCACTCAATACAGGGAAATCAGCGATGAGCAAATCAGCACGGGCCACCATCAGCGACGTGGCGAAAGCCGCTCAAACCGGTAAAACCAGCATTTCGCGCTACCTCAATGGCGAGAAACACCTGCTGTCCGACGCGCTGCTTGCCCGCATTGAACAGGCCATTGCCGACCTCGACTACCGTCCTAGCATCATGGCGCGCGGCCTGAAACGAGGGCGTACCCGTCTGATTGGCCTTATCATCGCCGATATCACCAACCCCTATTCCGTTAACGTGTTGAGCGGCATCGAAGCGGCCTGCCGCGAAAAGGGCTTTACGCCGCTGGTCTGTAACACCAACAACGAGGTAGACCAGGAACTGCACTATCTGGATCTGTTACGCAGTTACCAGGTGGAAGGGATTGTGGTCAACGCCGTAGGCATGCGCGAAGAGGGGCTAAACCGCCTGCAGCAATCTTCTCTGCCGATGGTCCTGATTGACCGTAAAATTCCCGAATTTGCCTGTGACGTAGTCGGTCTGGATAACACCCAGGCAGCCACTACCGCCACCGAGCACCTTATCGAACAGGGGTTTGAAGCGGTCCTGTTCCTGAGCGAACCGCTGGGGATGGTCAATACGCGTCGCGAACGTTTAGGTGCTTTTCACGCCACTCTGGCTCGCTATCCCGGCGTGATTGCCGAGAATGCCGAAACGCCACTGCACGAAGCTGACCAGATCGATAACACCCTGCGTCAGTTCCACACTCGTCATCGTGGGATGCGTAAAGCGGTGATCTCCGCCAACGGTGCATTGACGCTACAGGTGGCCCGCTCGTTAAAACGCATTGGCCTGCACTGGGGCAGCGATATCGGCCTGCTGGGGTTCGATGAACTCGAGTGGGCCGAGCTGGCTGGCGTGGGCATTACAACCCTCAAACAACCGACATGGCAAATCGGCTATGCTGCTGTAGAACAGGTGGTTCGCCGTATTGAAGGGGCCAGCGATGCCGTGCGTGAGCAGGTCTTTTCCGGTGAACTGATTATTCGGGGTTCAACCGCCCGTTAATTTTCCCTTCGTGATACCGATCATAAATTCAACATCCTGACCTTTTCTTTGGAACCGGTTCCATCTAGCGTAATACTATCGATTACGCGATGGAGTCCGGGAATGAGCAGGAAAATAATGGTGGTCACCGCCGCTTACGGCGCGGATCGGGTGCGACAGGCAGGGGGCCAGCGGGCGATGCTGCCCGTTATTGCGGGCGCAGGCGCCGACGGCGTAGAAATCCGCCGCGAGCTGTTCAGCAGCGAAGAGCTGCTGGCGCTGCCTGCGCTGGGGGAATCAATCGAACTGCTGGGCCTGCTGGCCTGCTACTCCGCGCCCGCAGCTCTGTTTATGCCTGATGGCACACTCAACCCAGACCTTCCGCGCTATCTGGCCGAAGCCAGCACGCTCAACGCGCTGTGGCTGAAACTCTCACTGGGCCATTTCTGCGACAAACAGCCGCTTGAAGCCCTGCGTACGCTGCTGAACGAAAGCGGCATGACGCTGGTGGTGGAAAATGACCAGACCGACTGCGGCCAGCTCGCCCCTATGCAGCGCTTCAAGGCCGCCTGCCGGGTGATGACGCTTCCCGTCACCCTGACGTTCGACATGGGCAACTGGCTGTGGGTAGGTGATTCCCCCGAAGAAGCCGCACGTCATCTTGCGCCCGCCGTGAGTTATATCCACGTCAAAGCCGCCGTTGCGCACAAGGACCAGTTCCGCGCCGTTGCGCCGGACCACACCGATACGCGCTGGATGGAGCTGCTTAATCAGCTGCCGGCCGACGCCCCGCGTGGAATCGAGTTCCCGCTGGAGGGGACCGATTTAACGGCCGTTACCCGTCATTACGTCAACCTGCTGCGCGAGGAGTAAATCATGCACAAAACGCTGGATGTCATCACCATCGGCGAGGCCATGGCGATGTTTGTTGCCACCGAGACCGGTGAGCTGAGCGCCGTGGAACACTTTATGAAACGCGTGGCCGGTGCAGAGCTGAACGTCGCAACGGGGCTGGCGCGCCTGGGCCTGAACGTCGGCTGGGTCAGCCGCGTGGGGGATGACAGCTTCGGTCATTTCATTCTCGATTCGCTGAAAAAAGAAGGGATTGATGCCGCAGGCGTCTCGCTCGACGGACGCTTCGCAACCGGCTTTCAGCTGAAATCTAAGGTTGAAAATGGAACCGATCCCATCGTGGAATATTTTCGCAAAGGGTCGGCGGCCAGCCACCTCTCCGTTGATGACTATCACGCGCCGTATTTCTCCTCCGCGCGCCATCTTCACCTAAGCGGCGTGGCGGCTGCGCTGTCGGCCAGCTCGTACGCGTTGCTGGATCACGCCGCCAGCACTTTGAAGGCGCAGGGCAAAACGATCTCGTTCGATCCGAACCTGCGTCCGGTGCTGTGGAAGAGCGAAGCCGAGATGGTTGAAAAGCTGAACCGCCTGGCGTTTCAGGCCGACTGGGTTCTGCCTGGCGTTAAGGAAGGAATGATCCTCACCGGCGAAAGTACTCCAGAAGGCATAGCTGATTTCTACCTCAACCGCGGGGTAAAAGCCGTGGTGTTGAAAACCGGTGCCGACGGCGCATGGTTTAAAACCGCCGACGGAGAACAAGGTGCAGTCGCCGCCGTGAAGGTTGATAACGTGGTTGATACCGTTGGCGCAGGCGATGGTTTCGCCGTCGGGGTCATTAGCGCCCTGCTGGAAGGCAAGCCGCTTCAGCAGGCCATCGCGCGAGGCAACAAGATTGGTTCGCTGGCGATTCAGGTCCAGGGCGACAGCGAAGGATTACCCACGCGCGCGCAGCTCAACGAATAGCTCCCCTCACCCCAGCCCTCTCCCCAAAGGGGAGAGGGTGCAAATCATCCCCTCGCCCCTTTGGGGAGAGGGTTAGGGTGAGGGGGTTACAACCTCAACAACAGAGGCAAGCCTATGAACAGTTCGACCAATGCAGTAAAACGCTGGTGGTACATCATGCCAATCGTGTTTATCACGTACAGCCTGGCGTACCTCGATCGTGCCAACTTCAGCTTCGCATCCGCCGCGGGGATCACCGAGGACCTTGGGATCACCAAAGGCGTCTCGTCCCTGCTGGGAGCCCTCTTCTTCCTCGGCTACTTCTTTTTCCAGATCCCCGGCGCGATCTACGCCGAACGCCGCAGCGTGCGCAAGCTGATCTTCGTCTGCCTGATTCTGTGGGGCGGCTGTGCGTCACTGACCGGCGTGGTGAATAACATCCCCGCGCTTGCTGCCATTCGCTTTATCCTCGGGGTGGTTGAGGCGGCGGTTATGCCGGCAATGCTTATCTATATCAGCAACTGGTTCACCAAATCCGAACGCTCACGCGCTAACACGTTCCTGATCCTCGGCAACCCGGTCACGGTACTGTGGATGTCGGTGGTTTCCGGCTACCTGATCCAGTCCTTTGGCTGGCGTGAAATGTTCATTATCGAAGGCGTGCCGGCGGTGATTTGGGCGTTCTGCTGGTGGGTGCTGGTAAAAGATAAGCCAGCGCAGGCGAAGTGGCTTTCTGAAGACGAAAAAGCCGCACTGCAGGCGCAGTTGGACAAAGAGCAGCAAGGTCTGAAAGCGGTGCGTAACTACGGCGAAGCCTTCCGCTCCCGTAACGTCATTCTGCTTTGCGCGCAATATTTCACCTGGAGCATCGGGGTGTATGGCTTTGTGCTGTGGCTGCCGTCCATTATCCGCAGCGGCGGCGAAAACCTCGGCATGGTCGAGGTGGGCTGGCTGTCGTCCGTACCTTATCTGGCCGCAACCATCGCGATGATTGTCGCATCGTGGGCCTCGGACAAACTGCAAAACCGTAAGCTTTTCGTCTGGCCACTGCTGCTGATCGCTGCCTTTGCCTTCATCGGCTCCTGGGCAGTAGGGGCTGACCACTTCTGGGCCTCTTACACGCTGCTGGTGATTGCCGGTGCCGCGATGTACGCTCCGTACGGTCCGTTCTTCGCCATCATCCCGGAAATGCTGCCGCGTAACGTGGCGGGTGGCGCAATGGCGCTGATCAACAGCATGGGCGCGCTGGGCTCGTTCTTTGGCTCCTGGTTTGTCGGCTACCTGAACGGTACAACCGGCAGCCCGTCAGCCTCGTACATATTTATGGGGGTAGCACTTTTCGCCTCGGTGTGGCTTACTCTGATTGTTAAGCCTGCTAATAATCAACAACACCCTGTCGGCGCACGACACGCCTGAACCCTTTAAAAATCAACGGAGATTAGCATGAAGCCGTCCGTCATTTTGTACAAAGCATTGCCTGAAGATCTGCAAAAACGCCTGGAAGAGCACTTCACCGTTACGCAGGTGAAAAGCCTTAGCCTGGACACCGTGGCACAGCACGCAGAGGCATTTGCCAGCGCTGAAGGTTTGTTGGGTTCAAGCGAAAAAGTGGATATCGCCCTGCTGGAGAAAATGCCCAAGCTTCGTGCTACATCCACCGTTTCAGTGGGTTACGACAACTTCGACGTGGATGCGCTTAACGAGCGCAAAATTCTGCTTATGCATACGCCACACGCCCTGACGGAAACCGTGGCCGACACGCTGATGGCGCTGGTGCTCAGCACCGCCCGCCGCGTGGTTGAAGTGGCCGAACGCGTTAAAGCAGGTGAATGGACGAAGAGCATTGGTCCGGACTGGTTCGGCGTGGACGTTCATGGCAAAACCCTGGGAATTGTTGGTATGGGCCGCATTGGCCTTGCGCTGGCGCAGCGCGCGCATTTTGGTTTTAACATGCCAATTCTGTATAACGCGCGTCGTCATCACGATGAGGCCGAAGAACGCTTTAACGCCCGGTATTGCGAGCTGGATACCCTGCTGCAGGAAGCGGACTACGTCTGCCTGATCCTGCCGCTGACGGAGGAGACCCACCATCTCATCGGTAAATCAGCATTTGAGAAGATGAAGAAATCGGCCATTTTCATTAATGCCGGACGTGGCCCGGTCGTAGACGAAAACGCACTGATCGACGCGCTGCAAAGCGGTGAAATCCACGCCGCCGGTCTGGACGTGTTTGAGCAGGAGCCGCTGCCGGTTGATTCCCCGCTGTTAACACTGCCAAACGTTGTCGCCCTGCCTCATATCGGCTCGGCAACACACGAAACGCGTTACAACATGGCAGCTACCGCGGTGGACAATTTGATCGCCGCGCTGGGCGGAAGAGTTGAGAGAAACTGCGTGAACCCGCAGATTCAAAAGTAGACAGTCAGAAATGAAAAAACCCGCCAGAAGGCGGGTTTTTGAATTTTGTGCTACTGGGTTGGAAGCTTACAGGCTTACAACGTTACCAGCTGCTGGGCCTTTAGCGCCGCTTTCGATGGTGAAGGAAACTTTCTGACCTTCATCAAGAGATTTGTAGCCTTCGTTCTGGATAGCAGAGAAGTGTACGAACACGTCTTTTGAGCCATCGTCAGGAGTGATGAAGCCGAAACCTTTATCAGCGTTGAACCATTTTACCAGACCAGTCATTTTACCAGACATAGAAATTACCTTATTAAAAATTTGTTTTGCCTTCCGGCACGATGGTTGCGTTACAGATTTTTAAGCGATGAAGGAAGGGTCACTACGAAGGGTATCTATGGATAACAATCTGGACTGCTTGACTAAACTGCTTTAGGTCTGTGTAACAAACCGACGGAGATAGTTATACCGATGTGGTAGATGAATGACAAGCTTTATTTTAAATAAACATAAAAAACCCCGCTCGAAGCGGGGGTTTTTGTCATTCCGTGGCGGCGACTGCCGCACTCCACGCCTGACTGAAGGCCTGATGCTGTGAAGCCAGCGGTCCAATCAAGGTATTGTACTGGCTCGCCTGCTGAGAGGTCGGGAACTGGATACCATTAGAGACGAAGCTCACCTGGGTTCCCTGCTCAGAGATAAAATCGCCCACCTGCACCAGCTGTTGGGTGAAAATCTGCGCGGCTGGGATCAGCGGCTGCAAGGCATCAGAAGGTTTGGTCACCACTTTCTCATACACCTTGTCAAACACAGGCTTGAGATCCTCGCCCTGCTTCAGCGCGGAGCGTGACGCATCAGCCTGCATTTTCGCATTTTGCAGCTGCTGGCTCAGAACGCCGAGCGCGCCGTTTGACTGGCGCAGCGGTTCACGCTGAGTCATATAATCCTGCGGCACGCGAATCGCATTCACGCTGTCCAGCACTGGACGCAGGCCGGAGTCCATCGCCTGGCTCACCTGCTGTGAATAACCATAAATGATGGCGTAATCAGACACGAAGGGACCAAACTGTTTTTTCTGATCCGCAGTCAGCGTTGGTAAACGCTCGCCGCTGCGCATCACTGTATTCTGCAGAAAATCGATAAACGCTTTGCGCTGATCGCCTTCTTTATCAAAACACCCACTCAGGCTAACTACCATTAACAACGCCGCAATAGGCGCAAACCAGCGAGAGCAGGACTTTCCTGTCGCCATTTTAATACTCCTTTCACCCAAAAAAGCGCACACCGGCACACGCGTGCCCGACGCTCACAAGGATAGTCCAGGTCAGCCCTGCAAGATACTCTTTTCATGCAAAACGGTTATTGCCGTTTTATTTCTTAGCATTTACAAAAAAATACCTGGCGGAGCCGAAATATGGTTAATCAGGTAATTAGCATAACTATCCATAGTGCTGAAACGCGTAAAGCGATCGTTACCGCACGATTAATCACAGGGGTGACGATCCTGGGTGTGCATTAAAGACTATTCTTAACAGGCTCTCTGATGTTCTTGATCCGTGTGTGTGATTTAAGAGGAGTTCTCAATGGAATATAAAGATCCTGAGTTTGAGCTGCTGAGCAGCCTGGAACAGATTATTTTTAAAGATGTGCCGCAGGCGATTACCCTGCAACAGAAACCCAATCCCTTTACAGAATTTGAGCAATTGCGCAAAGGGTCAGGGCTAAAAAATGATGAATTCGCCCGAGCAATGGGTGTCAGCGTAGCGATGGTGCTTGAGTGGGAGTCAAAACGTGAAAAGCCTACGCCAACCGAGCTAAAGCTGATGCGCCTGATTCAGGCCAACCCGGCACTCAGCAAGCAGATAGCCTAGTAGAGTTTGTTACCGCCCCCGCCTTTGCGGGGGTTTGTGTTTAAAGGCTTTCACAACGCCAGCCCCCTTTTCCCCACACCATCTCATGCGTCAACTTTAACGCCTTCAAAAAAGCCTCATCGTGCGACACCACCAGCAGCGCGCCGGGAAACTCAGCCAGTGCCGCTTCAATCGCCTGTACGGATGCTAAATCGAGATGGTTGGTCGGTTCGTCGAGAAGCAAAAGTTGCGCGGCCTCTTTACGCCACAGCACGCAGGCTAGCGCGGCTTTCAAACGCTCCCCCCCGCTCAGGTCGGCGAGCGGCAGCATAACTTTATCTGCCCCCAGCTGAAGCTGGGCTAAACGAGTACGCAGTACGCCTTCGTCCAGCGGCGTATTGCCCAGGTTGAGATGGGACATCACCGACTGCGTCAGGTCCAGCTGAGAAAGGTGCTGATCGAGATACGCGCACGTGACCGAGACGTTACAGGTGCCGAAACGTGGGACGATTTCGCCGAGGATCGCTTTTAACAACGTCGACTTTCCACAGCCGTTCGGCCCTTTAAGCGCCACGCGCATCGGCCCGTCCATACGCCAGCCGATGGGGGCGTTATGCACATGCGGCATCACCAGCTCGTCCAGCACCAGCACCTGCTTACCCTCGGCAATCTGGCTGCCGGGCAGGGTGAACATCACCGGGTTATCGTCCTCCACCCGCTCGCGTGCCGTATTCACGGCGGCATTCAGCGCATCGTTCCGATCGCTATGCTGTTTCTTCCAGGAACCAATCCGCTCTTTCGCCGCGCCTTTGTATTTGACCCGCTCAAACGAGGCGATGTTGAGCGTATCGACCGTACGCAGCGTTTTTGCCGAACGCCGCTGGCTGTCGTCATGCTCTTTTTGCATGCGCGCGCGGGTGCGTTTTCGCTCTGTCGCCGCATGCTCCAGAGCTGAGCGGGCGGCCATCTGTTCAGCATCGCGCTGGGCTTTATAGTCCGAATAGTTTCCGCCATAGCTGCGCAGGCCACAGGCACTCAGCTCCAGAATGCGCGGCACCTGCGCCAGTAGCTCACGGTCATGAGAGGCGACCAGTACGCCGCCCTGATAACGGGCAAGCTGGTCGTAGAACCACCTGCGGCCTTGCCTGTCGAGATGGTTGGTGGGTTCGTCCAGCAGCAGATAATCAGCGTTCGCCGTAAACGCGCCGCACAGCAGCGCGCGAATGCGTTCACCGCCGCTGAATTCGATGGCTGGCTTATCGGGATCAAACGGCGGGAGTTTCGCCTGCACAAACGCGTCGCCAAGCCGCTCTGCTAAATCCCATAAGCCGTCGAGCATTTCCAGATCGTCAGAATGATAATCTCCGCTGTCGATGCGCTTTCGCGCGGCGAAGATAGCGTGATAGCCGAGCATTTCCGCCAGCGTAGTTTGCGGTGAAAGATCGTGCTGCTGTGCCACGTAGACGCAGGTTCCGGAACGTTCGATATGGCCGCTGTCGGGTTCATCAAGGCCTGCCAGCAGGCGCAGCAGACGTGTTTTTCCGCAGCCGTTGCGGCCTACCAGCGCGCATAGCGCGGGCTCCAGTGATAAATTCAGCGGACCAAAAAGGGTATCGCCCGTCGCAAACCGACAGGTGACCTGATGCAAAATAAAAGAAGGGGACTGCGCAAAATGAGCCATAAGCACTCCTGAATGAAATCAAAACATCCCCTGCCGACGCGATAGCGTTTAGCAAGGATCGAAATTCATCAGTCGTGTTTGTTCATTTTTGGGGGGCGCTCCAGCGCGAGAAAGTTAACGGGATAAGGATAGCGGTAATGTGTTGACGGTTTCAAGGTTAAATTTGGGGCGACTTATACTCCCTCTCCCTTGAGGGAGAGGGCCGGGGTGAGGGGGAACATACGGCTATGGAGGTTATTCCTTTCACCTTATGTTCCTTGCTACTCTGTAACAACAATACCAGTGAGCGTGCCAGGATGGCACAATCGCGATCGGCTAAACCTGCCGGATGACGCTGCGCTTTTCCGGCCTACAAAAACTCCATAAAAAAACCCGCCGAAGCGGGTTTTTAGCAGTTGTAACAACGGGCACGTTACTGCAGCAGCGAAATATCCGCCACGCGCAGGAACAGCTCGCGCAGTTTCTCGAGCATAGAGAGACGGTTAATACGCAGTTCTTTATCTTCCACGTTCACCATCACTTTCTCGAAGAAGGCGTCGATCACGTCACGCAGCTCGGCCAGTTCTACCAGCGCTTCCTGGTAACGGCCTTCCGCGAAGTACGGCTCGAGCTTGTCGCGCAGCACAACAACCTGCATCGCCAGGGCGATCTCTTCCGGCTCTTTCAGGGTCGCAGCGTTCACACGCTCGTTCAGCGTTTCATCGGATTTCGCCAGGATGTTGGATACGCGCTTGTTGGCCGCAGCCAGGGCTGATGCCGCTTCCAGCGTACGGAAGTGGGAAACCGCCTTCATACGCGCATCGAAATCAGCCGGACGGGTTGGGCGACGCGCCAGAACCGCCTGAATGGTATCGACGGTGTAACCTTCGTCCTGATACCACGCGCGGAAACGACCGAGCATGAAGTCGATGACGTCATCTACGACCTTCGCGTTGGTCAGCTTGTCGCCGTACAGACGCACCGCTTCTTCGGTCAGGGTCTGCAGATCGAGGTTCAGGTTCTTCTCAACGATAATACGCAGCACGCCCAGCGCGGCACGACGCAGCGCAAACGGGTCTTTATCGCCTTTCGGATGCTGACCGATACCGAAGATACCCGCCAGGGTATCCATTTTATCGGCGATCGCGACGGCGCAGGCCACCGGATTAGACGGCAGATCGTCACCCGCAAAGCGCGGCTGGTACTGCTCGTTCAGGGCGACAGCCACGTCTTCCGCTTCACCGTCATGGCGCGCGTAGTGCATGCCCATCACGCCCTGGGTGTCGGTGAATTCGAACACCATGTTGGTCATCAGGTCGCACTTGGACAGCAGGCCTGCGCGGGTCGCGTGGTTGACGTCGGCACCGATTTCACGGGCGATCCAGCCGGACAGCTCCGCAATGCGGTCGGTTTTGTCGCGCAGCGTACCCAGCTGCTGTTGGAACAGCACGGTCTGCAGGCGCGGCAGGTTATCTTCCAGACGCTTTTTACGGTCGGTGTTGAAGAAGAACTCGGCATCCGCCAGGCGCGGACGAACGACTTTCTCGTTACCGGAGATAATCTGGATCGGATCTTTCGATTCGATGTTCGCCACGAAGATGAAGTTTGGCAGCAGCTTGCCGTCGTTGGCGTATACCGGGAAGTATTTCTGGTCACCCTTCATGGTGTACACCAGCGCCTCTGCCGGAACGGCCAGGAATTTCTCTTCAAACTTCGCGGTCAGCACAACTGGCCATTCGACCAGAGAGGTCACTTCTTCCAGCAGGCTTTCGCTCAGGTCTGCATTGCCGCCAATCTGGCGTGCCGCTTCTTCGGCATCCACTTTGATTTTGGCTTTACGCAATTCGTAGTCAGCAATGACCTTACCGCGCTCCAGCAGGATCTGCGGATACTGGTCGGCGTTGTCGATGGTGAACTCCGGCTCGCCCATAAAGCGGTGGCCGCGGATCACGCGATCGGAGGCCACGCCCAGAATGGTGGCAGGGATCACGGTATCGCCCAGCAGCAGGGTCACGGTGTGAACCGGACGCACGAAGTGTACGTCGCTTGCGCCCCAGCGCATCAGCTTAGGAATAGGCAGTTTAGCCAGTGAGGTCGCGATCATGTTTGGCAGCAGCGCTTCAGCACTTTCGCCTTTAACATGGGCGCGATACAGCAGCCACTCGCCTTTGTCGGTGGTCAGACGCTCGGCCTGATCGACGGTGATACCGCAGCCGCGCGCCCAGCCTTCTGCAGCCTTGCTCGGCTTGCCTTCGGCGTCAAACGCCTGAGCAATGGCCGGGCCACGCTTTTCGACTTCGCGATCGGGCTGAGAAGCCGCCAGATTTGCCACTTTCAGCGCCAGACGGCGCGGTGCGGCAAACCACTCAATTTTACCGTGTGCCAGGCCAGCGTTATCCAGCTCGGCGGTCACGTTCGCAGCAAAAGATTCAGCCAGGCTGCGCAGGGCTTTTGGTGGCAGCTCTTCGGTGCCGATTTCCACCAGGAAAGTTTTATCAGACATGGCCGCCTCTTATTTGTTTCGGTTGCACATCGGGAAGCCAAGGGCTTCACGGGACGCATAGTACGCTTCTGCAACGGCTTTGGTCAGGGTACGAATACGCAGAATGTAGCGCTGACGTTCAGTCACGGAGATCGCTTTGCGGGCGTCCAGCAGGTTGAAGCTGTGGGCGGCCTTCAGAATACGCTCGTAGGCAGGCAGCGGCAGCGGAGTTTCCAGCGCCAGCAGTTGCTGCGCCTCTTTCTCATACTGCTCGAAGCAGGTGAACAGGAAGTCCACGTCCGCGTATTCGAAGTTATAGGTGGATTGCTCCACTTCGTTCTGATGGAACACGTCGCCGTAGGTGGTTTTACCCAGCGGGCCGTCGCTCCAGACCAGGTCGTAAACGCTGTCTACGCCCTGAATGTACATTGCCAGACGTTCCAGACCGTAGGTGATTTCACCGGTGATCGGCTTACATTCCAGACCGCCAACCTGCTGGAAGTAAGTGAACTGGGTCACTTCCATACCGTTCAGCCACACTTCCCAGCCCAGACCCCAGGCACCCAGCGTTGGGTTTTCCCAGTTATCTTCCACGAAACGAATGTCGTGGATGGTGGGGTCCATACCCAGCTCTTTCAGTGACCCGAGGTACAGCTCCTGAATGTTCTCTGGTGATGGCTTAATGACCACCTGGAACTGATAATAGTGCTGCAGACGGTTCGGGTTTTCGCCGTAACGGCCATCGGTAGGACGACGGGATGGCTGCACGTAAGCGGTCGCCATTGGCTCCGGCCCCAACGCGCGTAAGCTGGTCATTGGGTGCGAGGTGCCTGCGCCAACTTCCATGTCCAAAGGTTGAACAATGGTGCAGCCCTGACGAGCCCAGTAATCCTGTAAGGTCAGGATCAGGCCCTGGAAGGTCTTGGTATCAAACTTTTGCATAGTATTTCGTGCTGGATACGTGTGGTTTTAAATGGAAGGGATCAGTATACCCGCTGGCTGCAAGATATACAGTACGAAACGGGGTTGTTTAGGGAAAATTGGGGAAATAAGCCTTTACGCCAGAGCACCTGAGCGCTCTGGTTGCTGATTATACGAGCAGATTAGCGCATGGAGAGATGCAAAAACTGGCCGTCCGCGTCAAAAGAACAGACAAAGCCTTCTTTACGCGCGGTATATCCCTTTAGCTCATAGCTGCCCTGAAAACGCTCGAACCCGGTGACGCTGATTTTCTGCACCTCGGAATTATAGCGGTGAGCCGCCCGATCTTTGCAGAGCTGCTCCATGTTCAGTGAACGTTCCGGGCTGATTTTCCCCTGCTGCGCTTTTTGCTCAGGGGCTTCCTGCGATGCACTGCATCCTGCAAGGAGTACGAGCAGAAAGAGTGACGCCACACGCTTCATCATCATTTTTATTACCGGCCTGGTCAGTGGCTGTTATTTTTAGTATCAACGCTTTTTATAGATTACGGTTGGGCATTCTGCGAATCTCGCGGCTTCCCGACAAGCCTGTCGAATAAAACTCAGATTTTTCCAAGGGAAGACTTTTAAACAATGGGAGTCACACTCTTTTTATCAGGAGCAAGAGGAACTGATGCCGTCAAAAATTAGCTGGATTGATAATCTGCGGGGAATAGCCTGTCTGATGGTGGTGATGATCCACACGACCACCTGGTACATCACGAACGCACACAGTATCAGCCACGTAAACTGGGATATCGCCAATATCCTTAACTCCGCTTCCCGCGTGAGCGTCCCGCTGTTCTTTATGATTTCCGGCTTTCTCTTTTTTGGCGAGCGTAGCGCACAGCCGAGGCATTTTATCCGCATTGCGTCGTGTTTGCTGTTTTACAGCGCCATTGCGCTGGTTTATATCACGCTGTTCACCTCCATTAACGCGGGACTTTCTCTGAACAATCTGCTGCAAAAACCCGTGTTCTATCACCTGTGGTTTTTCTTCGCGATAATCGTCATTTATCTGGTTTCACCGTTACTACAGGTAAAAAACGTCAGCGGTAAAATGCTGCTGGCACTGATGGTGGTCATTGGAATTGTGGCAAACCCGAATACCGTCTCGCAGAAAATTGATGGCTTTGAGTGGCTGCCCGTTAATCTCTATATCAACGGCGATACGTTTTACTACGTGTTGTACGGCATGCTGGGTCGCGCTATTGGCATGATGGACACCCGAAGAAAGGGGATGAACTGGCTGTGCGCGGCGGCGTTTATCGTTGGCGTGTTTATTATCTCTCGTGGGACGCTGCACGAGCTGCAGTGGCGCGGCAACTTTGCCGATACCTGGTACTTGTACTGCGGTCCGATGGTCTTCATCTGCGCGGTTGCCCTGCTGACGCTCGTCAAAAATACCCTGAATAATCGCCCGCTTCCGGTACTGGGATTTATCTCGCGCCACTCGCTGGGGATTTACGGTTTTCACGCGCTGGTGATCCACGCCCTGCGCACTCGTGGCGTTGAGCTAAAAAGCTGGCCGGTGCTGGATATTGTCTGGATATTTACCGCTACGCTGGTTGTCAGCCTGCTGCTGTCGATGTTATTGCAAAAAATCGATACGCGCAGGTTTGTAAGCTAACCCGATATACAGGGGGCTGTAGGCCGGGTAAGCGCAGCGCCACCCGGCGAGGTTTTAGGACATAAGCGGCACAAGCTGCTGATAAATTTTGCGGAAAACATCGCGCTGTTCTGCGTAGCGCGCATGTTTTTTTGCATCAGGAAGATGCTGCTGCTCAAGCGGCAGCTGTGGCAAAAGCTGGTTTAAGGGCTTATCAGGGTTTACCGCAATTTGAGCCAGCCGTGCCGCACCGAGCGCCGGGCCGACATCTCCCCCGGTGCGGTAGTCCAGCTGTAGCCCACTGATATCAGAAAGCATTTGTCGCCAGTAGCTGCTGCGCGCGCCGCCGCCAATGAGCGTAATGCTCGCGGGCTTCAGGCCGCAGTCATGCACCACGTCCATCCCGTCAGCAAGCGCATATCCCACGCCTTCCAGCACCGCCCGCGCCAGCTCAGCCGGGCCGTGTTGATGCGTTAACCCAAAGAACACCCCTTTCGCTTGCGGATTGTTGTGCGGCGTACGTTCGCCGGAAAGGTAGGGTAAGAACCAGACCGCACCGGCACTTTTATCTGCCCGCTGCGCGGCTTCGATAAGGGCAGGAACATCTGCCATGCCGGTCAATTTTGCTGCCCAGTCAAGGCAGGAGGCCGCACTCAGCATCACCGACATCAGATGCCATTTACCCGGCAGTGCGTGACAGAAGCTGTGAACCGCGCTTTCTGGGTTGCTGCGATACCCGTCGCTAACGGCAAAATAGACGCCTGAGGTCCCCAGCGAAAGCATGGCCTGCCCTGCTTCGACCATCCCGACACCGACGGCTCCTGCCGCGTTATCCCCGCCTCCGGCAACGACCGGCACGGCAGGCATGTTCCAGCGTTCCGCAAGGGATGGCTGTAACGTCCCCGTAATCTCGCTGCCTTCGAACAGTGCAGGCATGTGGTCGCGGGTCAGGTGGCAAGCACTGAGCATTGCCTCACTCCAGTCGCGTTTCGCCACGTCAAGCCACATGGTCCCCGCAGCGTCGGACATGTCGCTGGCGAAGTCGCCCGTCATGCGAAAGCGCAGATAATCTTTTGGCAGTAAGACTTTCGCCACCTGGCGGAAAATATCCGGCTCATGACGTTGTACCCACAGAAGTTTTGGTGCGGTGAAGCCCGGCATCATCAAGTTGCCGGTGATCTGGCGGGATGTAGTTACTCGCTCCTCCAGGATCGCGCATTCCTGCGCACAGCGGCCGTCGTTCCAGAGAATGGCGGGTCTTAGCACACGGTGCTGGCTATCCAGCAGCGTTGCTCCGTGCATTTGCCCGGCGATGCCCAGCGCTTTTACTTCCCGCAGGCTGTGCTGCTCGCCCAATGCGCTAACTGCGCGATCCGTCGCCTGCCACCACTGCTCCGGGTCCTGCTCCGACCATAGCGGATGCGGACGTGAGACCTGCAGTTTTTCCGTCTGCGTGGCTAAGACGTCGCCCTGCTCGCTTAACAGGATGGCTTTCACGCCCGATGTGCCAAGATCGATCCCGATATACATTACGGTGCTCCTTTAACAGAAATGCCCGGTGGCGCTAACGCTTACCGGGCCTACGTGCATCTTCAGCTAAATCACTTATCAAACAGATAGTGGTTTACGAGGTTTTCCAGCAGCTCCTGATGCCCGCTCTGATGCTGCGGCGCCAGATGATGTTGTTCAGCGTACTTCGCGATTTCAGCCAGCGATAACTGCCCTTTCAAAATTTGCTGGCCCAGCTCACTGTTCCAGCCGCTGTAACGCTTCGCAACGCGTTTATCCAGTTCGCCGTCTTCAATCATGCGAGCCGCAATTTTCAAGGCCAGCGCCATGGTATCCATCGCACCAATGTGGCCGTAGAACAGGTCGTATTTATCGGTGCTTTGACGGCGCACCTTAGCGTCGAAGTTCAGGCCGCCGGTCGTAAAGCCACCCGCTTTGATGATTTCGTACATCACCAGCGCATTCTCTTCCACGCTGTTCGGGAACTGATCGGTATCCCAGCCCAGCTGAGGATCGCCACGGTTTGCATCCACAGAACCAAAGATGCCCAGCGCGATAGCGGAGGCAATTTCGTGGTGGAAAGAGTGGCCCGCCAGCGTCGCGTGGTTGGCCTCAATGTTCACTTTGATCTCTTTTTCCAGACCGAACTGTTTCAGGAAGCCGTATACGGTCGCAACGTCATAATCATACTGATGCTTCGTTGGCTCTTGCGGTTTCGGTTCAATCAGCAGCGTACCGCGGAAACCGATTTTGTGCTTATGATCGACCACCATCTGCATAAAGCGGCCAATCTGCTCACGCTCCTGACGCAGGTCGGTGTTCAGCAGGGTTTCATAACCCTCGCGGCCGCCCCACAGAACATAGTTCTCACCGCCCAGCTGATGCGTAGCGTTCATGGCGGTCACGACCTGAGTGGCTGCCCAACTAAACACCTCCGGATCCGGGTTGGTTGCCGCACCTGCACCGTAGCGTGGGTTGGTGAAGCAGTTTGCCGTGCCCCACAGCAGCTTAACGCCGCTCTGCTGCTGTTTTGCAGCCAGTACGTCGACCATCTGGGCGAAATTGTTCAGGTACTCTTTCAGTGATGCCCCTTCCGGCGACACGTCCACGTCGTGGAAGCAGTAATACGGTACGTTCAGCTTGTGGAAGAATTCAAACGCGACATCCGCCTTACGTTTCGCCAGTTCAATGGCCTCACCCGGCTGTTGCCACGGACGGTCAAATGCGCCAACCCCGAACATATCGGCACCGTTCCAGCAGAAGGTATGCCAGTAACAGGCGGCAAAGCGCAGGTGATCTTCCATACGCTTACCCAGCACCAGCTCATCCGGGTTGTAGTGACGAAAAGCTAAAGGATTAGCCGTTTTCGGGCCTTCGTAACGAACGCGATCGAGTTGGTCGAAATAAGCTTGCATATTGAGCTCCATAATCAGGGTATGCGGCGAAGTAGTGCGTCTTGTGTTAATAGTGAATAGACATTCGACGTTGCTCAATTACGTTATTTCACACTGCTATTGAGAGAATGCACAACTGTGCGCTGGCTCGCAAAATAATGCGCAAGCAAACTATTTTTCGGCGCAAATTCCAGAATCAAATGTAATTAATAAGTTACGAATTTTAAAATCCGATCGCGGTCATAAATTCGGAAATAAACCAAATATCGTAATGAGAAGGTAAAAAACTGTAATTGCCAGCAGGCCTTTACACGTTAAAAATTTGCTGCGTCTCAGCAGTGAATGTTTCTTTTATCTCAGCAACACATACCCCTACAAAAAGGCCTAATAATTATGAAGATAAAGAACCTGTCCCTTACTCTCTGCACTACTCTCCTGCTAGCCAGCTTCGCCGGGCACGCCAAAGAGGTCAAAATCGGTATGGCGATCGACGACCTGCGCCTGGAGCGCTGGCAAAAAGATCGCGATATTTTTGTAAAAAAAGCAGAATTACTTGGCGCAGAGGTGTTCGTTCAGTCGGCTAACGGCAACGAAGAAACACAAATGTCGCAAATTGAGAATATGATCAACCGCGGCGTCGACGTACTGGTTATTATCCCGTACAACGGCCAGGTACTCAGTAACGTGGTGAAAGAGGCCAAACAAGAAGGCATAAAAGTGTTGGCCTACGATCGCATGATTAATAATGCGGACATCGATTATTATATTTCTTTCGACAATGAAAAAGTCGGTGAATTACAGGCCAAAAGCCTGATTGATAAAGTGCCACAGGGCAATTATTTCCTGATGGGCGGCTCGCCGGTGGATAATAACGCCAAACTGTTCCGCGAAGGACAAATGAAAGTCCTCAAGCCTTATATTGATGAGGGTAAAATTAAAGTGGTCGGCGATCAGTGGGCCGATGGCTGGCTCCCCGAAAACGCGCTGAAAATTATGGAAAACGCCTTAACGGCGAACAACAACAAAATCGATGCGGTTGTGGCCTCCAACGATGCCACTGCAGGCGGTGCCATTCAGGCCCTTAGCGCACAGGGTCTTGCCGGGAAAGTCGCGATATCCGGCCAGGATGCCGACCTGGCCGGCGTGAAGCGCATTATCGCCGGAACCCAGACCATGACGGTCTATAAGCCCATTACCGAGCTTGCAAATACCGCCGCGGAGATTGCCGTGGAGCTGGGTAACGGTCAGCAACCGAAAGCCGATGCCTCTCTGAACAACGGGCTCAAAGACGTTCCTGCCCGCCTGCTCACCCCGATTGAAGTCAATAAAGAGAACATTGACGCCACCGTGGTGAAAGACGGCTTCCACAAAAAGAGTGAACTGTAATCCCGCGCTGCCCCTGCCCAGCGGGGGCGCATTGCCTTGTCCTGTTCTCCCCTCGGGTCATGTGGAGCAGTTATGCCTTATTTACTGGAAATGAAAAGCATCACTAAAGCCTTTGGCGCGGTGAAAGCGGTCGATAACGTAAGCCTGCGGCTGAACCCTGGTGAAGTGGTTTCGCTGTGTGGCGAAAACGGTTCGGGCAAATCAACGCTGATGAAAGTGCTGTGCGGTATCTATCCGCACGGCAGCTACGAGGGTGAAATACTCTTTGCCGGCGAGGTAATCCAGGCCACGCATATTCGCGATACCGAGCGTAAAGGCATTGCCATTATTCACCAGGAGCTGGCGCTGGTGAAGCACCTCACGGTGCTGGAAAACATCTTCCTGGGTGCCGAAATCTCACGTCGCGGCGTGCTGGATTACGACACCATGACGCTGCGCTGTGAAAAGCTGCTGGCGCAGGTGAGCCTCAGCATTTCACCGGATACCCGCGTGGGGGATCTTGGTCTGGGACAGCAGCAGTTGGTCGAAATCGCCAAGGCCCTGAACAAGCAGGTAAGACTGCTGATCCTCGATGAGCCAACGGCCTCGCTCACCGAACAGGAAACCGCTGTTCTGCTCAATATCATCCGCGATCTGCAAAACCACGGTATCGCCTGCATTTATATTTCGCACAAACTTAATGAGGTGAAAGCCATTTCGGACACCATCTGCGTGATCCGCGACGGGCAACACATCGGCACGCGTGAAGCGGAGGGCATGAGTGAAGATGACATCATTACCATGATGGTAGGGCGCGAACTCACTGCGCTCTATCCGAACGAACCCCACGCCGTGGGAGATGAAATCTTGCGCGTGGAAAATCTTACCGCCTGGCATCCTGTGAATCGCCACATCAGGCGAGTTAACAACGTCTCCTTTTCCCTTCACCGCGGTGAAATTCTCGGCATTGCTGGCCTGGTCGGTGCCGGGCGTACCGAAGCCGTTCAGTGCCTGTTTGGCGTGTGGCCTGGACGCTGGGAAGGTCGCGTTTATATCGATGGTCAGCCGGTGAAAATCGACAACTGCCAGCAGGCGATTGCCCATGGCATTGCCATGGTGCCAGAAGATCGCAAAAAAGACGGTATCGTGCCTGTGATGGCGGTCGGAAAAAATATCACCCTCGCGGCGCTTAACCAGTTCTCCGGCGCTCTAACGAGCCTGGACGACGCTGCCGAGCAGCAGTGCATTCTTCAGTCACTCGCCAGGCTCAAGGTGAAAACCTCCTCCCCGGAACTGGCCATTGGACGCCTCAGCGGGGGGAACCAGCAAAAGGCCATTCTGGCGCGCTGCCTGCTCCTCAACCCACGCATTTTAATCCTTGATGAACCGACGCGCGGGATCGACATCGGCGCGAAGTATGAAATATACAAACTGATCAATCAGCTTGTGCAGCAAGGGATTGCCGTCATTGTCATCTCGTCTGAACTGCCTGAAGTGCTGGGCCTGAGCGACCGCGTGCTGGTCATGCACGAAGGGAAACTGAAAGCCAACCTGATTAACCAGAACCTGACGCAGGAGCAGGTGATGGAAGCCGCTTTAAGGAGCGAACGCCATGTCGAAAAGCAACCTGTCTGAAAGTAAAGTCACTGTACCGGTGCCCGGTGCGTTCGCGGGGCTAAAAGCGCTGAACCTGCAGGTTTTCGTGATGATCGCAGCCATTATCGCCATCATGCTGTTCTTCACCTGGATGACCGACGGCTCTTATTTAAGCGCGCGTAACGTCTCTAACCTGCTGCGCCAGACCGCCATAACCGGCATTCTGGCCGTGGGGATGGTATTTGTGATTATCTCCGCGGAAATTGACCTGTCGGTAGGCTCGATGATGGGCCTGCTTGGCGGCGTGGCAGCGATCTTTGACGTCTGGCTCGGCTGGCCGCTGCCGCTGACGATTGCCGTCACGCTGGTGCTGGGCCTGGTGCTCGGTGCGTGGAACGGCTGGTGGGTAGCCTATCGTAAGGTCCCGTCATTCATCGTCACCCTGGCGGGCATGCTGGCTTTTCGCGGCATTTTGATTGGCATTACCAACGGCACCACCGTCTCCCCTACCAGCGCGTCAATGTCGCAGATTGGTCAGAGCTACCTCTCCGATGGCGTGGGCTTTACGATCGGCGTGCTGGGGCTGATGGCGTTCGTCGCGTGGCAGTGGCGTGGACGTATGCGCCGTCAGGCGCTGGGTCTGGCGTCACCGGCTTCAACCGCCGTTGTGGGCCGCCAGGCGCTGACGGCCGTGATTGTGCTCGGGGCTATCTGGTTGCTGAACGACTACCGCGGCGTCCCGACGCCCGTCCTGCTGCTGGCCCTCTTGCTGTTGGGCGGGATGTTTATGGCCACGCGCACCGCGTTTGGCCGCCGTATTTATGCCATCGGCGGCAACCTTGAGGCGGCACGTCTGTCGGGCATCAACGTGGAGCGCACCAAGCTCGCCGTCTTTGCCATCAACGGCCTGATGGTCGCGATTGCGGGCCTGATCCTCAGCTCACGCCTGGGGGCAGGCTCACCGTCGGCAGGAAATATTGCCGAGTTGGATGCCATCGCTGCGTGCGTTATCGGCGGAACCAGTCTCGCAGGCGGTGTCGGCAGCGTGGCGGGTGCGGTGATGGGCGCATTTATTATGGCTTCGCTGGATAACGGGATGAGTATGATGGACGTCCCAACGTTTTGGCAGTATATCGTCAAGGGTGCCATTCTGTTGCTGGCAGTCTGGATGGACTCTGCCACCAAGCGACGTGCCTGAGAACAGTATCGTTACCTATTTGGGAAAGTGAGCCATGTTTGAGAAGCGTCACCGCATTACGTTGTTATTCAATGCCAACAAGGCCTACGACCGCCAGGTGGTTGAAGGGGTTGGTGAATATTTGCAGGCGTCGCAATCAGAGTGGGATATCTTTATTGAAGAAGATTTCCGCACCCGTCTGGAAAACATCAAAGACTGGCTGGGTGATGGCGTCATCGCCGATTATGACGATCCGGTCATTGAGCAGCTGCTCACTGACGTCGACGTCCCCATCGTGGGCGTCGGCGGCTCTTATCATGCGCCCGAGAACTATCCGCCGGTCCACTACATCGCCACCGATAACCATGCGCTGGTCGAAGCAGCGTTCCTCCATTTAAAAGAGAAAGGCGTGCATCGCTTTGCCTTTTACGGGCTTCCCGCGTCCAGCGGCAAGCGCTGGGCGGTAGAGCGGGAGCACGCGTTCTGCCAGCTGGTAGCGCAGGAGAAGTACCGCGGGGTGGTCTATCAGGGGCTGGAAACGGCGCCGGAAAACTGGCAGCACGCGCAAAACCGCCTGGCAGACTGGTTGCAAACGCTGCCGCCGCAGACCGGGATTATTGCCGTAACGGATGCGCGCGCCCGCCACGTGCTTCAGGTCTGCGAACATTTGCATATTCCGGTGCCTGAAAAGCTGTGCGTGATTGGCATCGATAACGAAGAGCTAACGCGCTACCTGTCGCGCGTGGCGCTCTCCTCCGTGGCGCAGGGAACCCGCCAGATGGGCTATCAGGCCGCAAAGCTACTTCATCGATTGCTTGATAACGAATCCCTGGTGCTGCAGCGTTTGCTCGTCCCCCCCGTTCGCGTGGTAGAGCGTCGCTCCACTGACTACCGCTCCTTAAATGACCCGGCCGTCATTCAGGCCATGCACTACATTCGCAACCACGCCTGTAAAGGCATCAAGGTTGATCAGGTCCTGGATTCCGTAGGCATCTCTCGCTCGAATCTGGAAAAACGCTTTAAAGAGGAAGTGGGTGAAACTATTCACGCGGTGATCCATGCGGAAAAACTGGAGAAAGCGCGCAGTTTGCTCATATCCACGTCGCTGTCCATCAACGAGATCTCACAGATGTGCGGCTACCCGTCGCTGCAGTATTTTTATTCGGTATTCAGAAAGGAGTATGAGACCACGCCGAAGGAGTATCGGGAGCGCTACAGCGAAGTGCTGATTTAAAAAAACAAAACGCCTTCTGAAGGAAGGCGTTTGGGTGAATTACATATGTGCGGCAATCAGGCGCTGGTTATCCTGGTACATCGCAAACAGATAGTTGTTATAGCGCTGTCCCTGAGTGGAATACCCCTTCAGCTTGTGGATCATCGTGCTGGCAGTCACTTCCTGATCCGCTTTACGCAGCTGGGCACGTGACTTACGGAACGAGGAGTAAGCCGGATGCGTATTCAGGTTTACCACGTAAGCATTCACGGAATCTTTAACTGACTCAAACTGTGAATAGCCCTTCACCTTGCCCGGCGCGTTAGAACAGCGACCTTTGGCACATTTCATGCCAAACAGGTTGTTGTTATTACGGGCCAGCTTAGAGGTGCCCCAGCCGCTTTCGGCTGCAGCCATCGTTGCTACCATGCTGCCAGGAATAATGTCCACGCGTTCCAACAACGTGTTCCACGGCACGCGACGCGTGTTACCGTTCCAGCTCACTTTATAGCGTTTAGAAATGTCTTTGAGACGCGTGCGCTCAGACGGCGACCAGCGGCTATCGTACTGTTTTGAGATCAGCCAGTTACGGTCCGCGGTAATCGCAGAGTTTTGACTTGTAATATAAGGCATTACCGTCCGGAGAAACGCTTTTTTCCTTGGTGTCCCGGAAGGGTATTTTCGCAAATCAGGAAGTGAACTACTCTTTGCACTATTGCGAGAATACTCTTGTTTACTGCTAACCTTACTACTACTTGTCGTCTTTATGACGTGGGCTTTCTTACTCGTTGTATCCGTGTGCGTCTTAGCAAGCACCTCACCCGAAAATGCCGTGGTGAGTAACATGAGTATCGCGGCCCCATATCGTCGAATGGGAGTCGATATCATTAGGTCTCCTGGTCGGATATATGCATTCCAACACCTTATTTTTTTCACAAATTTGAGAGCGGAATCTCAAATCATAGCAAAAATAGACTTCAAGAGCACGTATAGAAATAGTCCAATTCCGAAACTATGTCACTCAAAAGCTGCTCATTAAAACCAGATTCGCCATAAATTGTGTGCGATATCGCAGTTAACTGGCTAATTTTGCGCGAGATCACTCACCCCTTCGTATCCTCCTGGCAGAACGCGCCGGAGGAGGAGTTTTTCATCATCGCCCGATGGCACACTGGTCAAAAATGCCGCGACAGGAAAATGGAATGAAACGCACCGCATTAGCTTTTCTGATGTTACCCGCACTGGCACACGCAGACTGGACTTCTCCGGAGTTTGGCGCATTCAGCGCTGAAGGAACCGGGGTCTTCACCAGCCAGGCAAAGCTTGCGAAGGGTACCCGTCCTCTTACGCTGAGTTTTGACAAGACGTGCTGGCAGCCAACCGATGCGATAAAACTCAACGAGATGCTGTCGCTAAAACGCTGCGAGGGTACACCACCGCAGTGGCGTCTGTTCCGGGACGGCGAATACCAGATGCGCATCGATACCCGCTCCGGCACACCCACCCTGATGTTAACTATTCAGAGCGCAGCGGAACGTCCTGTCGCGGACGTCATGCGACAGTGTCCGAAGTGGGATGGTAAGCCCTTAACGCTGGACGTGAGCAGCACCTTCCCGGAAGGCACGGTGGTGCGGGATTTCTACAGTAAGCAAACGGCAACGGTGCAGAGCGGAAAAATCACCCTGCAACCCGCCGCTAACGGTAACGGTCTGCTGCTGCTTGAGCGTGCGGAAACCGATAAGCCTGCGCCGTTTAGCTGGCAAAACGCCACCGTCTATTTTGTGCTGACCGATCGCTTTGTGAACGGTGACCCGACAAACGACAACAGCTACGGCCGTCATAAAGACGGTATGCAGGAGATAGGGACGTTCCACGGCGGCGATCTCAAAGGGCTTGCCGGCAAGCTGGATTATCTTCAGCAGCTGGGCGTTAATGCGCTCTGGATAAGTTCCCCGCTGGAGCAGATCCACGGCTGGGTGGGCGGTGGAACCAAAGGTGACTTCCCGCATTACGCCTATCACGGCTACTACACGCAGGACTGGACGAAGCTCGATGCCAACATGGGCAGCGAGGATGATTTACGCCATCTGGTCGACGAAGCGCACAGGCGCGGGATCCGCATTCTGTTCGATATCGTCATGAACCACGTTGGTTACGCCACGCTGGCGGATATGCAGGAGTACCAGTTTGGTGCCTTGTACCTGCAGGGCGATGAAGTGAAAAAGACGCTGGGTGAGCGCTGGACGGACTGGAAGCCGGGCGCAGGCCAAAGCTGGCATAGCTTTAACGACTATATCAACTTCAGCGACAAAGCGGCGTGGGAAAAATGGTGGGGCAAGAAATGGATCCGCACCGATATCGGGGATTACGACAACCCCGGCTTCGATGATTTAACCATGTCCCTGGCCTTCCTGCCGGACCTGAAAACGGAATCCACGACGCCTTCCGGATTGCCAAACTTCTACCAACACAAGCCCGACACGAATGCTAAAGCGATAGCCAGCTTCACGCCCCGGGATTATCTCACCCACTGGCTCAGCCAGTGGGTGCGTGACTACGGTATCGACGGCTTCCGGGTCGATACTGCAAAACACGTTGAACTCGAGGCGTGGCAGCAGCTGAAAGATCGGGCAAGCCAGGCGCTGGCGGCGTGGAAAGCCGCCAACCCGGATAAAAAGCTCGACAACGCACCGTTCTGGATGACCGGGGAATCCTGGGGCCACGGCGTGATGCAGAGCGATTACTACCGCCACGGTTTCGATGCGATGATCAACTTCGATTACCAGGAGCAGGCGGCAAAAGCGGTAGATTGCCTGGCCGATATCGACCTGACCTGGCAGCAGATGGCAGAAAAACTGCAAAGCTACAACGTCCTGAGCTATCTTTCGTCGCACGATACACGCCTTTTCCGGGAGGGGGGCCAGCGCGCCGCCGAGCTGCTCCTGCTGGCACCGGGCAGCGTACAGATTTACTACGGTGATGAATCCGAACGTCCGTTCGGCCCGACGGGCTCCGACCCGCTTCAGGGCACCCGCTCGGACATGAACTGGCAGGACGTGACGGGCAAACAGGCCTTAACCGTCGCGCACTGGCAAACTCTGGGACAGTTCCGCGCCCGTCACCCGGCGATTGGTGAAGGCAAGCAAACCACGCTGTCGCTGAAAGAGGGCTACGGCTTCGTGCGTGAGCACAAAGGCGATAAGGTGATGGTGGTATGGGCGGGTAATCAATAAACGTTCTCCCCGCCTTACCCCTCACCCTAACCCTCTCCCCTGAGGGGAGAGGGAACCGCACGTAGCCGTCTTTCCCCCTCGCCCCTTTGGGGAGAGGGCCGGGGTGAGGGGAAACCAACCAGAACAATTCACTACACAAATCAAAACCCACCACACAAAACAACAAATCCGACCACACCCGTCGATTTGCACCCGCACGGTGCTAGCGTTATGGTTACCCCCTTTCATAATAAGCCCGACAGATCACCTGCTATGACCTTTTCACTTTTCGGCGACAAATTTACCCGCCATTCAGGCATTACCCGCCTGATGGAGGACCTCAACGACGGGCTGCGCACACCGGGCGCAATCATGCTCGGCGGCGGTAATCCGGCTCAAATCCCGGAGATGAATACCTATTTCCAGACGCTGCTGGCGCAGATGCTGGAAAGTGGCAAAGCGACCGACGCGCTTTGCAATTACGACGGCCCCCAGGGAAAAACTGAGCTCCTGTCGCTCCTTGCCGAAATGCTGCGTGAAGAGCTGGGTTGGGATATCGAGCCACAGAATATTGCGCTGACAAACGGCAGCCAGAGCGCATTTTTCTACTTGTTTAACCTCTTCGCAGGGCGTCGCGCCGACGGCACCACCAAAAAAGTGCTGTTCCCGCTGGCACCGGAGTATATCGGCTACGCTGATTCCGGCCTCGAAGAAGACCTGTTCGTCTCCGCTCGCCCGAATATTGAGCTGCTGCCGGAAGGCCAGTTCAAATACCACGTTGATTTTGAACATCTGCACATTGGCGAAGAGACGGGCATGATCTGCGTATCGCGTCCCACTAACCCAACGGGCAACGTCATCACCGACGACGAGCTGATGAAGCTGGATGCGCTGGCCAATCAGCACGGTATCCCTCTGGTTATCGATAACGCCTACGGCGTACCGTTCCCGGGGATTATCTTCAGCGAAGCGCGCCCGCTGTGGAACCCGAACATCGTCCTGTGCATGAGCCTGTCGAAGCTGGGTCTGCCGGGCAGCCGCTGCGGCATCATCATTGCCAATGAAAAAATCATCACCGCCATTACCAACATGAACGGCATTATCAGCCTTTCACCCGGCGGTATCGGCCCGGCGATGATGTGCGAAATGATCAAACGCAACGACCTGTTGCGTCTGTCGAATGAGGTGATCAAGCCGTTCTATTATCAGCGCGTTCAGGAGACGATCGCGACGCTTCGCCGCTATTTACCGGAAGAACGCTGCCTAATCCACAAGCCGGAAGGTGCCATTTTCCTGTGGCTGTGGTTTAAGGATCTGCCGATTACAACGGAACTGCTTTACCAGCGCCTGAAAAAACGCGGTGTGCTGATGGTGCCGGGTGATTACTTCTTCCCGGGGCTGGATAAACCGTGGCCGCATACGCATCAGTGCATGCGCATGAACTATGTGCCGGACCCGGAAAAAATCGAAGCGGGCGTGAAGATTCTGGCCGAAGAGATTGAAAACGCCTGGCGCGAAGGCGCCCAGTAGCGCGTTATGCCAGGTTACGCAGCCTTTCCGCGCGTAATCTGGCGGGATCGACACAGCTCAGCGCGCGGGTTGGGCAGGCTTCTACGCAGGCTGGCCCACCCTCGCGATGCGCGCACAAATCACATTTCAACGCCTGGGCGCGGTGACCCACCGCTCTGACCTGCATCGCCCCGAACGGGCACGCCACCATGCAGCTTTTACACCCGATACAGCGCGCCTGCTCCACCTCCCAGACGCCCGCGTAACGGCGGATTGCCTGCGTCGGGCAAACGTTAGCACAGGGCGCATCTTCACACTGATGACAGCCAACGGCCGTGGTGTACGAACCGCCTTTAACCACCCGAATGCGGGGCGTAAAGGTGCTTGCGGAGACAGCGCCCTGATGCGACACCACGCAGGCCACCTCACAGGTACGACACCCAATGCATTTTTCCGAATCCGCCGTGATAAATCGGTTCATGTGTTACGCCTCGCGCACGTTAAAACCCAGTTCTTTTGAGATGGCTTCCGCGGTTTCACGCAGCGGTTTGAGCAGGTTCTTCTCGCCTACCTGCTTCATGCGCGACGTCGACAGCGAAATGGAGATCGCATACGGCACGCGCCCGTGAATATCAAAGACCGGCACGGCAATGCAGGATACACCCAGCTCGTTCTCTTCTTTGTCCATCGCCATGCTGCCCTCGCGGATTTCCGCCAGCTCATCATACATCGCGCCCAGTTCGGTAATGGTGTTGCGGGTCAAAGGTTGGATCTGTTCCTGGTGGCTTTCCCAGTAGCTTGCCACGTAATCCTGATGGCCAAACGCCATATAGATTTTGCCCATTGCGGAGCAGTAGAGCGGCATATGCTGGCCGATATAGGCGCGCGTGCGCAGCATGCCGGTTGTCGGCTCCAGCTTATAAATCAGGATCGCGTGGTCGTCTTCGCGGCTGGAAAAGTTGACCGTCTCGCCGGTCGCAATGTTCAGCGCCTCAAGGTGTGGAGCCGCCACGTGGATAATGTTCAGCGACGACAGCGCCTTTTGCCCGACGGCGATAAATTTGGTGGTCAGGCGATAGCTGCCCGCCGCAGGCGCCGGGGTGACATATCCGCACGACTGTAGCCCCTGCAGCAACCGGTGCACGGTGCTCTTATTCAGCCCCGCCAGTTCCGATAAATGCGCAAGCGGGCACCCGTTCGGATAGTTGCTGAGGATCTCAATCAGCATCAGGCCGCGAAACAAGCTCTGGCTACCTGCTGGCCTCTCTTTTTCTTGCGTCATTTCGCTCTCTTTCGTGCTCATCAAATGGCTCCTTTTTTGTCGCGCCCTGATGGTAGCGCAAAGTGTGGTTCAGTTCACGATCTCAACAGAAAAAACACAAGCAGTTGATTTTAATCGATTTTGAAAATCATGAATGTCGTTGATCTGGCAAAAATTGATCGCTATATTTGAAATCAGATTTCGCATAGTGAAATTTAGCGATAAAAAAGCACTCGCACTTGCCCCTAAAAAAACAGGAGAACAGGGATGAAAGTGACCTTCGAAGAGTTAAAAGCGGCGTTCAATCGGGTTCTGCTCGATCGCGGCGTGAAGGCGGAGACCGCAGACGCCTGCGCCGAAATGTTTGCCCGCACCACGGAATCCGGCGTCTATTCACACGGCGTCAACCGCTTCCCGCGCTTTATTCAGCAGCTTGATGCTGGCGACATCATCCCTGACGCCCAGCCAAAACGGGTGACAACATTAGGGGCGATCGAACAGTGGGATGCCCAGCGTTCCATCGGCAACCTGACGGCGAAGAAGATGATGGATCGCGCCACCGAACTGGCGTCCGATCACGGCATTGGCCTGGTGGCACTGCGTAACGCGAACCACTGGATGCGCGGCGGCAGCTACGGCTGGCAGGCGGCGGAGAAAGGCTACATCGGTATTTGCTGGACCAACTCCATTGCCGTCATGCCCGCGTGGGGTTCAAAAGAGTGCTGCATCGGCACCAACCCGCTGATCGTGGCTATTCCATCAAGCCCAATCACCATGGTCGATATGTCGATGTCGATGTTCTCCTACGGCATGCTGGAGGTGAACCGTCTGGCCGGGCGCGAGCTGCCGGTTGACGGCGGTTTTGACGATGAGGGAAATCTGACCAGAGAGCCGGGCGTGATCGAGAAAAACCGCCGCATTCTGCCGATGGGCTACTGGAAAGGATCCGGGTTATCGATTGTGCTCGACATGATCGCCACCCTGCTCTCTAACGGCGCCTCCGTCGCAGAAGTGACCCAGGACAACAGCGACGAGTACGGCGTGTCGCAGATCTTTATCGCTATCGAGGTTGATCGCCTGATCGACGGCCCAACCCGCGATGCCAAACTGCAGCGCATCATGGACTTCATCACCACCGCAGAACGCGCTGATGAAAATGTCGCCGTCCGTCTGCCTGGCCATGAATTCACTCGCCTGCTGGAAGAAAACCGCCGGGACGGCATCACCATCGACGACAGCGTGTGGGCGAAAATCCAGTCTCTGTAAGGAGCCGACGATGATATTCGGACATATTTCACAGCCAAACCCGTGCCGCCTGCCGCGGGCGATTGAAAAAGCGCTTTATTTTTTGCGCACCACGGATTTCGCCTCGCTGGAGCCAGGCGTGGTGGAAATTGAAGGGCGCACTATTTTTGCCCAGGTTCTCGACCTGACGACAAAGGAACCGCACGAGAACCGTCCGGAAGTGCACCGCCGCTTTCTGGATATTCAATTTCTGGCGTGGGGAGAAGAAAAAATCGGTATCGCTATTGATACCGGCAATAACGAAATAAGCGAATCATTACTGGAACAGCGGGATATTATTTTTTATCACGACAGCAAAAATGAATCCTTTATCGAAATGATACCCGGCAGCTATGCCGTATTTTTCCCGCAGGATGTGCATCGTCCTGCCTGTATTAAGAACAAGGAAGCCGCAATTCGTAAAATTGTGGTGAAAGTGGCAATCAGCGAATTAGATTAATTTTCTGATAAATACAGGAACGCGAAATGACCAACACCGGTTTTATTATTGGTGCGTACCCCTGCGCACCCTCGTTTCACCAGAAAGGGGAACAAGAAGAACAATCCTTCTGGCGGGAACTTTCCGACACACCGTATATCCGCGGGCTGGAACAGCCTTGCCTCGAAAACCTTCATCCGTTTGGTGATGAATGGCTGTTCCGCCATACGCCGGGCGACTGGCAAATCGTCGTCACCGCGGTAATGGAAACCATGCGTCGACGCGGCGCTAACGGTGCCTTTGGCCTGGCATCAGCCGACGAAGTACAGCGTAAAGCATGCGTTGATTTCTACCGTCATCTGCAACAGAGAATTGCTGCCGTGAACGCCCGCTTCCCGGGCAAAGTGATTGCCCTGGAGATGCAGGCAGCCCCGCAGGCGGGCAATGCTTCCGTCGAACAGGCTACCGAGGCGTTTTCACGCTCGATCCGGGAAATCGCGGGCTGGGACTGGGGCTGCGATCTGGTGCTGGAACACTGCGATGCCATGACCTGCCCCGCGCCGCGCAAGGGCTTCCTGCCCCTGGAGCAGGTGCTGGAGGTGGTGAAGGACACCGATATCAGCGTCTGTATCAACTGGGCGCGCTCGGCTATCGAAGGCCGTAATACGACGCTCCCGCTGGAACATGTTCAGGCCGCACTCCGTGCCGGAAAGCTGGGAGCAGTGATGTTTTCGGGCACGACTACTCGCGGGGAGTACGGTGAATGGCAGGATCTGCACGCGCCCTTTTCTTCATTCTGCGCCGACAGTTTGATGTCTACTGAACACGCAAAATCACTCTTTACTGCGGCGAGCGCCGCAACGTTGAAATTCTCCGGTATTAAATTACTGGAAATAAATGCTAATGCTGACGTCAGCCATCGCATCGCTATTTTGCGCGACGGCATTAGCGAAATGAATAAAGCAACGCAATAACAATAAAAATATTCCCATTCCGGTTACATTGACTGAGACAGTAAATATGAACACTTACTCGAATGCTCTACAAGCGGATATACCGCGTCAGCGCTGGCTAAGAATCATTCCTCCTATTCTTATCGCGTGCATCATTTCGTATATGGACCGCGTAAACATCGCCTTTGCGATGCCCGGCGGCATGGATGAAGAACTGGGCATCACCGCTACTATGGCGGGCCTGGCGGGTGGGATCTTCTTTATTGGCTATCTGTTCCTGCAGGTTCCCGGCGGCAAGATTGCCGTTCACGGCAGCGGCAAGAAGTTTATCGGCTGGTCGCTGGTCGCCTGGGCGGTAATTTCGGTGCTGACCGGTCTTGTCACCAACCAGTACCAGCTGCTGGTGCTGCGCTTCTTACTCGGCGTGGCGGAAGGCGGAATGCTGCCCGTCGTGCTCACCATGATCAGCAACTGGTTCCCGGACGCCGAGCGCGGCCGCGCCAATGCCATTGTGATTATGTTCGTTCCCATCGCGGGGATTATCACCGCCCCGCTGTCGGGCTGGATCATCACCGCGCTCGACTGGCGCTGGCTGTTCATCATTGAAGGTTTGATGTCCGTCGTTGTGCTGGTGCTGTGGGCCTTTACCGTTTACGACCGACCGCAGGAAGCGCGCTGGATTTCAGACGCCGAGAAGAATTACCTGGTGCAAACGCTGGCGGCTGAGCAGCGGGCCATTGCCGGTAAAGAGGTGAAAAACGCGTCCCTGAGCGCCGTGCTTTCCGACAAAACCATGTGGCAGCTGATTGCACTTAACTTCTTTTACCAGACCGGAATTTACGGTTACACGCTCTGGCTACCAACCATCCTGAAGGAGCTGACGCACACCAGCATCGGCCAGGTGGGCATGCTGGCCGTGCTGCCTTACGTCGGCGCGATTGCGGGTATGTTCTTGTTCTCGACCCTCTCCGACCGCACCGGCAAGCGCAAGCTGTTCGTCTCCCTGCCGCTGATTGGCTTTGCGCTCTGCATGTTCCTCTCCGTGGCGCTGAAAGAGAGTACCTGGCTGGCGTATTCCGCACTGGTGGGCTGCGGGTTCTTCTTGCAATCCGCAGCGGGCGTGTTCTGGACGATCCCAGCGCGTCTGTTTAGCGCAGAGATGGCGGGCGGCGCGCGCGGCGTGATCAACGCCCTTGGCAACCTCGGCGGGTTCTGCGGTCCTTATGCGGTAGGCGTACTGATCACCCTGTACAGCAAAGACGCGGGCGTTTATTGCCTTGCGGTGTCGCTGGCGCTGGCCTCTCTGCTGGCCCTGCTGCTGCCGGCGAAATGCGATGCCGGAGCAGAGCCTGACCCCACGGTGAACCCGCACAAGCGTGCGGCCTGATGCCCTCAGCCCAGCCCTCTCCCATGGGGAGAGGGAGAAAACCGAACCGTAGGCCGGGTAAGCGAAGCGCCACCCGGCGAATAAGTGAGATGAAGATGAGTGAAAAAGAGCCCTTCTGGCTGGGTATCGACTGTGGCGGTACGTATCTGAAAGCCGGTCTATACAACCGCCAGGGCAAGGAAATCTGCATCGAGCGACGCTCCGTTGCCACGCTTAGCCCGTGCCCGGGCTACGCGGAGCGGGATATGCACTCGCTCTGGCAGCATTGCCACGCTACCGTCTCCACGCTGCTCAAACATTCAGGCGTAGACTGTAAACAGATCAAAGGCGTCGGCATTTCTGCTCAGGGAAAAGGGCTGTTTCTACTCGATAAACAGGACCGGCCCCTTGGCAACGCCATGCTCTCTTCCGACCGCCGGGCGCTGGAGATTGTGCAGCGCTGGCAGCAGGACGGCATTCCCGAAAAGCTCTATCCGCATACGCGTCAGACGCTGTGGACAGGGCATCCGGCCTCGCTCCTGCGATGGGTGAAAGAGAACGAGCCGCAGCGGTACCAGCAGATCGGCTGCGTGATGATGGCGCACGACTATCTGCGCTGGTGCCTCACCGGCGTGAAGGGCTGCGAGGAGAGCAATATCTCTGAGTCCAATCTCTACAACATGACTACCGGACAGTACGATCCCCAGCTCACGCGCTGGCTCGGTATCAGCGAAATAGACGGCGCCCTGCCGCCAATTGTCGGTTCAGCAGAAATTTGCGGGGAAATCACCGCTCAGGCAGCCGCACTGACCGGTCTCGCGGCGGGTACACCCGTCGTTGGTGGACTGTTTGATGTGGTTTCCACCGCGATCTGCGCCGGACTTCATGACGAACACACGCTGAATGCCGTTATGGGCACCTGGGCCGTCACCAGCGGGATCGCCAATGCACCTCGCGACAACGAGCCGTTCCCGTACGTCTATGGTCGTTACGTTCACCCGCAGCAGTACATCGTTCACGAAGCCAGCCCCACCTCATCCGGCAACCTGGAGTGGCTCACCGCGCAGTGGGGCGACATCTCATTCGATGAGATCAACCACGCTGTTTCCAGCCTGCCGAAAGCGGAAGGCGATCTGTACTTCCTGCCATTCCTCTACGGCAGCAACGCCGGGCTGGAGATGACCAGCGGCTTCTACGGCATGCAGGCGCTGCACACCCGCGCGCACCTGCTGCAGGCGGTTTACGAAGGCGTGGTGTTCAGCCACATGACCCACCTCAATCGCATGCTCGAACGCTTTACCCAGGTGCAGGCGCTGCGCGTGACGGGTGGCCCGACCCATTCGGACGTGTGGATGCAAATGCTCGCCGACGTCAGCGGCCTGGCGATTGAGCTGCCACAGGTGGAAGAGACCGGCTGCTCCGGCGCGGCGCTGGCGGCGCTGGTAGGCACCGGCATTTACCCGGACTTCCACACCGCGCAGCGCGCCCTCAAGCACGACATTCGGGTGATTGAACCCGACATGCACGCCCATGCGGCCTACCAGCGCAAATATCACCGCTACCAGCTACTGATTTCAGCACTACAGGGCTATCACGCCCGCGTTAAGGAGTACGACCTATGAGCCGACCATTATTGCAGCTGGCGCTCGACCACACCTCGCTTCAGGCCGCCCAGCGCGACGTTGCAACGCTTTCAGAGTGCGTCGACATCGTTGAAGCCGGCACCATTTTGTGCCTGACCGAAGGGCTGAACGCCGTGCGCGCTCTGCGAGAGCAGTGCCCGGATAAAATCATCGTGGCGGACTGGAAGGTCGCCGACGCCGGGGAAACCCTGGCTGAACAGGCATTTGGCGCAGGCGCGAACTGGATGACCATCATCTGCGCCGCGCCGCTGGCAACCGTTGAACGAGGCCACGAGGTCGCACAGCGCTGCGGCGGCGAAATCCAGATGGAGCTGTTTGGCAACTGGACGCTGGACGACGCGCGCGCCTGGCATCGCACTGGCGTGAAGCAGGCAATCTACCATCGCGGGCGCGACGCGCAGGCCAGCGGTCAGCGGTGGGGCGAAGCGGATCTCGCGAAAATGAAGGCGCTTTCCGATATCGGCCTGCAGCTCTCGATTACCGGCGGTATCACCCCCGCCGACCTGCCCCTGTTTAAGCAGATCAACGTCAAAGCCTTTATTGCCGGGCGCGCGCTGGCAGGCGCCGCTAATCCGCCGCAGGTGGCACAGGCATTCCATTCGCAAATCCGCGACATCTGGGGAGCGTAACCATGCGTCAGCATCCGTTAGGTATTTACGAAAAAGCGCTGTCGAAAGATCTCTCCTGGCCAGAGCGCCTGGTGCTGGCGAAAAGCTGCGGGTTCGATTTTGTTGAGATGTCAGTCGACGAAACGGACGAGCGGCTAGCACGCCTTGAGTGGAGCACCACGCAGCGCGCTTCGCTGGTTGAAGCGATGCTGGAAACCGGCGTGGCGATCCCGTCGATGTGTCTTTCCGCCCACCGCCGTTTCCCGTTTGGCAGCCGGGATGAATCCGTGCGTCAACGCGCCCGCGAGATCATGACCAAAGCCATCAGGCTGGCGCGTGACCTGGGCATTCGCACCATCCAGCTCGCGGGCTATGACGTTTACTACGAAGAGCATGATGAAGGCACGCAGCAGCGCTTTGCCGAAGGGCTGGCGTGGGCGGTAGAGCAAGCCGCCGCCGCGCAGGTGATGCTGGCGGTGGAGATCATGGATACCGCGTTTATGAACTCCATCAGCAAGTGGAAAAAGTGGGACGAGATGCTCGCCTCGCCGTGGTTCAGCGTTTACCCGGACGTTGGCAACCTGAGCGCGTGGGGCAACGACGTCACCGCCGAGCTGACGCTGGGCATTGACCGCATCGCCGCGATCCACCTGAAGGACACCCAGCCCGTTACCGCACAAAGCCCCGGGCAGTTCCGCGACGTGCCGTTTGGCGAGGGCTGCGTCGATTTCGTTGGCGTATTTAACACGCTGAATAAGCTCAACTATCGCGGCGCGTTTCTGATTGAAATGTGGACCGAAAAAGCAAAAGAGCCGGTGCTTGAAATTATCCAGGCACGCCGCTGGATTGAAGCCCGCATGCAGGAAGGAGGCATGACATGTTAGAACAACTCAAAGCCGAGGTGCTGGCGGCTAACCTGGCGCTGCCCGCCCACCAGCTGGTGACCTTCACCTGGGGCAACGTCAGCGCGGTTGACCGCGAAAGCGGCCTGATGGTGATCAAGCCATCCGGCGTGGAGTACGACGTGATGACGGCAGAGGATATGGTGGTGGTGGATATCGCCACCGGCCAGGTCGTTGAAGGCAGCAAAAAGCCCTCCTCCGACACGCCAACCCACCTTGCGCTGTACCGCCGTTACCCGGAGATTGGCGGCATCGTGCATACCCACTCCCGCCACGCCACCATCTGGTCGCAGGCGGGTCAGGATTTACCCGCCTGGGGCACAACGCACGCGGACTATTTCTACGGGGCAATCCCCTGCACGCGGCTAATGACCCGGGCTGAAATCGCGGGCGAGTATGAATACCAGACGGGGGAGGTCATCATCAAAACCTTCGAAGAACGCGACTTAAGCCCAATGCAGATCCCGGCGGTGCTGGTGCACTCCCACGGTCCGTTTGCCTGGGGTAAAAACGCTGCCGACGCGGTCCACAATGCCGTGGTGCTGGAAGAGTGCGCCTATATGGGCCTGTTCTCGCGCCAGCTTGCGCCGCAGTTGCCGGTAATGCAGCAGGAGCTGCTCGACAAGCATTATCTGCGCAAGCACGGGGCGAATGCCTATTACGGCCAGTGATGCTCTTTACAGGTCGTAGGCCGGGTAAGGCGAAGCCGCCACCCGGCTTTACCGCATCAGAAACGCCAGGTCAGGCCGGTCATCAGCGCGAAGCTGTCGTCACGGTCAATCATCGGGCTGTTCTTCACGTCGTCAGGCAGCACGGTGTACACCGCGCTCGCATTCAGGAACAGGTTTTGCGTCAGCGGGTATTTCGCGGCCAGGCCAACGTATGGCGCCCAGCTGTCGCCTGCGGTGTATTCATCCAGGCCCGAGCGACGTGACTCGCTGCCCGATACGCCGTAGTAGTAGTCGTTGTAGCTTTCGTCGCTGTAGAAAACGCCCAGGGAAGGGATCAGCGTCAGGCGATCCATGCGGATGGGATGAAAGTAAGAAATCTCACCGACCACGCCACCGCTTTCGTCCATTGCATCGCCGGAGACGGCAAATTTAAGGCTCCCCCAGCTTTCATGGCGATAGTACGCGCCGCCCAGGAATGCCGAGGTTTTACGCTCATCCAGGTGTTTCATCTGATGGTCGTCGTTATCATCCGGATCAAAATGCAGCGGCATCCAGGATGCGGTCAGGCTAATTTCATTCTTGCTGTCTTTCCACAGGATCCATCCCCCGGTGGTTTGACGAACATAGAAATTGTCACCCTCGTAGCTGATTAACGGCACTGCGGTGGTATTTTCATTGTACCCTTTATAAGGTGACTCATTAAATACCGCCCCCGCCCCAACTGAAAAATCATCGGCCATTGCAGATAATGAGGAAAATAACGTAGCAGCGATCAGTAAATTCTTTTTAATAGTCATTCCATGCAATCCATTTAAACGCCAACAGGCGGGGCGAATAATAATGGTTACAAATTTGCCAATGCAACGTCGCAGTTTATATAATATTATATGAAGAATCATATAGATGAGCGTGCATGATGAATAAACTGCAATTAAAGCCGCGTGAGCTAAAAATTATCTCAGTCATCGCCGCAACGCACAGCATTGGTGACGCCGCGGCGCTGTTAGGGATAGCGCAGGCCAATGTGAGTAAATATTTATCTGATTTTGAAACGCGCGTTGGACTCAAGGTGTTTGAACGCACGACTCGTCAGTTAGCGCTTACTCAGTTCGGTGAGGCGTTAATGCCTTACATCAATGAGACGCTTGATAAAAACAGACAACTTATTAATTTTATTGCGGATTATAAGCATGAGAAACGCGGAAAAGTCACGATTTACGCCCCTACCGGCATCGTGACCTATCTGGCACGGCATGTGATCCACAGGATTGAGGAGATCGGCGATATTCGCCTGTCGTTGAAAACCTACAACCTCGATCGCAACGAGTTTTCTGAGGGCGTTTCCTTTCCGGATGACTGCGATATTTTAATCACCTACGCTCAGCCTAAAGATGAAAACTTAGTTGCCAGCATCCTCACTAAATATTCTGTCACCGCATTTGCAAGCAAAGAGTATTTAAATAAGCACCCCATTACAGGACCGAAAGATTTGATCAACCACTCCTGTATATTAATAGATTCGATGTTGGTTGACGATGCAAATATCTGGCGCTTCCGCGTTCACGGCAGCGAAGAGGCTCAAGATTATAAAGTGACGGGAAACTATATTTGCGACAATACCCAGACCGCTCTCGAACTCGCCAGAAATAATCTGGGTATTGTTTTCGCGCCAAAAGAAAGCCTGAAAAAAGAGTTAACGCACGGGATGCTGGTCCCCTGCTTCCCACACCAGGAAGAGTGGTGGCTCGATCTGACCGCCATCTTCCGCAAGCGTGAATATCAGCCATGGCGCGTGCAGTACGTGCTGGACAGCGTGCTGAACTGCCTGCGCCAGCAGGTTACTCAGGCCATCCACGGACGGCCTGAGCTGGGCGACTAGAACAGCCCAAGCGGTTTATCAGAATAGCTCACCAGCAGGCATTTCGTTTGCTGGTAGTGCTCCAGCATCATCTTGTGCGTTTCGCGCCCTATGCCCGACTGTTTGTAGCCGCCAAATGCGGCATGCGCCGGATAAGCGTGATAGCAGTTTGTCCACACGCGCCCGGCCTGAATGCCCCGGCCCATTTTATAAGCCAGATTCCCGTTACGGCTCCAGACGCCAGCCCCCAGGCCATACTGCGTGTCGTTGGCAATCTCCAGCGCGTCGTCCATCGTTTTGAAGGTCGTCACGGCCAGTACCGGGCCGAAGATCTCCTCCTGGAAGACGCGCATATCGTTCTTGCCGAACAGGATTGTCGGTTCAAGGTAATACCCTTCCTGCAGATCGCCGCCCAGCATCTTGCGTCGACCGCCGGTCAGGACGTCCGCGCCCTCTTTCTTGCCGATATCAATGTAGTTGAGGATCGTTTCCAGCTGCCCGTGCGACACCTGCGCTCCCATCTGCGTAACGTTATCGAGCGGGTTACCGCTGCGGATAGACTCCACGCGGCGGATCGCCCGCTCCATAAAGCGCTCATAGATAGACTCCTGCACCAGCGCGCGGCTTGGGCAGGTGCAGACTTCTCCCTGGTTGAACGCAAAGAGCGCAAACCCTTCCAGGGCTTTATCAAAGAAGGCGTCTTCTTCATCCATCACGTCGGCAAAGAAAATGTTTGGCGATTTACCGCCCAGCTCCAGCGTTACGGGAATGATGTTCTGGGTCGCGTACTGCATGATCTGCTGGCCCACTTCCGTCGACCCGGTAAACGCCACTTTGGCGATGCGTTTTGAGGTCGCCAGATATTCACCGATCTCGCCGCCGGCACCGTTAACCACGTTGATGACGCCCGGTGGCAGCAGATCGCCAATCACCTCCATAAGCAGCAGCACGGAAAGCGGCGTTAAGCGCGCTGGCTTTAGCACCACGCAGTTGCCCGCCGCCAGCGCGGGCGCCATCTTCCAGCTCGCCATCAGCAGCGGGAAGTTCCACGGAATAATTTGCCCCACCACGCCCAGCGGCTCGTGGAAGTGATACGCCACGGTATCTTTATCTACTTCGCTGATCCCCCCCTCCTGGGCGCGAATGCAGGAAGCAAAATAGCGGAAATGGTCAATCGCTAACGGGACATCCGCCGCCATGGTTTCACGGATCGGCTTACCGTTGTCCCAGGTCTCCGCCGTTGCCAGCAGCTCAAGATTCTGCTCCATCCGATCGGCAATTTTGAACAAGATGGCGGCCCTGTCCTGCACGGACGTCTGCCCCCACTTGTCTTTGGCTTTATGCGCCGCATCCAGCGCCAGATCGATATCGCGCTTGCCCGAGCTGGCTATTTCACACAGCGGCTGGCCGGTGACGGGCGTGAGGTTGGAATAGTAGTCGCCGTCGACGGGCGCCACCCAGTCGCCGCCGATAAAGTTGTCATAACGGGGTTTAAGCTTGAGCGGAAAACCATACTCGCCGGGCTGGATACGCGATGAGGGAGGATTGTTTGTCATGACCATCTCCTTGCTGTTGATGTACAACAAGGGTAGTTCTGGCTGGCGATTTTCTCGCCAGCCGGTGACGGCTTTACGAGCCGCATCACGGATTACCCTACTTTACGTTTCGTTTCTGCCGCTGAGCCATACTTAACAGCTAAAGGGCTCAGGAGGAACAATACGATGCAGCTATTTATCGGCTTTGACGTGGGTGGAACGCACGTTAAACACGGCGTGATTGATGAGAACGGCAAGGAGCTTACTGCTGACGAGTACGATACCCCCGACGATGAAAGCGCCTTCAAAGAGAAGTGGGAAGCGGTCGTCGCCGCGTATCAAAAGGAACATGATGTCGTCGGCATCGGCGTCAGCTTTCCCGGCCATATCAATCACCATACTGGCGAAGCGGCGAAGGCCGGGGCGCTCGACTACCTTGACGGCGAAAACCTCTGCGAGCTGTTTAGCGGGCTGACCGATCTTCCCGTCACCATCGAGAACGACGCCAACTGCGCGGCGTTGGGCGAGCGCTGGCAGGGCGCGGGTAAGGACTACGCGCATTTCGTATGCATCACGATTGGAACCGGCATCGGCGGGGGAATTGTGATGGAAGGCGATCTCTATCGCGGCTCACACTATCGGGCGGGAGAGTTTGGCGTGCTGCCCGTTGGCAATAACGGCGAATGCATGCACGAGGTGGCTTCCGCGCGCGGCCTGATGAAAGCCTGCAGCCGGGCGCTGCGGCTTTCTGAGGATGAAATGCCCCACGGCGAAGAGCTCTTCAAACGGATGGAGAGCGACGTACACCTGCGTGAAGCGATTGAAGAGTGGGCGCATTTTTTATCACGCGGCGTCTACAGCGTCATTTCCATGTTCGACCCACAGGTCGTGCTGATTGGCGGCGGTATTAGCGAGCAGGAGAAAATTTATCTCCTGCTCGATAAGTATTTGCAGCGGTTCGAGGAGTGGGAGGCGCTCAAGGTGCCTATTCTGCCCTGCGAACTGGGTAACCAGGCGGGACGGCTGGGCGCGGTCTGGCTGGCGAAACAGAAGCTGAGCCGCAGCGCTTAAGGGAACAACTGCCCGTCGCGAAGCAGATGATCGTTGCCGCGACGGCGCGTAAAGCCTATTCGGTTGAAGTATTCCAGGATCTGAATCGCCAGCTTGCGCCCCACGTTCAGCCGATCGCGGAAATCCGCGGCGCAGGTGGATCCTCGCGCCCGATCCATCTCGCGGATCAGGTTTGCAAACGCCACGATACGATCGTTCCGGTAGTAGCGATCTTTTACGATCGCGACAATCAGCCCCTGCTGCGCAGCGTGCCGCAGAACCTGCCGCATGAGCGGCTCATCAGCGTTCGTTTCGCGCGCAAGGTCGCGTACCCACCAGGGATCGTCGCCAAACAACGGTTCTACCTTTTGCCAGATCGCCTCCTGCTCAGCCGTAAAACCGGCCTTGTGATCGGGCAGATGCAGCCAGCCATGATGGCTTTTGATCGCACCGCTCTCACGCATCTTTTCAATCAGCAGCAGCACCAGGGCGTCGTCTTCCATCGGCAGCGCCATGCGTCGCAGACGCTCGCGCCCCGGGCCGGGTTCATCCTGATGCTGCTCATGATAGGTGGCGAGCGTACTCATAATTTTGCGCTGCCAGCGCGCCGCAACCGGCGCATCCAGCAGACTGTATCCGGCCTGGATATATCCCGGCTCCTGAGTCAGCAGGCGCAACCCTTCACCGCTCAGCTGGCGCGCCCACGCAAAATCGGCAAGATTCACCGCGCCACGCTCAAGGTGCACCCGCAGTGCGGCTTTATCATCTGTGGCCTGCGCCAGCGTCGCCAGCCACTGAAGATACTCGGGCTTGCGTTTACCGCGACGCGGCGGGTTGAGTGCCACCACCCGCGCCCCGGCAAGCGTTTCCCGCGCCGAGATATCGCGCAGGACCAGACGATCGTTATCCGCAAGCCAGAGCGGGGAATCGAACACCAGCTCCGCGAGGTCATTCTCAAGCAGCGATACGCGCCCGGTGATATGGCTGGCCGCATGGTGAATATGCAGCGGCTGCCACTGCGTGAGCGGAGTATGGGCCTGCAGGGAGACAATTACCCGTTCGAACGGCTCAGGCGGCGCGTCGGCCAACAGCCAGTCGCCGCGGTTGAGCTGCTCTTTCTCGGCATCGCCCGCAATATTGAGTGCGATACGCTGCCCGGCAGTGGCTTTTTCCGTCGGCTGATTCTGGGCGTGCATTCCGCGCACGCGCACAGGTTTGTTAACGCCGGTCAGCCACAGCGTGTCGCCCACCTTCACTTCGCCGCTCAGGGCCGTACCCGTCACCACCAGGCCTGCGCCTTTTACGGTAAACGCGCGGTCGATGGCCAGACGGAATAGATGGTGATCGGCGTGCTCGCGGGAGGTCAGCAGCTGTAAATGGCGGCGAAGTTCGTCAATACCGCGCCCTTCTGTCGCCACGGTGACAAACAGTGAGGCATCGGTAAAACCGAACTCGTACAGGGTCTCCAGGACCCGGGCGCGTACCTCTTCAACACGGGTGTCATCCACGCGGTCGGCTTTGGTGAGCGCAACGGTCAGCTGCGGATTGCCCGTGAGCTGCAGGATCGCCAGATGCTCGCGCGTTTGCGCCATCACGCCGTCATCGCACGCCACCACCAGCAGGGCATGGTCAATACCCCCGACGCCCGCCAGCATATTAGAGAGAAATTTTTCGTGGCCGGGCACGTCAATAAAGCCCAGCACCCGCCCATCAGGCTGAGGCCAGTAGGCATAACCCAGATCGATGGTCATGCCGCGCTTTTTCTCTTCCGGCAGGCGATCGGCATTTACGCCGGTAATGGCCTGCAGCAAGGTGGTTTTTCCGTGGTCGACGTGACCGGCGGTGGCAATAATCATTTCAACAACATCTCCAGAAACCGCTCTTCATCTTCAAGACAGCGTAGATCTAACCACATTCGGCCGTCGTATATACGCCCGATAACCGGCGTTGGCAACGATCGCCAGCGCACCGACAGCGCCTCAAGCTGGCTGCCGCGCCCGTCGCGCGGGGTAAACGTGAGCGCTTCGCTCGGCAGCCTGTCTACCGGCAGCGAGCCGCTGCCAATCTGCGACTGGCAGGGTTCTACGCGAACGTCAAAATCGCGGTAGCGCGGAGCGACTTTCGGAAGAAGTAATTCACCCTGCGCGCGTATCGAGGCGGCATCGCGCGTCAGCAGGCGCAGCGTCGGCAGATGCTCGGCCAGCTTCTCCGGGTGGAGATAAAGCTGCAGCGTCGCCTCCAGCGCGGCCAGCGTCATTTTATCAGCGCGCAGGGCGCGCTTCAGCGGGTGCTGCTGCAGCCGGGCAATCAGCTCGCGCTTGCCGACGATAATCCCCGCCTGCGGGCCGCCCAGCAGCTTGTCGCCAGAGAAGCTGACCAGGCTTACGCCTGCGGCAATCATCTCCTGCACCATCGGCTCCTTCGGCAGGCCATACTGACTCAGATCCACCAGCGAACCGCTGCCGAGATCGGCTATCACCGGCACATTGAACTCGCGCCCGATGGCGGCAAGCTCCGCCTCTTCAACCGCTTTGGTAAAGCCTTCAATATGGTAATTGCTGGTGTGAACCTTCATCAGCAGCGCCGTGTGCTCATTCACCGCAGCGCGATAATCTTTGGCATGGGTACGGTTGGTGGTGCCCACTTCATGCAGCGTACAGCCCGCCTGGCGCATCACATCCGGAATCCGAAACGCCCCGCCTATTTCAACCAGCTCGCCGCGTGACACGACGACTTCTTTACCACTCGCCGTAGCGGCCAGCATCAAAAACACCGCCGCCGCGTTATTATTCACAATGCAGGCGTCTTCTGCCCCGGTGATCCTGCAGAGAACATCCGCCAGCGCCCGATCGCGGTGCCCGCGCCCGGCGCCATCCAGATCGTATTCTAGCGTGACCGGGGAGCGCATAGCCTGCGCCACCGCCGCCACCGCCTCTTCGGCCTGCTGCGCGCGTCCAAGGTTGGTATGCAGAACGGTTCCCGTCAGGTTGAGTACCGGGCGCAGCGCGCTTTGCGCTGTCTCCGCCAGCCTTTGCTCAACTTCCTGTACCCACGCCGCGCACCAGGCGGGTAACGCGTTTTCAGCCTGAATATGGCTGCGGGCTTCCTCCTGGAGCTGGCGCAGCATCTCGACCGTCGCGGTATGGCCGAAATGATCCAGAGCAGTACGAATACGAGGCTCACGGAGCAGACGGTCGGTAGCAGGAATTTGGCTGTACAGAGAGTGATGAGTAGTCATGAATGCGCCCGGCGAGTAAATATCTTCCCCCCTCCCGACGGGAGAGGGAGTTAACATGTTGGGGGATTGTACCGCCTCCCGCCGCGAAGTGTTATAACCCGTATCAAGCCTTTGGCGGTTCAGTCTGGGCAAAGCTTTCGCGCTGGAAGAGGGTTTCTGCCAGCTTCACCAGCAGCGGCCGCTCCACGCACCAGCCCGGGGAAACGCGGCGGAAGTTGAGGTAGCCAATGGCGCAGGCGATGGCAATTGTCGCCAGGTTTACATCGTCATTCTGAATTTTGCCGTCCCGGATTAACTGTTCACACATGTCCAGGCTGCGGCTGATTTTTTCGCGCTGGCGCAGCAGCTCGGTTTCGGACTGCTGGGCAGCGGGTCTTGCCTGTTCGCGCACGGAGGCAAGCGCCGCGTCCATGATGCCATCGGCCAGGGCTTCAATTTGCTTCACCACCAGCGCGGCTTTAGGGTCGGCAGGCAGCATCTGGGGCGCCACGCCGAGCAGTTCGATGTATTGCGCAATAATTGGGGAATCAAACCAGCATTCGCCCTCGTCCGTCACCAGCGCCGGAACTTTTCCCAGCGGGTTGTACTGCGCCACGCCGTTTTCCGCGTTGTAAGGCTGTTCATTCACGAATTCGAATTCAATCCCTTTCTCCAGCAGGAGAATCGAAATTTTGCGCACGAAGGGACTGGTGTAGCTGCCGATAAGTTTCATTGCCTGTTCCTGACTGTCCATAAAGAGGTCAGTATGGATCAAGGCGAAAAAAAAGGCAGGTATGCGTATCGCATTCCTGCCTCAGGGGAGATTAGTGATCGAGGTAGAGGTAGTGCATCCAGCTGGTCATACGTAACAGCACTTTACGCATCACCGAGACGTGGGCGAAGTGGTCGGAATAGACCGCCACCTGGGCATAAATGCCGTCCGGCAGGGCATCGACATCGGCATTTGGCTCCAGTTCGATCAGGGCCTGAACGCCGTCGGTACCCGGTATGACCGTCAGCGCCTGCAGCGCGCCCTGAGCCTGATAAGACCCTCCCGGCACCACCGGCAGAACGCTGGTGAGTTTGCCGGTGAACACCTGGCCCGGCAGGGCATTAAACACCACTTCCGCTTCATCGCCCGGCTTCAGACGCAGCAGCGAATTCTGGCGGAACTGCGCAACAATCTGACGTTTTTGTTCAGGAATAAAGACCATCACCGGGCGCAGCGGCAGCGCAGCCGCATAGGTCCCCGGACGGATCAGCACCTGGGTGATGTACCCGTTGCTTGGCGCACGCACCACGGTCTGATCGAGGTTATAGGTTGCTTCGGCTAACTGCGCGCGCAGAGAAGCAATCTGTGACTGTTCGCCATTCACCATGCTGTCTAGCTGGCTCTGAATCTGCGTCTGCTCGGCAACAGAGCCTTTCACCATCGCATCCTGTGCCAGGTAGTTTTGACGCGCGTTGTCGATATCGCTTTCAGAGAATGGGTTAACCTTCGCCTGGCTGCCCTTCAGGTAACGCTGATAATCTTTAAACAGACGGTCGCGTTCAGCGGACACGCGGGTAGTATTGGCGACGGCCTCCGTAAGCTGTGCTTTCAGGTTGTCGATATTGTGCGTGGCGGTGACCAGATCGGCCTTCAGCCTGTCGACGCGCGCCTGGTATCGGCCGGGATCGAGTTTAAATAACACTTCACCTTTTTTAATAAGCTGGTTATTTTTATCGGTGACTTCAGTAACTATCCCCGTAACCTGCGGCGTAATCGGAATGGAAATAACCGCTTTTTGCGCCGTAAAGGTATAAGGATGGTTATAGTTCATTAATAAGATGAGGCCCGCAACAATAAATACCCCACCTAACGTGGCGGTGGCGAGCGTCCACTGGTTTACCGGAATACGGAATATTTTAAAGACAGCCCACGCAAAGGCCACATAGGTCAGAATAATTAACAGATCCATGATCAGTGCTCCAGCGTGTTCTTATCAATAGCGGGTTGTGACGCGGCCAGCTTTTGTTCTAATTCTGCCACGCGCCTGGTAAGTGCATCCATGCCGGGAACCTCGTCAGGCGTGGCGATATGGTTCTGCATCCCCCAACCGCGATCTTCACGGTACAGGGTCGCCCAGATCCACAGGAACGGCCATATGGCATGAAGCGTAAAGAGGCTAATCCAGCCCGCCGTATGAATGGCGTCGGCATGCGGATGGTTACGCTTTTTGGCTATATTATACGGAATGTCGTGAATAGCGATGATTCCATAAAACAGAACCAGGAACACAAAAATCAGCACGCCCAGCGCGAAATAGTTGAGAAACATAATCTCCTCACTTAAATATCGTCAACTCATTAAATTAATAAAAAGGTATGCAGCCTAATTAATTTATTTTTAAACACAGGTGTTGTGTTCATTATTTCAGAGCCGTGGAGTATGGGTTTTTATAATATCTCCGCGCAAGTTTATAAGCGTGTCAAAATATATCCTGAATAATAATAGACTTATCCTTACATTATCAGCGTAATTCAGGTTTAAATTTTTCGCCATAACACATCCTAATAGTCTTTTTTTAGGTTTGCGTGTTGCTTTCTGACATCCTGGCAATGAACGTCAAAACAGAGTTTGTTCCCGATCGCTTCAGGACAAATCTGCATAAAAATAATTTGTGAATTCAGTCACATTTCAGAAACAAACCGATGAGATCAAGATGTGATGCCAGTCACAAAACAGGGGGCAAACTGCTTCATTTGTGTCCGCTGTATTTTTTTTACGCGTCAGTTTTGTGATGCAGATCACTTCAATAATCTCCTCACCCCCTACATTTACGTGATTGAGATCACACAAATTTTCGCTGTCTGGACAGTTGAACGATTCAGTGCCAGATTTCACAGCATCAGAACAGGGCTCGGCTACCTCTGCCGCCGCGCATTAACAATAAACCTCGGGCCGCAAGCCTAAGCGTAAACAGAAGAAGGGGTGTTTTATGTCATCCGATTTCAAGATCAAAGTACAAAGCTTTGGTCGTTTCCTCAGCAACATGGTGATGCCAAATATCGGCGCGTTTATCGCGTGGGGTATTATCACCGCATTGTTCATTCCAACAGGGTGGTTGCCTAACGAAACGCTGGCGAAGCTTGTTGGCCCAATGATTACCTATCTGCTGCCGCTGCTCATCGGTTATACCGGTGGTCGTCTGGTCGGCGGTGACCGCGGTGGCGTAGTGGGTGCCATCACGACCATGGGTGTGATCGTCGGTGCGGACATGCCGATGTTCCTTGGCGCGATGATTGCCGGTCCTCTGGGCGGCTGGGCGATTAAGAAATTCGACGTCTGGGTTGATGGCAAAATCAAATCCGGCTTTGAAATGCTGGTGAACAACTTCTCTGCGGGCATCATCGGGATGATCCTCGCGATTCTGGCGTTCATGGGCATTGGCCCTGCGGTTGAAGTCCTGTCCAAAATTCTGGCGGCGGGCGTTAACTTCATGGTGGCGCACGACATGCTGCCGCTGGCGTCTATCTTTGTTGAACCGGCGAAAATCCTGTTCCTCAACAACGCCATCAACCACGGTATCTTCTCACCGCTGGGTATTCAGCAGTCTCACGACCTCGGCAAGTCCATCTTCTTCCTGATTGAAGCTAACCCGGGTCCGGGTATGGGCGTTCTGCTGGCGTACATGTTCTTCGGTCGCGGCAGCGCGAAGCAGTCTGCTGGCGGCGCGGCTATCATCCACTTCCTGGGCGGTATCCACGAAATTTACTTCCCATACGTGCTGATGAACCCGCGTCTGATTCTGGCCGTTATCCTCGGCGGTATGACCGGCGTATTCACCCTGAGCGTGCTCGGCGGTGGTCTGGTTTCTCCGGCGTCTCCGGGTTCCATCCTGGCGGTACTGGCGATGACACCGAAAGGTGCTTACTTCGCTAACATCGCGGCGATCTGCGCGGCAATGGCGGTCTCCTTCGTTGTCTCTGCCATCCTGCTGAAAACCAGCAAAGTGAAAGAAGAAGACGATATCGAAGCTGCAACCCGCCGTATGCACGACATGAAAGCGGAATCCAAAGGGGCAACCCCGCTGGCCGCTGGCGATGTCTCTAACGATCTGAGCCACGTGCGTAAAATCATCGTTGCCTGCGATGCCGGCATGGGCTCCAGCGCGATGGGTGCAGGCGTACTGCGTAAGAAAGTGCAGGATGCAGGCCTGACCAACATCTCCGTGACCAATAGCGCCATCAACAGCCTGCCGCCGGACGTTGACCTGGTCATCACGCACCGCGATCTGACCGAGCGCGCCATGCGCCAGGTTCCGCAGGCACAGCACATTTCGCTGACCAACTTCCTCGACAGCGGCCTGTACACCAGCCTGACAGAGCGTCTGGTTGCGGCACAGCGTCACGAAGACAACGAAGTGAAAGTGCGCGACAGCCTGAAAGACAGCTTCGACGCCAACGACAGCCACCTGTTCCGCCTGGGTGCGGAAAACATCTTCCTGGGCCGCACCGCGACCCACAAAGAAGAGGCGATTCGCTTTGCCGGCGAGCAGCTGGTGAAAGGCGGCTACGTTCAGCCTGAATACGTTGATGCGATGCTGGAGCGTGAAAAGCTGACCCCAACCTATCTGGGTGAATCCATCGCAGTTCCGCACGGTACGGTTGAAGCGAAAGACCGCGTGCTGAAAACCGGCGTGGTGTTCTGCCAGTATCCGCAGGGCGTTCGCTTCGGCGAAGAGGAAGACGACATTGCCCGTCTGGTTATTGGTATCGCCGCTCGCAACAACGAGCACATCCAGGTGATTACCAGCCTGACCAACGCGCTGGATGACGACACCGTCATTGAGCGTCTGGCTAACACCACCAGCGTGGAAGAAGTTCTGGCGCTGCTGAACAAGTAAGTTCCGGTCTATCCCCTCTCCCCTTTGGGGAGAGGGCTAGGGTGAGGGGAAAGTTATGCGGTTCCTCACCCCAGCCCTCTCGGGTAAAAACATTGATAAAGGTTAACACTATGAAAGCATTACATTTTGGCGCAGGTAATATCGGTCGTGGCTTTATCGGCAAACTGCTGGCAGACGCGGGCATTACGCTGACATTCGCCGATGTGAATCAGGTCGTCCTTGATGCCCTGAATGCACGTCATAGCTATCAGGTACACGTGGTGGGCGAAAACGAGCAGGTGGAAACGGTATCGGGCGTCAATGCGGTGAGCAGCATTGGCGACGATGTTATCGACCTTATTGCCAGCGTTGATCTGGTCACCACGGCGGTAGGCCCGGTTGTACTTGAGCGTATCGCCCCTGCGGTCGCGAAAGGCCTGGCAAAGCGTAAAGCGAAGGGTAACGATACCCCGCTGAACATCATCGCCTGTGAAAACATGGTGCGCGGCACCACGCAGCTGAAAGGCCACGTTCTGGCCGCTGTGGCAGACGAAGACAAGGCCTGGGTTGAAGCCCACGTCGGTTTTGTCGATTCCGCCGTAGACCGCATCGTTCCGCCGTCAGAATCTGCCACTAACGATCCGCTGGAAGTGACCGTGGAAACCTTCAGCGAGTGGATCGTCGATAAAACCCAGTTTAAGGGCGCACTGCCGACCATCCCGGGGATGGAATTAACCGATAACCTGATGGCATTTGTCGAACGTAAACTCTTCACGCTGAACACCGGGCATGCTATAACCGCGTACCTCGGAAAATTGGCCGGTCATCAGACCATTCGAGATGCGATCCTCGATGAGAAGATCCGCGCGGTGGTGAAAGGGGCAATGGAAGAGAGCGGCGCGGTGCTGATCAAACGCTACGGTTTTGATGCTGACAAACACGCAGCATACATTCAGAAAATCCTCGGTCGCTTTGAAAACCCGTATCTGAAAGATGACGTTGAGCGCGTGGGGCGTCAGCCTCTGCGCAAGCTGAGCGCGGGCGATCGTCTGATTAAGCCGCTGCTGGGCACGCTGGAATACGGCCTGCCGCACGCTAACCTGGTAAAAGGGATTGCCGCCGCGATGCACTACCGCAGCGAGCAGGACCCGCAGGCGCAAGAGCTGACACAGCTGATTGAGAGCAACGGCGCGCAGGCTGCGCTGGCGCAAATTTCCGGTCTGGATGCCAACAGCGACGTGGTTGTGGAGGCGGTTGACGCTTATAACGCAACCAAATGATGCAGAATGCGGCGCAGGTCATCCTGCGCCCAAATAACAGATTGTCAGATATGCAGGCAATAATGGAACAAACCCAGGCCTTTGAAAATCGTGTGCTTGAGCGTCTGAATGCTGGCAAAACCGTCCGAAGCTTCCTGATTGCCGCCGTCGAGTTACTGACCGAGGCGGTGAACATTCTGGTGCTTCAGGTGTTTCGCAAAGACGACTACGCGGTAAAATATGCTGTAGAACCGTTACTGGACGGAGACGGACCGCTGGGCGATTTATCGGTACGCCTGAAGCTGATTTACGGCCTTGGCGTGATCAGCAGGCCAGAGTATGAAGATGCCGAGCTGCTGATGGCGCTGCGCGAAGAGTTAAATCACGACGGTAATGAATACACCTTTACCGATGATGAGATTCTGGGCCCCTTCGGCGAACTGCACTGCGTAACCGCTCTGCCACCCGCCCCCCATTTTGATAACAGCGATCCCGAGCTGTACGCGATGCAAAAGCAGCGCTATCAACAGGTTGTACGTTCCACTATGGTGCTTTCCCTGACTGAGCTGATTTCCCGAATCAGCTTAAAAAAAGCGTTTCAGAAGTAAGCCTGCGCACATTGGTGTATCCTTCCCTGTAAATCCTCCGTTTTTAGAGTCATTTGTTATGAAAGAAGTCGAAAAGAACGAAATTAAACGCCTGAGCGACCGCCTGGATCTGATCCGCCATCAGATGGCGAGCCTGTCACTGGTCGATTCTGCCGAGAAGTACGCTGAACTCGAGAAAGAGACGGCCACGCTGGAAGCTGAGATCGAGCGCCTGCGCGAAGTTAAAGGCCAGAAGCTGAGCAAAGAAGCACAAAAGCTGATGGACATGCCGCACCGACGCGCGATCACCAAAAAAGAACAGGCTGATATGGGCAAGCTGAAGAAAAGCGCCCGTGGCCTGGTGGTGGTACACCCGATGACCGAGCTTGGCCGCGAAATGGGCCTGAAAGAGATGACGGGCTTTTGTAAGACGGCGTTTTGATTTGTCCCGCCTCTGCCGCATGGCGGAGGCGGTTCGGCTACCGGTTTAAACCTTATCCGATATCTCGCTTACAATACCCTACCACACCGTCAAAACCGGAAATGAGCGCAGCTTCCCTTCTGTCATAGATCGCCGTGATATCGGTGTATTTACCCTTCCCTGAGATATCCAGCGTAATGTATTTTTCAACACCATTTTTGGTGAGTTCATATCTGTGGGCGGTTCCGATTTTATCACCCGTATCTTTCATCGCGTATCCGTGGTTCATGGCCGCCGAATTCAGGCAGTTCACAGTACGCTGATACTTTGCGGGAAAACTGATGTTTTCCACCGTCATATTTTTGAAGTCGCCAATCATTCCGGCACAGCCTGACAGCATTATCGGCAGGATGAGAAAAGCGAGCTTACCGTATTTTAAAACTGACATAATGCAAAGTCCTCAATCGATACGTTCGTAAAGCCATCATTTCTACAGCATCAAGAAAATCAGCGCAGTGAGTGTTGCAATACCACTCATCAGTGAAATAAAAGCCGCTATATTGCGAAGCGGCTTTAACTCCCGCCGCCTGAAGATTAAATATGACGGGATCAGGAAAAGAAAGACAGCAATCAGCGGACCACAGACGGTTTCAATGAGATTGATAACGTCCGGGTTAGCCCAGACAACCCCTGTCGTGGTGCAAAACATTATCGCGACTATTGCCGTTTTTATCCGCTTAAGGCCGCCAGCACTTTGATGATTAACGACGCTGGCACTAAGCGCAGAAAAGGTTTCCGCAACCGGCATAGAGATGCCTAAAAAGGATTTACTCATTCCAATAATCGCAATGAAAGGGGCAATCCAGAACAGCAAACTATGCTCGCCACCTATCACAGAAAGCACATTCAAATTATTGCTTTTTGCTGCAATGAACACTTTAGCCGGCATGCTCAGAATGCAGCTGAGTACAAAAAACGTAATACTGATAAATATCAGCGCATAGGCGAGACGAACAACCCGTACTGCCTGTTTTTCCCCCCCGGCATGGGGCTCACCGTACCATGATGCGAGCGCCGGTATCAGCGGAGCACAACACAGGGAAAAAGAGATGAGGGGGAGGGTTAACCAGATATCGGTCAACCGAAGAGATCCGCCAGAAGGTGGGGTTTGCAGCCATGCGTCCGACAGATTGCTGACATTCCAGTCAGGAATTTGCCAAATCGCGACCAGCAGCAGTGCGGCGGCGAAAGGCAGTGCGAGCATGCTCATGGTTTTTACCACCCTGTCGCGCCCCTTGAGCAGCACCAGATGAAGTAGGGACAGAACCACCAGAGTCAGGCTCCATCGATTCACGCCTGGAATGTGTAACCGCACGGTCAGAAGATGAGTAAACGCATTGACTAAAGAAACGGCATACACCAGCGTCACCGGATAATGCGCGATGCAGAAAAAGAGCTTAACCAGTTCGCGTCCTTTGCTCCCGAAAAAGCCCCCAAACATGGGCAGCGTTTGATCCCGGGCATCGCTATCCCGCATCAAAACGCGACAAATCAAGACATGGGGCAGCAGAGAAAGCGGCAGTCCAAGGATAAGTAACAGAATAAAAATCTGAGGTCCCCGGGCCCCCACTTCTACAGGTAAGAAAAGCGTTCCAGCACCCACTGTCGCACCATATACCCCCATCATCCATATTGAGTCTTGCATCGTCCATTGAAAGCGCTTTGTCTTTTTTACAATATTCATCATTGGATCTAAAGCCAGTCAAACGATTTTATAAAATCACGAGTAAATAATCATAACGTTACTCGTGATTTGGAATACGGGCATACTGGCTCACCAGTCATGCTTGACGCTTTTATTTTTCAGAGATTTCTTTTACATCATTCTGATGAAGCTGATGAATATTACCATCAGCATCCCGGTAAGAAATAAGACCGGTATCTTTATCCTTCACCGGTTTTCCATGTGCTGTCATCATATGACCATCCGGTGTTGAAATAACGTAGTCATGTGAACATGCCGTTATAGAGCATGCCGCACCTAATACAAATAACAGGGGTAAAACTTTCATTACGCTCTCCCAAAATGATTGGTCATGATGAAAAGACGGTGAGTAAAACACTCAACATCAACCTGAATAACATCACACAAAAGCTAAACGATAAATCAACCCACACCGAAGGTTTCGCCAGTTGCTAAACATTCCATCTAATTGTAAAAACCATGTTATTTACATGCTAATATTTAAAACATGAGAGATTGTTTATCAAAAGGATTAATACCCGACACAGGTAAACTGTGGTGAATAAGGGCTACTCATAACAAATACATTTTCCTTGATTTTCTTAACATTCAGCGTGACCGACTGATTATCGCTGGTATTCTCAAGCCACATCTGGTTAAAGGTGTCATCTGAAGTTGTATTGAGCGGAGATGACACGATTTTAGCGATCTTAAACGTATAGGTTTCATTATCCACTTTCACACCTTCAGACAAATACACTGTTCGCTCAAGATAGGTATTTTCCTTAGGCGCTTTTACGTAGCCTTCGTACTGTATCATTCCCTCTTTATTATATAGCTGCAGGTTTTCAACGACGGAGAAAACCAACGCGCCATTTTCAACATCAATGGTCGTTCTGTTAAATGCTTTGCATTTGAGAGAGGCTATATGATGGTCAGGGATTGTGAAGAAAATAAACCCGAGGACAGCGAGGATTCCCAGTACGGCCGCAAATGACCCTATTTTGTTCATTACTTTTTATCCCATTTATAATGATAAAAATTATCGCAAGATATGACTTCCAGGGACTTACCGGCATGGCAGTAAGACAGTAATTCTCTGGAGTTGCCTTTGTCAGAAAGACTTACCTCATTACTATAAATGATCACATCATTTTTTTTACACTGAATCCCTTTTTTATCGATCAGGTTCAGGATCCGGTTTAACGTCGCTTTTCGTTCATCTTCCGGGATATCTTTTAAGTAATGAATGTCGCAGTGGCTATCTGATGTTTGAAGTACCGTTCTCCCGTCGGTGACATCTCTGTAATAATAATAACCCGGTACGGCACCGCTAAGCAGCGCAATGAGCAGAATTCCAGCGAAGATAATGCGCCGTCGGGAGCCCATAGTCATGGCTGTGGCGGAGGATGGGACAAGCGGAGCGGTAACCGCCTCCTGAACGTCAACGCTAATGGCAGCGTTAAGCTTAAAACCGACCTTTGGCAGAGTAACGATCAGTTCGTGGCACCCCAGCAGCGCAAGATTGCGACGCAAAATGCTGACATATTGATTTAAATTGCTGCCGGATGCATGCAAACCATGCTTATCCCAGACGGTTTCCAGAAGATATTCACGCGTCAGCTCTTTTCCATCGGATGACAAAAACGTCTCAAGTAAACGAGCAGCAGGCAGCGCCAGCTTGATCACATCATCGCTGGCAGGTAAATGCAATGTTCCGTCATCGGTATTAAATACAATAAGTCTGTCGATAAGATACTTCATTTGGTCCCGTTGATAATGGTAAGCCAGCGTCACCCGCAAAGGAATATTAAGAAGTATACAAGCTTAATGATGGGATCAGAACCCGCTTACCAGGCTATCAGGCGTTTATCGGATACGCCCTAACGACCAAAATAAGACGCTATTTAGACATTATTATGCAGAACAAAAACCTATATATGGCATCATTATTGAATTAAATTGCCAGTAAAGGGCAGTTACGGTTTTCTGAAACAGAACGATAAGCGGCAGGCGAAAGCCTCTGAACGTACTTCTGAACAGGAATACTACTGTGGATATAGCCTTCACTGACTTTTTAACACGTTTTTCATTAGCTCTGGATCTGCTGAATCCTGAAAATGGACCGCGCGGAATAAGACGTGCTTATATTGCCATGACTATTTTACAACAGCAGGGCACCAGTCTGGATGTGCAACAAAATATCTTTATTGCTGCATTACTTTATGAGCTTGGTTCAAAAAGGGTGCCTGGCTTATCCCATTGCCAGGATCAATGTCAGGACATTCCGCTCATCGCGAAGAGTGCTCCTTTGATATTTGAAAAATCCGTGCTGCATGCTCACAGCCGTTTGCTCGATTTAGTCGATAATGTTGACCTGCTTGCCTTATACGACTTCCCCAGAGGCCATTATCCGGCTTCGGCTATTGAAACCGTATGTGACTCAATTGGTTCTCGGTATTCGCTGGACGATATTCTTTGTCTGCGTGAGCTAGAGCCATATCCTGAAATATGGTTAAAGCTCGCGTCCCCCACTTTAATAGACGACATTCGCGCATCCTCGCCTCTTTCTACGCAGACACTTCATGATGATGAACTGGCTCAGCTTGCGGGTTTGCTTGCCAGAATTATCGATCGGCATTGCCAGTACACCGAACCTTATTCAGCCAGGGTGGCGGAATACTCGGTACGCCTTGCGCGTTTATACGGATTTTCAAACTCCGGTATTAAGGAGATGCATCTTGCCGGCCTGCTTCATGGGGTAGGAAAACTAGCCTTGTCCACCGAGCATTTCACAAACCCGGCTTTATTAACAGCGGACAAGCGGAAGGAATTTCAGGCGTACCCATTAGCGACCCGGGAGATTCTGTCCGGGATACCGGGAATGTACAATACAGCCATAATAGCAAGCCGCCAGCATGAGCAGCCGAACGGTAAAGGATTTCCTGATGCTTTATACGGAACACAACTGGATTTAAGCGCCAGAATTATTTCAGTTGCCTGCGCGTATGTCTCACTTCTTGTGGGATGTCATTCTAAAAAAGAATTTTCGCCTGTACGGGCGCTCGAAGAGATGAAATCAAAATCAGCAGCCGGTTTGCTGGATCCTGATATCGTGGATGCGCTGGAAATGACTATCTCACGCGGAAGCAGTACGGTCGATTGCACAATACCTGTGAATGCATTACTGGAGGGTGTCTCATGATCAGAATTATTTTTGAGGTTTTTTCAATATTGGTTTCGATCTGGTACATCATCTGGATAGTGCTCCAGGGCATGGGGAAATTCTAGCACCACCGATCTCCCTTCTTTACCGACACGCCATTAACGGTAGAAGGCAACCAACACCCCCCTGGTACGTGCAGCATTTAACCATTTCAACTGCATGTGGCCCGTATGGGCAGGCAGCGCAAACGTCTGGTTGTCCCCGGAGGTAACACGGTAAGTTGCCGTGTGGTTCGTATTATTTTTCAGGCAGCTTGAGCTGATATTGCCGTGCGACGTAGAAATATGGCATACCGCCTCGGTAATCATTCCCTGAAAAGAGACGGACGTTTGTGACGCTGCTGCATAAGTTGTCGTAAAAGCAAAAATCATCATGGCCAGTAAGTAACGCATCATTGTCATCTCTTTTGGAAAAAGTCTGGCTGGCTGCATCGCCAACCTCTGATGCATCTATATAACCATACTCTTTCGCTTTAGTGGTATCTTATGCTGCACGCCAATTAAATATAGTTATTTATTCCAACAGGGAGATATTAATTAGAAAAACCAAGAACAATGATCTGATTTTTATCTCAAGGGAATGGGCTAAATGCAGGCTTTTCAGGATATTTATCCGGTAACAGAGTCGTTCTCGCACACCAGGGATGACTGACAGAACAAAATGGAATCATATGACGGTCATCTACACACGTGGGATGCAGACAGGTGCTCAGGAGAGTGTACAAACTGGGGCAAAAGAAGAGGGTGTTCAGGGCAAAAAAAAGGGATGCGCCCATCCCTTTTTATTTTTTGTCTGTCAGCAGGTTTGCATTAACTAGTAATCGTTACAGGTAAAGATGTAACTGAGCGGTGTACCGATGAGGTACAAATTCTCAGACAAGTGATTAATATCAAATGAAATTAATGACTTATCTCCTGTGAACTCCATCAACAACGGCTCGAACTCTTTTTCACTTACCGTATCATTTCCGGACTTATGAATATCCCGGATGTTAAAGAGGTAGGAGTGCTTGTAAGCTTTTTTGCCGTTGGTCATATAGATGATGCGGTGGAGTTTTTTTCGTCCCTCCTGCGTTGAGACATATCCTTCCAGGGTGAGATAAGCGGTGTTAAGCCCCGAAACGCGCAGATCCTGGTTAACCATTACCTCTTCATTCTCAAGGAAATAGTGTGTGGGACCATTGCATCGAAAATCCCCGTACTGCTCTTCATGTTTCGTTTCAAAGAAGGCAAATACTGCCCCCGCAAGAAACAGGCTACTCAGACACAGAATGGCGTATTTTTTTCTATTCATGAGGTTCTTTCCACGTTGAATAGAAGAAGTCTGTACAGTTTGCTAACGTTTTCTCACTGACATTATGACAATATGACAAGAACGTGCGTCCATAGTCATCATCATTCGGAATAGGATCGACATTGTCGAACAGGAGCGTATTTCCTGTATCACACTTCAGTTTCAGTTCATTGAGCATTGCATTGATTTGGATTTTTGCGCGCAGTTTCTCGTTCTCACTGAATTTATGCAGATAAAGTGCATTGCAACCCGGAGCCACTTCAACCAGATCGCTACTTGCAATATCATAGTGAGACGTAAACTGCTTAAGGAGAATGAAACCCGTTAAGGGAATGACAATACACAGGAAAGAGATGACTAAAATAGCCAGCTCTTTCAGGGTCTTTTTTTGTGCTAATGGGTTCGCAGGCGCAATATGCTCATCACCTGGCCCCGCGCGCGTCTCAATTTTGATATCAGTGTTGAGACGAAACCCAATTTTAGGGATCGTGATGAAAAGATTATCACATCCGTGGTTAGCAAGCGTTCGTCGAAGCATGCTCATGTATTGGTTGAGATTGTTGTTCGATCCCCTTAACCCGTTTTTATCCCATACCTCTGTCAATAAATACTCACGGGCCACTAACTCACCCTTCGACTGGATAAGCAGCTCCAGCAGCTGACTTGCAGGTATACTGAGCTTAATAAATTCATCGTTATCGCCGCATTCGATCGTATGATCGGCGGGGTTAAATAACATGTTATCAGATATAAAATACAGCACAGTCGCAATCACTGATAAAAAAGTGGAACCAAACTTTATCAGATCCCTTCACAGAGAGAATGACAGGTACTTATATACTCCTTAAACGTAAACGGGAAAGCAGAAGGTTTTCCACGCCTGCGCTAACATTTTTACCTGAACATTTTACAAATCTATAATAGCAAATATCATTGTTTACATATCGTTTTCCCGCCAGCGAGTATACCGGGTACGGTAGCCCTAAAGGACAATACTGAGTATACCTCCAGCAAGCACCAGAACAACGCCGAAAAATTTTTCGCCCGAAAGTCTGAAGTTCCCTTTTAATGCAACCCAGATCATATTTATACATAAGCAGGCGCCGGAAAGGGTGATGAAGATAAGCGCAAAGTCCAGATAAGCGATATAGGTCGACAGAGCATAATAGGACAATAATGATGTAACCAAATAAACAGTAGATGGTATTTTTTTGTTAAATCGCTCAGTATAAGGCAGCAACATAACCCCCAACGATTTGGCCAGAATAGTGACAATTAAATAACAGGTTAAAGGTATGACTTGCATCATTTTAAATCTTTTGCCTTAGTTTTCATAAGGATGAGGAATCCGATCAAGATCATCACCCATGCCATACACGCACCCGCTGAAGGAGTGACATCGAAGAAAACATTGTTCGCCACCACGGCCGTAAGCATCATTGCTCCCGCAATAATGGCGCAGCACACAATACTGTCTTCTCGATCGTCATTTATCTTTGACCAGGATATGACGTAACCGCCGCTCATCTGCACGATCGCACTTAACCAAAAAAAGAGATTACTGGAAGAATAAACGGCCCATGCCATAAGGCACGTTGCCACAACGCTGCTAAATATGGTGATAAGTAAGCCAAACTTGCTTTGACTCAGCCACATGGTTGCTCCCTAAATAAAAATTTCGTCAGGCTTAAATAACATCACCCCCGTCGGTAAACAGCAAGATAAAAAGGTCATCGCGATATAATTAGATTTTTATTCGGCATTTAAATGAGGATTTACATGTAAATTCTGGCTTTATCTGACGCTAAGGGAATACAGTTCCCACAGAAACACGTATGCCATACTGGATGACATACGTGTAACGAATGCAGATTTTGATTACTTGAGCGTGATAAGGACCGTTGCATCAGCGGAGAATTTTCCGTAATGGACGGCACCGCCGGGAAGAGTTATTAATCGGGCGCGATAAGCAAAGGAAGAAGCAGACGACCGGGATGAGGTGTTAAATGCCACCGGCGTTCCCTGCGCATCATCTATCTGGATACCAATATTTTCAAGCTGAGTGGGCAGCGTATGGGAGTCAACCAGATTGCCGCGAAAAGAAAATTGAATATCCACTTTGCTATAGTCAGCAGCATTCAGGCAAACGACGGGGATTTTAAACGCCGCGCTGGGTAAACCATTACCCTCTTTTTTTAGCGAGAACGCCGGGAACGTGACTTTGATTCGCTGCGCCGTCACGCCGCAAAGTGAGGTGTTGATTAGCAAAGCAGGCGGGTTGATGCGCAATAAGGGGTGCGTTTTACCGTAGATGCTCAGTGACGGCAGTGAATATCGTCCACCATGCAAATCGCCAATTTTATAGAGACGCATGAAAAGACTTGCCCCAGGGAGCCAGGGTGAACGTCTGGAAACGCACCGATTGCTGTCTTTATCACAAAGGCTAAACCCTATTCCCGGCACGTTCGTTTTAAAAATACTTTTCGGGATGTCCCACATCGCCTCCCCCGTTTCGACGGACAACACCGTTTCGCTTAACGCGCTGGCAGCTAACGAAGGGAGTGGCAAGGTTTTTAACAGCGTTCCATCCTGCAGGCCGGCGATATTCTGCAACGTAACGGAGGGCATATTTTGCAGCAGGGTCGCTGCCGGGGTGGTGAAGGAAACCAGAAGCGTCAGTAAAGCGCCTTTTTTTATCGGCATTGTAATTCCCATATGTGCTTTTTCTTATTAACCGCGTTGAGATCGATGGAGCAATCAGAATCAGCAGACGTATCCCGGGCGTGATACGGCCAGCGATGGTCACGAATATCCAGCGCGATTAATCCTCCTGCCGATACGATCCCGACACGCTGATTGTCTGCGTCATAGACTGGTGTGCCAAACGGCTCCGCATCACCGTTAGCGCTGTAGATGTGTGCATACTGAATCTGAACTCGTCTGGCTTTGGTATCGACCTCTACAATGGCACCCGTGCGGGGGACATTTTGATAGACGTTATTGTCGATCTCGATCTGTTGATTCAGTCCTTCTGAAGAGAGCGACGTTTCGTTATAGCGATAAGGTGACAGGTTGTTCACAATCGCGTTGCCGAAGTAATCGGTAGTGACGTCGTTCACGTTGGTGATGTGCAGACCGGCGATACCGTCGGTGTGGACTAAGGCGGTACTCGTCCCCAACGGCTGCCCGAGGGTGATGCCGTGATGGTGCGCGATCATGGCCCCATCCAGTCCAACGGTCAGTTCTCTGTTGTCATCGCCCTGGCTCCACCCGGCACGGAGGATCCCTTTGCTGGCGTTCCAGCTGAGGGAAGAATCATATTGCCGTTGCCCTGCGGTAGACGATGCGCCGGCATCGTAACTAAGGCTGTCGTCGTCAAGCATGCTGCCAGAAAGTGAAAGTCGGCTATCGGTAGATGCGCCGTGTGACTGATTGTAGTTGAGATAGTGCTTCTCCTCTTTCCCCAGCGGAATGGAGACGTTGAACGAAACGCTATTTTCTGCGCTATTGCCATACTGATGGTTGATATTGCTGATGACCTGCATGTTCCACAGGCTAAAGACCACACTCCCGCCGATAGCTCTGCTCATCTCATGCTCAAAACTATATTGCTGCGTATAGTTTGCAGTCACACTCACTTCACCCAATTGCTGGCTGAGCTGTAGCGCATACCGCGATTTATAATCACGTCTGGTCGACGCTTTTACCGCATCCTCAAATTCTGCATAACCCCGGGATAATTTATTCTCCGCCGTCAGGTAGAGATAGCTGTCCGTCTTGCTAAAGCTATGCGTCAGGCCAGACTTAATAACATAGCCCTGTTTTTTTTGCCTGAACGCGCTTTGGCTTTGGTTTACCGTTGCGTAAACACCGCCCAGCCAACGCATATTCCCCCCAACCCCGGAAGCAAGATTGAGGTAGTGGTTAGCATGCTGAAAACCGTTGATCAGGGTTATCGCATTGGTCGCACCATACAGGGTATTGGCTTCGAGCAACTGTGGAGAGGAATGCAGACTTCGGTTGCGCCCCAGGTAAACGCTATAGCGAAAAACGTTTTCCGGCACGAGAATATTGACCGTGTTATAAGGCTGAACAAAGTGTCGGGTTTCGCCGCTGGCCTCTACCACTGAAATATCCAGGTCCCCCGCGCTCGAGGAGGCTGGAATATCTTTGAGAGCAAAGGGTCCAGGCGTCACTTTTCGGGTCGCAATCACCAAATCGTTTTGCTTAATAACGATCGTGGCATTTGATTTCGCCACGCCCGAAATCACCGGTGCATAAGATCGCTGAGCGTTCGAGAGCATGTCGCTGCTCGTACCAAGCTTTATCCCACGCATGTTCTGAGAAGAGAACAAATCGCCAGCGGTAAAGAAATCGCCCACCACGGCTGTACTTCGCAGCGCATCAACGTCATGGCTGATGTAATTTGTACTGCTAACGTAGCGCAACGCTGTGTCGCTGCTTTTGGTCATAAAACCGTTATTCCTGAACTCAAACCCCGCCAGATTGATGCCGTTGCTGAAATTTCCATACAGGGTTTTGACGCGCGTTGTGCTGCGCGTATCATCGTAATTCAGGTTGTAGCTGGTAAATGCCGCATTAATCCCCTCCTCCCACTCTTCTGGCGGAGCGATATCATTTTCAGAGATGATATATTGATATTTCTGAGGAATAGTAATGGTGAGCGTGTTTTCCCCCTGATCCAGATCCAGACTGGCTTCAGGAATATAATCCGTTAACGGACGAGGATCGTCATAGCACTCCTCGATAAGCACACCCCATTTTTTCAGGGTGTCACAGGTGAAAACCGCACCGATCTTATCGGCGCTGATTTTTTTATAGGTGATCTCTTGCCCTTGTAATTCTTTATCATTCAAATAGACGGTCAGGGTATAGTCACCTGGCAATACGTCATTCCCTTTATCAAACGCCGCAGCATCTTTTATGCTTACGCCGCCAACATCTTCAAGAAGAGAAAGATCGTATTTTTCCTCTGAGTGAACAGCGGGCAGAACAAAAAAAAAGAGAAAGAATAATATTTTTCTTCATGGGATATTGTTTAATATGTAAATATGACGACACACTGAAGCAAATAAATACCAATGCCACCAGCAATGAGTGGCATGGTATGTGGCGTTAATTACTTATTTATAATATATTTCAAAGACGGCATCTGTAGCAAGTTTACCCGCAGACAGCTCGTCTGAATCACGTACATATTCTGCTTTTAGATCAAGGTTATTAGAATCGTTAATAAATGCGTTCTCTAACGTCTGGGCATCGAGCTCAGAGCCGATAGGAAGCGGAGTTCCACTGCCATTCAGAATCTTTAAACCAACGCCTTTTGCCGTACCATGTGTATTTTCAAGAATATTGTCGTGCGCATGCCCACTGATCTTCATTCCAATCCTGTCAGAGGAAATCCCTTTATCACAGTGGATATGCAGCTGGAAGTCTTTGTTTTGCACACCGTTAGCAGGGCTAGCTACTGACACACCATCAAAATTTGAAACATTGGCAGTAGGAAGTGTCACTTTCATCGATTTTCCCTGGAATGAACAGGTCGATGGTTCGACTAAGCCATTGAAATGTACAGTCGTTGATGAATGCAGAGCACCGGCATTACTATTATCTGAAGCTGGTCCTGCAAATGCTGAGCTGGCGAAGCCAGCGAGAGCAAACGCCATTGCCATAGAAGTTAATTTTTTCATTGTATATCCACTTTTTTTACACAGAACTCATCGAACTTGCGATGAAGCCATCTCTGTTACGTCACCGAAATCGCTTATTGCATTCCAGGTGACAGAATTGAATTTTGTCGCGCCTCGCAATTGCACATGTTTATTTGAATAAGGTGCAATCATATCCACATCAATTTTGGTATGGCCGTCAGTCATCGCCCGATCGATGGTAATGTAATAAGGTGTAGGGTTACTCACCGTAATACCGTTTCCGGTGCGCTGCCAGGTTAATTTTTTACACGCATCGCCAGATTCGGCTTCAATGAGAGCGGGTCGATAAAAGACTTTTATTTTCGTTTGCATAGCCAGGAGTAATTCTGAGCTTGAAGAGCTGGCATCCACTTTGGGGATCTCTTTCACATTGAGCCAGAAAAGTTTCTCGCTTTTATTGTCTTTCAGCGTCGGGTCCACCAGGCTGAATCGTAATTCAACTTTATGATGTGATTTTATTTGCGCAACGGGTGGTTCAACCAGAATGCCTTGCTGTGGTTTACCTGTGTCATCCTCCACCCAACTCTGCATTAAATAATCATTGTCAGTTGGATTATCCACTTTTAGTGACGCCTGATATTCGCTTGCCGGGAATATGACTCGCGTTCCACTCAGCACCAACGCCGCCCTGGCATTGAAGAGCGGCACCAGCAGCAACGCAATAACCAGGGCTCCACCTCTGTGTAAATGTTTCAAAGAAGACATAGTATTAACCCATCATAAAACCGAGACGTTGTTTGGATTTTGTTCGCTATCATCATTCACAAACTGTGATTTAACCTCTCAGGCAGAATAAGGGTTTCTAGAAAGAGTTTCCTAAACGCTTTAAAAATAGTTCATAACGCTTCCGTTCCCGGTGAACACCCCTCGGCAGAAGTAAAATTTTCAATGTTGTTATGTTAAAAAACGCGTAAGACCTACTCGCCCGGAATTGGTCCTACCAATCACAAAAAAACTGTCCCCTTATTCACAAAATGGTTCACTTCTCTCACAAAACCATTGCCGATAAATAACATTTAGTTAACCATTCATTGTCATTACCCCTACAACACAACATTGGCAGGACCACTTTTACGCAGAGTGTGACGCAGAGATGAGCAGAGACTCACCCGACGTACAGGCTGTGTGGTCCTCAGGAGACCTGCATGAGCCTCTGGCAACAAAATTACGATCCGGCCGGAAATATCTGGCTGTCGAGCCTGATCGCATCGCTTCCGATCCTGTTCTTCTTCTTTGCGCTGATTAAGCTCAAGCTGAAGGGCTACCTTGCCGCAACGTACACCGTTGCCATCGCCCTGCTGGTGGCGCTGTTCTTCTACAAAATGCCGGTCGATCGCGCGCTGGCCTCCGTCGTCTATGGCTTCTTCTACGGCCTGTGGCCGATTGCGTGGATCATCATCGCCGCCGTTTTTGTCTACAAAATCTCGGTGAAAACCGGGCAGTTCGACATCATTCGCTCGTCGATTCTCTCCATCACGCCGGACCAGCGCCTGCAGATGCTGATTGTCGGCTTCTCCTTCGGGGCATTTCTGGAAGGTGCGGCAGGCTTTGGCGCACCGGTGGCGATTACCGCCGCGCTGCTGGTGGGTCTGGGCTTTAACCCGCTCTATGCCGCGGGCCTGTGCCTGATTGTGAATACCGCGCCGGTGGCCTTTGGCGCGATGGGGATCCCCATTCTGGTGGCCGGACAGGTCACCGGGCTGGACAGCTTCGAGATCGGGCAGATGGTCGGCCGCCAGCTGCCGTTCCTGACCATCATTGTGCTGTTCTGGATCATGGCGATTATGGACGGCTGGCGCGGCGTGAAAGAGACGTGGCCCGCAGTGATGGTCGCGGGCGGTTCGTTCGCCATTGCCCAGTATCTCAGCTCCAACTTCCTCGGCCCTGAACTGCCGGATATTATCTCCTCGTTGGTGTCGCTGGTCTGTCTGACGCTGTTCCTGAAACGCTGGCAGCCCGTGCGCATCTTCCGCTTTGCGGACATGGGCGCATCACACGTGGATCAGACCCTCGCCCGCACCGGCTATACGGCCGGGCAGATCGTCCGCGCCTGGTCACCTTTCCTGTTCCTGACCGCAACCGTCACACTGTGGAGCGTGCCGCCGTTTAAAGCGTTGTTTGCCCCGGGCGGCGCGCTGTACGACATGGTGATTAATATCTCCGTGCCGTTCCTCGACAAGATGGTTGCCCGTATGCCGCCGGTGGTTCACGACGCCACCCCGTATGCGGCGGTGTTCAAGTTTGACTGGTTCTCCGCAACCGGTACGGCCATCCTGTTTGCCGCTATCCTTTCGGTGGTGTGGCTGCGCATGAAGCCTGCCGCCGCGGTGCAGACCTTTGCGGCGACGATTAAAGAGCTGTTGCTGCCGATCTACTCCATCGGCATGGTGCTGGCGTTCGCGTTTATCTCGAACTACTCCGGCCTGTCGTCGACGCTGGCGCTAGCGCTGGCGCACACCGGACACGCGTTTACCTTCTTCTCGCCGTTCCTCGGCTGGCTGGGGGTATTCCTGACCGGTTCCGATACCTCCTCGAACGCCCTGTTTGCCGCCCTGCAGGCAACCGCAGCCCAGCAGATTGGCGTTTCTGACGTCCTGCTTGTCGCGGCAAACACCACCGGCGGCGTGACCGGGAAGATGATCTCCCCGCAGTCCATCGCCATTGCCTGCGCCGCGGTAGGGCTGGTGGGCAAAGAGTCGGATCTGTTCCGCTTTACCGTAAAACACAGCCTGATATTTACCTGCATGGTGGGCGTTATTACCACGCTGCAGGCCTATGTCTTAACCTGGATGATTCCATGATAGTGATGCCCAGACGCCTGTCCGACGAGATTGCCACTCGCGTGCGGGCGCTGATTGAAGAACAACATCTGGAGGCGGGCATGAAACTGCCCGCCGAACGCCAGCTTGCCGCCCGGCTTGGCGTGTCGCGCAATTCACTGCGCGAGGCGCTGGCGACGTTGGTTAACGAAGGGGTGCTGCTGAGCCGTCGCGGCGGCGGCACTTTCGTGCGCTGGCAGCATGATAACTGGTCCGAGCAAAACATCGTTCAGCCGCTGAAAACGCTGATGGAGAACGATCCGGACTACAGCTTCGACATCCTCGAAGCACGCCATGCCATTGAAACCAGCACCGCGTGGCACGCGGCGATGCGGGCGACCGAGGCCGACAAAGAGAAGCTCAAAGCCTGCTTCGAAGCCACGCAAAGCAGCGACCCGGACATCGCCTCCCAGGCGGACGTGCGGTTTCATCTGGCGATTGCCGAGGCGTCGCACAACGTGGTTCTGCTTCAAACCATGCGCGGCTTCTTCGACCTGCTGCAATCCTCCGTGAAGCAGAGCCGCCAGCGCATGTATCTGGTCCCGCCGGTTTTTGCTCAGCTAACCGAACAGCACGAGGCGGTGCTCAACGCCATTCTGGCGGGTGATGCCGAGGCCGCGCGTAAAGCGATGATGGCGCATCTCGGCTTCGTGCACACCACCATTAAACAATTCGATGAAGATCAGGCCCGACAGGCGCGCATTACCCGTCTGCCTGGCGACAACGATATTTCCAGGGAGAACAAAGCATGATTATTTCAGCAGCCAGTGACTATCGCGCCGCGGCGCAGCGCATTTTGCCGCCGTTCCTGTTCCACTACATCGACGGCGGGGCGTATGCCGAATATACCCTGCGCCGCAACGTGGAAGATCTGTCTGAGGTGGCCCTGCGCCAGCGCGTGCTGAAGAATATGTCTGACCTGAGCCTTGAGACGAAGCTGTTTAACGAAACGCTCTCCATGCCGGTGGCGCTTGCGCCCGTGGGCCTGTGCGGCATGTACGCCCGCCGTGGCGAAGTGCAGGCAGCGGCAGCGGCGGACGCCAAGGGTATTCCGTTTACGCTTTCCACCGTGTCCGTCTGCCCGATTGAAGAGGTCGCCCCGACCATCAAGCGCCCGATGTGGTTCCAGCTGTACGTCCTGCGCGATCGCGGCTTTATGCGTAACGCACTGGAGCGGGCCAAAGCGGCAGGCTGCTCTACGCTGGTCTTTACCGTGGATATGCCAACGCCGGGCGCGCGCTACCGTGATGCCCACTCCGGCATGAGCGGCCAGAATGCCGCCCTGCGCCGCTACTGGCAGGCCGTCACCCATCCGCAGTGGGCGTGGGATGTGGGGGTGAACGGTCGTCCGCACGACCTGGGAAATATCTCGACCTATCTCGGTAAACCAACCGGGCTGGAAGATTACATCGGCTGGCTGGCGAACAACTTCGATCCGTCCATCTCGTGGAAAGACCTTGAGTGGATCCGCGAATTCTGGGACGGCCCGATGGTGATCAAAGGGATCCTCGACCCGGAAGATGCCCGCGACGCGGTGCGCTTCGGCGCAGACGGGATCGTCGTCTCTAACCACGGCGGACGCCAGCTCGACGGCGTGCTCTCTTCTGCCCGCGCGCTGCCGGCCATCGCCGATGCGGTGAAAGGCGATATTGCCATCCTGGCCGACAGCGGCATTCGCAACGGGCTGGACGTGGTGCGCATGATTGCCCTGGGCGCGGACAGCGTGCTGCTGGGTCGTGCGTACCTGTACGCGCTGGCCACCAGCGGCCAGGCGGGCGTGGCAAACCTGCTGAACCTGATCGAGAAAGAGATGAAGGTGGCGATGACGCTGACCGGGGCGAAGACGATTAGCGAAATCAGCAAGGATTCGCTGGTGCAGGAGCTGAGTAAACTGCCTGCGGCGCTGGCACCTCTGTCGCAGGGCGACGCTGCTTAAGGTCTGATCCCCTGACCTGGCCCTCTCCCCAAAGGGGAGTGGTGATGCTATTCTGCCCCCGCAATTAAGGGGGCAGCATGCTTAACATCGTTTTATTCGAACCAGAAATTCCACCCAATACCGGCAACATCATCCGCCTGTGCGCCAACACCGGGTTTCGTCTGCACATCATCGAGCCGATGGGCTTTGCGTGGGACGACAAACGCCTGCGCCGCGCGGGGCTGGATTACCATGAGTTTACCGCCGTTGTTCGCCATCACGATTACGCCGCGTTTCTGGACGCCGAAAAGCCGCAGCGCATGTTCGCCCTGACCACCAAAGGCACGCCGGCGCACAGCGCCGTAAGCTATCAGGACGGGGATTATCTGATGTTTGGCCCGGAAACGCGCGGCCTGCCGGCCACCATTCTTGATGCCCTGCCGGCCGAACAAAAAATTCGTATTCCGATGATGCCGGACAGCCGCAGCATGAACCTGTCGAATGCGGTGTCGGTGGTGGTGTATGAGGCGTGGCGCCAGCTGGGATACCCCGGCGCGATAATGCGTAGCTGAAAAAGTTCGGGTGGCTTTCGCCACCCGATTCGTCGGTTTAGCCTGCTACCGCGATACGCTTCATGTCGGTCATGTAGCCGCGCAGTTTCTGGCCCACTTTCTCGATCTCATGGCTGCGAATCGCTTCGTTTACGTCGCGCAGCTGCGCGTTGTCTACCGCACCTTCTGCAATCGCTTTGCCCAGATCGCCCGCCTGCAGGGTGGTCATGAACTCTTTCAGCAGCGGTACGCAGGCGTATGAGAACAGGTAGTTACCGTATTCGGCGGTATCAGAGATAACCACGTTCATTTCATACAGGCGCTTACGGGCGATAGTGTTCGCGATCAGCGGCAGTTCGTGCAGTGATTCATAGTATGCAGACTCTTCGATGATGCCGGAATCCACCATGGTTTCGAACGCCAGCTCAACGCCTGCTTTCACCATGGCGATCATCAGTACGCCCTTATCGAAGTACTCCTGCTCGCTGATTTTGCCGTCGAACTGTGCCGCGTTTTCAAACGCGGTTTTACCGGTCTCTTCGCGCCAGGTCAGCAGGTTTTTATCGTCGTTTGCCCAGTCAGCCATCATGCCGGAAGAGAACTCGCCGGAGATGATGTCGTCCATGTGTTTCTGGAACAGCGGCGCCATGATGGTTTTCAGCTGTTCGGACAGCGCGAAGGCACGCAGTTTTGCCGGGTTAGACAGACGGTCCATCATCAGCGTGATGCCGCCCTGCTTCAGCGCTTCGGTGATGGTTTCCCAGCCGAACTGAACCAGTTTTTCAGCGTATGCCGGGTCAGTACCTTCTTCCACCAGCTTGTCGAAGCACAGCAGAGAACCGGCCTGTAGCATACCGCAGAGGATAGTCTGCTCCCCCATCAGGTCAGATTTCACTTCGGCAACGAAGGAAGATTCCAGAACGCCCGCACGGTGGCCGCCGGTCGCTGCTGCCCAGGCTTTGGCAATCGCCATGCCTTCGCCTTTCGGATCGTTTTCCGGGTGAACTGCGATCAGCGTCGGAACGCCGAAACCGCGTTTGTACTCTTCACGCACTTCGGTACCCGGGCACTTCGGCGCCACCATCACAACGGTGATGTCTTTACGGATCTGCTCGCCCACTTCAACGATGTTGAAGCCGTGGGAGTAACCCAGCGCCGCGCCGTCTTTCATCATCGGCTGAACCGCACGCACAACGTCTGAGTGCTGCTTGTCCGGCGTCAGGTTAACCACCAGATCCGCCTGCGGGATCAGTTCTTCGTAGGTGCCGACTTTGAAGCCGTTTTCTGTCGCTTTACGCCAGGAAGCGCGCTTCTCAGCGATCGCTTCTTTACGCAGGGCATAGGAGATATCCAGACCGGAGTCACGCATGTTCAGGCCCTGGTTCAGACCCTGCGCGCCACAGCCGACGATGACCACTTTTTTACCCTGAAGGTAGCTCGCGCCATCGGCAAATTCATCGCGGCCCATAAAGCGGCATTTGCCCAGCTGCGCCAGCTGCTGGCGCAAGTTCAGTGTATTAAAGTAGTTAGCCATGGGTGATACCTCGTGATGTTGTGCGTCTTATTGTTCGGTTCGCTTATGCGAGAATGAACTTACTATATGACAGGAAATTTATTGCGGAAATTGATATATTCACAACGTCACGTTGCAATTTATGCAATGTAAAAAGAGGGAGTGGACTCCGTGGATTTACGCGACCTGAAAATGTTCCTGCACCTGGCGGAAAGCCGTCACTTTGGCCGCAGCGCCCGGGCGATGCACGTCAGCCCCTCCACGCTTTCGCGCCAGATCCAGCGCCTGGAGGAAGACCTCGGCCAGCCCCTTTTTGTGCGCGATAACCGCACCGTCACCCTCACCGAAGCCGGGGAAGAACTGCGCGTCTTTGCCCAGCAGACCTTGCTACAGTACCAGCAGCTGCGGCACACCATTGACCAGCAGGGGCCGTCGCTTTCCGGTGAGCTCCATATTTTTTGCTCCGTGACCGCGGCCTATAGCCATCTGCCGCCCATCCTCGATCGCTTTCGCGCGGAGCATCCGTCGGTTGAAATTAAACTTACCACCGGCGACGCTGCGGACGCCATGGAGAAAGTCGTTACGGGTGAAGCCGATCTCGCCATTGCCGGAAAGCCCGAAACCCTGCCGGGGGCGGTGGCGTTCTCAATGCTGGAAAATCTGGCGGTGGTGCTGATTGCCCCTGCGCTGCCCTGCCCGGTGCGTAATCAGGTGTCGGTGGAGAAACCGGACTGGTCTACGGTGCCGTTTATCATGGCCGATCAGGGGCCGGTTCGCCGCCGCATTGAGCTGTGGTTCCGCCGTCAGAAGATCAGCAACCCGTCGATTTATGCAACGGTCGGCGGCCATGAGGCGATGGTGTCGATGGTGGCGCTGGGCTGCGGCGTGGCGCTCCTGCCGGAAGTGGTGCTGGAGAACAGCCCGGAGCCGGTGCGCAATCGCGTGATGATTTTAGAGCGCAGCGACGAGAAAACGCCGTTTGAGCTTGGCGTTTGCGCACAAAAAAAGCGGCTGCATGAGCCGCTTATTGATGCGTTCTGGAAGATTTTGCCGAACCACTGAAGCCGGGTGGCGCTACGCTTACCCGGCCTACTATCCTGCCAGGAAGAAGCGGAACGCCGGATTGTGGGTTTCGTCGTGACACTCATAGCCCAGCTCGTTCAGCCGCGTTTCGAAATCCGGCTCGTGCTCGCCCAGTTCGAACGCCGCCAGCACGCGGCCGTAGTCGGTACCGTGGCTGCGGTAGTGGAACAGGGAGATGTTCCAGTGCGTTCCAAGAGTGTGCAGGAACTTGAGCAACGCGCCCGGCGATTCCGGGAACTCAAAGCTGAACAGACGTTCCCTGAGCGGCTTCGATGGACGCCCGCCGACCATATAGCGCACGTGCAGCTTCGCCATCTCGTCGTCAGAGAGATCGACCACGCTGTAGCCACCTTCATGGAGCAGGTGGAGGATCTCTTTACGTTCTTCTACGCCGCGGCTCAGGCGCACGCCGACAAAAATACAGGCGTCTTTGGCATCTGCAAAACGGTAGTTAAACTCCGTCACCGAACGACCGCCCAGCAGCTGGCAGAACTTCAGGAAGCTGCCCTTCTCTTCCGGAATGGTCACCGCCAGCAGGGCTTCACGCTGCTCGCCCAGTTCACAGCGCTCGGAAACGTAGCGCAGACCGTGGAAGTTCACGTTCGCACCGGACAGCACGTGCGCCAGCCGCTCGCCGCGAATGTTGTGTTGCGCGACGTATTTTTTCATCCCCGCAAGCGCCAGCGCGCCGGACGGCTCCGCCACCGCGCGCACATCCTCGAACAGATCCTTCATCGCCGCGCAGATCGCATCGCTATCAACCGTGACGATATCGTCAAGATATTCCTGGCACAGGCGGAAGGTTTCATCCCCAATGCGCTTTACCGCCACGCCCTCGGCAAACAGCCCGACGCGCGGCAGGTCTACCGGATGACCCGCATCCAGCGCCGCCTTCAGGCAGGCAGAGTCTTCCGCTTCAACGGCGATGACCTTGATCTGCGGCATCAGCTGTTTGATCAGCACCGCCACGCCCGCGGCTAAGCCACCGCCGCCGACCGGCACAAACACGCGGTCCAGGTGGGCATCCTGCTGCAGCAGCTCAAGCGCCAGCGTGCCTTGCCCGGCAATCACCATCGGGTGATCGAACGGCGGTACCCAGGTGAACCCCTGCTGCTGCGCCAGCTCAATCGCTTTGGCTTTTGCTTCGTCAAAGTTAGCGCCGTGGAGCAGTACTTCACCGCCAAAACCGCGCACCGCGTCGACTTTGATATCCGCCGTGGCGACAGGCATCACGATCAGCGCCTTCAGCCCTAAGCGGGCAGACGAGAACGCCACGCCCTGCGCGTGGTTGCCCGCCGAGGCGGTAATGACGCCGCGCGCTTTCTGCTCGTCGGTCAGCCCGGCCATCATCGCGTAGGCGCCGCGCAGCTTGAAGCTGTGCACCGGCTGACGGTCTTCGCGCTTCACCAGAATCACGTTGTCGAGGCGAGAAGAGAGTTTTTCCATTTTCTGCAGGGGCGTGACCTGCACGGCTTCATAGACCGGCGCGCGCAGCACCGCTCTGAGATATTCCGCCCCCTCGGGGGCGGCGGATAAGGGTTGTGACTCGGCCATCATTAGCCCCCAAGTTTAGATTTATCGCGCACCGCGCCTTTATCTGCACTGGTGGCAAGGGTCGCGTACGCGCGCAGGGCGAAGGAGACTTCACGCTGGCGATCTTTCGGCGTCCAGGCTTTGTCGCCGCGGGCTTCCTGCGCTTCACGACGGGCCGCAATTTCCTGGTCGCTCAGCTTCAGCTGGATGCCGCGATTCGGAATATCGATTTCGATCAGGTCGCCATCCTCGATGATCGCGATGTTGCCGCCGCTTGCCGCTTCCGGCGACACGTGGCCAATAGAGAGGCCGGAGGTCCCGCCGGAGAAACGCCCGTCGGTGATCAGCGCACAAGCTTTACCGAGACCCATGGATTTCAGGAAGGTAGTTGGGTAGAGCATCTCCTGCATGCCCGGACCGCCTTTCGGCCCTTCGTAGCGAATGACGACCACGTCACCCGCCACCACTTTGCCGCCGAGGATAGCGTCTACCGCTTCGTCCTGGCTTTCGTACACTTTCGCCGGACCGGTAAATTTCAGGATGCTGTCGTCCACGCCCGCGGTTTTCACGATGCAGCCGTTTTCCGCGAAGTTACCGTACAGCACGGCCAGGCCGCCGTCTTTGCTGTAGGCGTGCTCCAGCGAGCGGATACAGCCTTCAGCGCGGTCATCGTCCAACGTGTCCCAGCGACAGTCCTGCGAGAACGCCTGTGTGGTGCGAATGCCCGCAGGGCCGGCGCGGAACATGCTTTTCACTGACTCATCGTTGGTGAGCATTACATCGTACTGATCCAGCGTTTGCGGCAACGTCAGGCCGAGAATATTTTTTACTTCACGGTTCAACAGTCCGGCACGATCCAGCTCGCCCAGGATCCCCAGCACGCCACCGGCACGGTGAACGTCTTCCATATGATATTTAGGGGTGCTTGGTGCAACTTTACACAGCTGCGGCACTTTGCGGGACAGCTGGTCGATATCCGTCATGGTGAAATCAATTTCCGCTTCCTGTGCCGCGGCCAGCAGGTGCAGAACGGTGTTGGTGGAACCGCCCATGGCGATATCCAGCGTCATGGCGTTTTCAAACGCGGCTTTACTGGCGATGTTGCGCGGCAGCGCGCTGGCGTCGTCCTGCTCGTAGTAGCGCTTGGTCAGCTCAACGATGCGTTTACCGGCATTGAGGAACAGCTGCTTGCGGTCGGCGTGGGTCGCCAGCAGCGAACCGTTGCCCGGCTGAGACAGGCCCAGCGCTTCGGTCAGGCAGTTCATGGAGTTGGCGGTGAACATCCCGGAACAGGAGCCGCAGGTCGGGCACGCGGAGCGTTCCACCTGGTCACTCTGCTCGTCAGAGACTTTCGGGTCCGCGCCCTGGATCATCGCATCAACCAGGTCGAGCTTGATGATTTTGTCGGAGAGCTTGGTTTTCCCCGCTTCCATTGGACCACCGGAGACGAAGATCACCGGAATATTCAGGCGCAGGGAGGCCATCAGCATCCCCGGGGTGATTTTGTCGCAGTTGGAGATGCAGACCATCGCATCGGCACAGTGGGCGTTAACCATGTACTCAACCGAGTCGGCGATCAGCTCGCGCGACGGCAGTGAATAGAGCATACCCCCGTGCCCCATCGCGATACCGTCATCCACCGCAATGGTGTTGAACTCTTTCGCCACGCCGCCGGAGGCTTCGATTTGCTCGGCAACCAGCTTACCGAGATCGCGCAGGTGCACGTGACCCGGTACGAACTGGGTAAAGGAGTTCACTACGGCGATAATCGGCTTGCCGAAATCGGCGTCGGTCATCCCGGTGGCGCGCCACAGCGCGCGGGCACCCGCCATATTACGGCCGTGGGTGGTGGTGGCGGAACGATACTTAGGCATGCTTTATTTACTCCCGTCTGACTATTTAATGGGACGGTGCGTGCCGTCCCAAATTTATGCTTAGTGATTAACCTGATCTAACCAGCCATATTTATCTTCTGTTTCGCCGGTGAAGAGGCCAAAGAAGGCTTGCTGAATGCGTTTGGTGACCGGCCCACAGCGGCCTTCGCCCACCTGGATGCCGTCTACGCTGCGTACCGGCGTGATTTCAGCCGCGGTACCGGACATGAACACTTCATCGGCCAGGTACAGAGATTCGCGGGACAGCACCTGCTCGCGCACTTCGATACCGAGGTCTTTCGCCAGCTTGATGATGGCGTCGCGGGTAATGCCCGGCAGCGCGGAAGAGGTGAACGGAGGGGTGAACAGAATGCCGTCTTTTACTTCAAACAGGTTTTCGCCCGCGCCTTCGGAGATATAGCCATTCACGTCCAGCGCGATACCTTCCTGATAGCCGTGGCGGCGCGCTTCGCTGCCAACCAGCAGCGAGGAAAGATAGTTACCGCCCGCTTTCGCCGCGGTCGGAATGGTGTTTGGCGCAACGCGGTTCCAGGAAGAAACCATTGCATCGATCCCCTGCTCCAGAGCTTCAGCGCCCAGGTAAGCACCCCACGGGAACGCAGCAATGATCACATCGGTGTTATATCCGGCTGGCGGGTTCACGCCCATGCCCACGTCGCCCACGAAGACCAGCGGACGAATGTAGGCGCTGGTCAGGTTGTTCTTACGGATCACGTCGCGGCAGGCTTCCATCAGCTCGTCAACGCTCTGGGAAACCGGGAAACGATAAATTTTGGCTGAGTCATGCAGACGCTGCATGTGTTCGCGATGGCGGAACACCACTGGCCCTTTGTGAGAATCGTAGCAGCGGATGCCTTCAAACACGGAGGTACCGTAGTGCAGCGCGTGGGACATCACGTGGACCTTCGCGTCCTCCCAGCGAACCATCTCACCGTTGAACCAAATGTAATCAGCTTTTTTTGTCGTCATTTTTTTGTCCTGTCACGCTCAAGCGCGGATTTGTTGTGATGAGGTTGTGCTCTGGCAGATGGCGACATGGGCAACGTCTACCAGCTTTGATAATTGACTAAACAGTAAGTCGACCGACCGCGGGCTGGCAACGGTTAATTCGATACTGATGTTCCGGGCGTCAGTGGCCGTCTCCATATTCATAGAGCAAATCTGAAAACCACGATGGCGCACCACGCGCAAAACGCGTTCTAAGGTTTCCGGGTTAAAGCGAGCCTGTACGGCGACCTGATGCTGCATCATGATAATTTCTCCATCATTTGTGAGTTACTGGCACCGGGCGGTACCAACGGCCAGACGTTCTCAAGTTCGTCGATTGAGACATGCAGCAGGTATGGTCCATCGCTGTTCAGCATGGTATCGAGCGCCGCTTCAACCTGGTCTTTGCGGGTGATGTGCTGGCCAGGGATGCCAAAGGCGCTGGCCAGGGTGAGGAAATCGGGGTTATCGGTCAGTGTCGTTTCGCTGTAGCGCTCCTGGAAGAAGAGCTGCTGCCACTGGCGAACCATGCCCAAACGCTGGTTATCGAGCAGCACGATTTTCAGCGGTAACTGCTTACGCTTAACGGTGCCGAGCTCCTGAACGTTCATCATGAAGGAGCCGTCACCGGAGATACAGATAACGGTATCGTTCGGGCGGGCGACCTGCGCGCCAACGGCTGCTGGCAGACCGAAGCCCATGGTACCCAGGCCGCTGGAGGTGATGAAGTTTTCCGGGCGGGTATAGGTCATGTGCTGTGCGGACCACATCTGATGCTGGCCCACATCCGTCGTTACCACACTGTCGGCTGGTTTACGGTCGGACAGCTGCTTCAGCAGCAGCGGCGCGTAGATAGCGTCGCCAGGATGGTCGTAACGCCAGGCGTGTTCAGTGCGCATATCCGCGGCGTGCTGACGCCACGCGTCAATGTCCAGCGGCTGCTGCAGCGCCGGTAACAGCGCGTTGAGATCGCCCTGCAGCGCCACGTGTGCCTGACGCAGCTTGTTCATCTCCGCCGGGTCGATATCCATATGGATGACTTTAGCGTTCGGCGCAAAGGTGTTCAGCTTGCCGGTGACGCGGTCGTCAAAACGGGCACCGACGGCGATGAGCAGATCGCACTCCTGCACCGCCAGGTTTGCCGCTTTAGTGCCGTGCATCCCCAGCATGCCCAGGTAGTACGGATAGTCAGCTTCTACTGCGCCCAGACCTTTCAGCGTGCAGGTGGCCGGCATCTGCGTTGTTGCGATAAATGCACGCAGCGCGGGAACGGCCTGCGCCATGCCGACGCCACCGCCGACGTACAGCATCGGCTGTTTCGCCTGCGCCAGCATCAGGCGAGCCTCTTCGATTTCCGCATGGGGAACCGCGTTGTCGCTTTCAACGGTAGAGAAGTGCGGCTCCAGATCGCCGAGTGCAACCTGGATATCCTTAGGAATATCAACCAGCACCGGCCCGGGGCGGCCTGAACTCGCGACTTCAAACGCTTCTGCCATCACGCGCGGCAGTTCTTCCAGAGACTGAACGAGGAAACTGTGTTTGGTGCAGGCCAGCGACAACCCGAGCACATCTACTTCCTGGAAGGCATCGGTGCCGATGAAGGGTGAAGCTACCTGGCCGGTGATGGCGACAACGGGAACGGAATCGAGCAGGGCGTCAGCCAGGCCGGTGATCAGGTTGGTTGCGCCAGGACCAGAGGTGGCCATGCAGACACCCGTTTTACCGGTGGCGCGTGCATAGCCAATGGCCGCCATCGCTGCGCCCTGCTCGTGTCGGCACAACAGGTGTTCCACGCCGCCGTCATACAATGCATCGTAAATCGGCATAATTGCGCCACCCGGATAACCGAAGACTGTCTCGACTCCCTGTGCGCGCAACGCATGTACTACCCACTGTGCACCATTCATAGTTAGTTCCCCGTCATAAATCGCAAGAAACAGAATTTTGTGCTAGTTGTCATTCTCTGCTCCTCGTTTAAGTTTTTTAGTCATAAAAAAACCCCCGGACCTTTCGGTGCGGGGGTCTTAGTTCGTTAAGGCTTGATTATTAAGCCTTTCCTCGTCCAAGTGCAGCCCCGCACGGTGGGATAATAATCACCACCACGCTAATCACGACCAGGCTAATCACTCGTAGAAGGGCTGTCATTTTCAGTTCTTTTTGCATCTTGTTCGAAGGAATACCTAAAGAGGTATCACAGTTTTTGAATCTAACACAAGATTTATTTATGGCTGATTTGGTTAGCCAGCGAATCATATTTCTAAAAATCGTTGTTTTATATAATAAAAAAAGAAAATGAAGATTTTTCATTTTTTCTACTTCTCATCACTTGTCAAAACGAGGGGTGTTCTCTTTTTGCGACGCGAGTTCCACCAGGATGTAACATTCTGAACGTGTGGCAAAAAGGCAGGAATAGGCGTCGTAAAATAACGAAATCACGCTTAAAAGGCAGGAACTTTGCTGGGATAGTCACGCCAGGAGGTAGTGCCTATGTCACTGTCAGTTGTTTTTACGCGAGCGGCCCTGGGAGTGAAGGCGCCGCTTATTTCCGTGGAGGTCCATTTGAGCAATGGGCTGCCGGGACTCACGCTGGTCGGGTTACCTGAAACAACGGTTAAAGAGGCCAGGGATCGGGTTCGCAGTGCGATCATAAATAGCGGTTATGCCTTTCCGGCGAAAAAGATCACCATCAACCTTGCACCTGCCGATCTTCCCAAAGAGGGAGGGCGATATGATTTACCTATCGCTATAGCGCTTCTCGCAGCCTCTGAGCAGCTTAAGACGACCAGGTTAGGCTCGTATGAGTTCATTGGTGAACTGGCGCTCACGGGCTCGCTAAGAGGCGTTCCCGGCGCAATCTCTGGGGCGCTGGAAGCCATACGCGCAGGGCGGCAAATCATTGTTGCCAATGAAAATGCGTCAGAAGTGAGTCTTATCGCGGAGAAGGGGTGCCTCATCGCTGGGCATTTACAAGAGGTTTGCGCGTATCTGGAGGGCCGGCACGAACTGTCCGAACCGGAGGAGAGCGACGTGGTCTTCCCTGATGCACAGGAGGATCTCAGCGAGATTATGGGGCAGGAGCAAGGAAAGCGTGCGTTAGAGGTGACGGCCGCAGGCGGGCACAACCTTTTACTGATAGGCCCACCCGGCACGGGTAAAACCATGCTGGCGAGCAGGCTGAGCGGTTTGCTTCCCCCGCTCAATAACCAGGAAGCACTGGAAAGCGCGGCCATATACAGTCTTATCAGTTCAACGTCCCTGCATAAACAGTGGCGGCGTCGCCCTTTTCGCTCCCCGCACCATAGTGCTTCACTCACTGCGATGGTCGGTGGAGGGTCAATTCCTGGCCCGGGTGAGATCTCGCTGGCGCATAACGGGATCCTGTTTCTCGATGAACTGCCAGAATTTGAGCGTCGCGTTTTGGATGCGCTGCGAGAGCCCATTGAATCCGGAGAGATCCATATCTCACGCACGCGAGCCAAAATTAGCTATCCCGCCCAGTTTCAGCTCGTCGCAGCGATGAACCCCAGCCCTACCGGGCACTATCAGGGAAATCATAACCGCTGTACGCCAGAACAGACGCTGCGGTATCTGGGGAAGCTATCAGGCCCGTTCCTCGACCGTTTCGATTTATCACTGGAGATCCCTCTGCCACCACCCGGTTTGCTCAGGCAGACGAGCAGCAAAGGCGAATGTTCGGCAAACGTACGCGAACGAGTGATGGCTGCCCAGGCGCGTCAGTTTGCTCGCCAAAACAGGCTCAATGCACGGCTGGATAACGCGGGGATACGTCAGTTCTGTTCTCTCAATACGGAGGATGCTGTCTGGCTGGAAGAGACGTTGACGCGGTTTGGTCTTTCCATACGTGCATGGCAACGCTTATTGAAGGTGGCAAGAACCCTTGCTGACGTAGAGGGGTGTGATGATATTGAGAGGAAGCATCTGCAGGAAGCTTTAAGCTATCGGGCTATCGATCGTTTGCTACTGCATCTGCAAAAACTGCTTGGATAAAAAAGGGGCCGTAGCCCCTTCTCATCATCTTAGTCGTCAGACTCGGTGTAGTCTTCTGCACCTTCCATCTGCGGCTTACCGCCAGACAGCGTATGGAAGCGCTTTGGACGCTTAATGCGTGCCATGTACTTGATCCACACACGTTCTGCTTCAGACTCCGGCTCACGCTCACCGCGGCAAACAGAGACAAACTGCTTTTCGTCTTCGGTTGAAGGTTCACGTTTACCCAGATCCAGCTCGTTAAAGGCATAACCATGGCGCTCAAGCAGCTGAGCTTCTTTGATGGTGAAATCGCCGTGACGAGAGAACCCGCGCGGATAATGTTTATTGTCGAAAAAACGATTAGTCGTCGTAAAGCTTTCCGCCATCCTGCACGCTCCTAATTCTTTGGCCGAGCTATTTATGGCGCGGAGTATTAGTTACGCTTGACAGAGTGTAAAACAAAACATTTAAATCATAACGACAAATAATTTTGCGGAGAAAGATGTGGATACGGAATTGCTAAAAACTTTCCTTGAAGTGAGCAGAACACGCCACTTTGGGCGAGCAGCTGAAGCCCTTTACCTGACGCAGTCAGCCGTCAGTTTTCGTATTCGACAGCTGGAAAATCAACTGGGTGTGAACCTTTTTACTCGCCACCGCAATAATATTCGCCTTACGCCTGCAGGTGAAAAACTTCTCCCGTATGCGGAGACATTGATGAGCACCTGGCAGGCCGCGCGCAAAGAGGTGGCACATACCTCAAGGCATAATGAATTTTCTATTGGTGCCAGCGCATCGCTGTGGGAATGCATGCTCAGCCAGTGGCTTACCCGACTATATCGCTCGCATAATCACCTGCAGTTTGAGGCCAGAATTGCGCAACGTCAGTCGCTGGTTAAGCAACTTCATGAACGTCAGCTGGATCTTCTTATCACGACAGAAGCCCCCAAGATGGATGAATTTAGCAGCCAGATTGTGGGCCAGTTCGGTCTTGCACTTTATGCTTCCGAGCCTTCTCTGATGAAGGCTGATCTCAACTATCTTCGTCTGGAGTGGGGACCTGATTTCCAGCAACATGAGGCAGGGTTAATTGCCAGCGATGATGTCCCGCAGTTGACGACGAGTTCGGCGGAAATCGCCTGTCAGCAGCTAGCGTTACTGAAAGGCTGCACCTGGTTACCGACTCGCTGGGCGGATAATAAGGCGGGACTGCATACCGTCACCGATTCCACGACCCTCTCAAGGCCGCTGTATGCTATTTGGCTGCAAAATAGTGACAAGCAATCACAGATTAAAGATCTGTTGAAAATCAATATTATGGATTGATGCAAAAGCCTGCAAGGACGCAGGCAGCGTCTTCTGAAGAGGGGACGCTATGCCGTTTTTTAGGCAAAAAAAATCCTTTGCCGAAGCAAAGGATTATATATGGCAGGGGCGGAGAGACTCGAACTCGCGACACCCGGTTTTGGAGACCGGTGCTCTACCAACTGAGCTACGCCCCTAAATCTTCTTGCCATTAAGCCTGCCCAGAAGGCAGGCTTAATGTCTTAATAAGTGGCGGAACGGACGGGACTCGAACCCGCGACCCCCTGCGTGACAGGCAGGTATTCTAACCGACTGAACTACCGCTCCACCGAAGACTTCTGTAACCACCGGATTAATGCACCGGCTTAC
>Ga0209461_10000047_pt1 | contig 106698 bp, 92 predicted proteins | sample AgamicAsMarz_FD_187162 | JGI IMG/M metagenome (GOLD analysis project Ga0209461, IMG submission 187162) | Agave microbial communities from Guanajuato, Mexico - As.Ma.rz (SPAdes) (version 2) | ecosystem: Host-associated > Plants > Phyllosphere > Phylloplane/Leaf | place: Guanajuato, Mexico... | reverse complement strand
GCTCAACGGATAAAAGGTACTCCGGGGATAACAGGCTGATACCGCCCAAGAGTTCATATCGACGGCGGTGTTTGGCACCTCGATGTCGGCTCATCACATCCTGGGGCTGAAGTAGGTCCCAAGGGTACGGCTGTTCGCCGTTTAAAGTGGTACGCGAGCTGGGTTTAGAACGTCGTGAGACAGTTCGGTCCCTATCTGCCGTGGGCGCTGGAGAATTGAGGGGGGTTGCTCCTAGTACGAGAGGACCGGAGTGAACGCACCACTGGTGTTCGGGTTGTCATGCCAATGGCATTGCCCGGTAGCTAAGTGCGGAAAAGATAAGTGCTGAAAGCATCTAAGCACGAAACTTGCCCCGAGATGAGTTCTCCCTGACTCCTTGAGAGTCCTGAAGGGACGTTGAAGACTACGACGTTGATAGGCCGGGTGTGTAAGCGCAGCGATGCGTTGAGCTAACCGGTACTAATGACCCGTGAGGCTTAACCTTACAACGCCAGAGGCGTTTTTGAGAGACACAATTTTCAGCCTGTACCGGATATTCTGCGCGGCCATACGGGCGGCGCGGAGACAGAATTTGCCTGGCGGCTTTAGCGCGGTGGTCCCACCTGACCCCATGCCGAACTCAGAAGTGAAACGCCGTAGCGCCGATGGTAGTGTGGGGTCTCCCCATGCGAGAGTAGGGAACTGCCAGGCATTAAATAAGTGAAGAAGCCCCGCACGGAAGTGCGGGGCTTTTTTACGTCTGCACTTTGCCACGTTAAGCTGAAAATATGATCTGCAGGCACGCGGTATGTCACCCTTAACTCCCCATTCTCCACCTCTGAATGACCAGCAACCCGCTGATTTTTCGATAATTAGCGACATGGCTCACAATAATAATCTCGGATTACGCCGCCTTTACCTTCAGTAGACTTAAATGCTTTACTCACTCCTTTAAACGCTGTTGATCAGCAAGGAACAGAGGTAAGGCATGGCACCCACAAATAATAAAACTCAGACGGATGATACAAAGAAACGTATCTGGGCTATCGTCGGCGCGTCATCGGGTAACCTGGTTGAGTGGTTCGACTTCTACGTTTACTCCTTCTTCTCACTCTATTTTGCCCACATTTTCTTTCCGCAGGGCGATACCACCACTCAGTTGTTACAAACAGCGGGTGTTTTTGCGGCAGGATTTTTAATGCGTCCGATTGGCGGCTGGCTGTTCGGCTATATCGGCGATAAACATGGCCGAAAAAATTCGATGCTGGTTTCAGTCTGCATGATGTGTTTTGGTTCGCTGGTGATCGCCTGCTTACCCGGTTACGCAACGATCGGCGTGGCTGCGCCCGTTATTCTGCTGCTGGCGCGTATGTTTCAGGGATTATCGGTGGGCGGAGAATATGGGACCAGCGCAACCTACATGAGCGAAGTGGCTCTGGAAGGACGCAAAGGATTCTACGCCTCATTCCAGTATGTCACGCTGATTGGTGGCCAGTTAGCGGCGGTACTCACCGTCGTGGTCCTGCAATTTTTGCTGACGGATGCAGAACTGCGAAGCTGGGGCTGGCGTATTCCGTTCTTCCTCGGCGCACTCCTCGCCGTTGTCGCATTATGGTTACGACGCTCACTGGAAGAGACCTCAGATAAGACGAGCCGCGAACATCGCGATGCGGGTAGCGTAATCGGGTTACTGCGCAATCATACTCGTCCCTTCCTGATGGTGCTGGGTTTCACCGCAGGCGGCTCCCTGAGTTTTTACACCTTCACCACCTACATGCAGAAGTATCTGGTTAATACGTCAGGTATGGATCCTAAAACCGCCAGCGGCCTGATGACCGGTGCGCTGCTGGTCTTTATGCTGATTCAGCCGATTATTGGTGCTCTGTCAGATAAAATCGGTCGTCGCACTTCGATGATGATTTTTGGCGCGGGCGCGGCCATCTGTACGGTCCCCATTCTGACGCTGTTGCAAAACGTGCAAAGTCCCGGTGTGGCTTTCCTGTTGATCATGCTGGCGCTGCTGATTACCAGCTTCTACACCGCCATCAGTGGCATTCTTAAAGCAGAAATGTTTCCGCCACAGGTACGCGCACTGGGTGTAGGGCTATCTTACGCAGTAGCGAATGCGATCTTTGGTGGGTCGGCAGAGTATGTTGCGTTGCTGATGAAGCAGCAGGGGATTGAGACGACTTTCTTCTGGTATGTTTCAGCGATGGGCGCGGTGGCATTTCTGGTGTCGTTGTTGCTGCACAAGCGCGGTAAGGGGATTAAGCTTTAACAGAGAAAGCTACTGACTCAGATTCCACAGGGCAATGCCGCTGGCAGCACCGGCGGCATCCCAGGCGAAATCTTTCCAGCTCCAGCCGCTGCCATTCGGGCGGCTGTCATACCACTCTTTTCCCGCCCCAGGCGTTAATGAAACAGTCTGACTTTGCCGGTCAGAATGGTGCTGACGCTGCCTTCCCATATTCACTACCGGCAGCGGCCAGAACTGCAGAGGCGACAAAATGCTCCGCTTTATCCCGTCCGCTCTACTGATCTTTTGCCATATGGGCGCATCCACTACGCAACAGCCCAGCAAGCAGCACACTTCGCATAACAGATGCCTTATTGGCCGCAGCGATTAAAGAATCCGGCTGATCAGGCGATCGATACGTATCCGGCGCAGACGGCGAATCAGTTTGCGCACCTTGGCCGGGTAATCAGCAATACTCTCAAGCTCACGGAAATGCGTCACTACCGTTGTGTTCTGCCGGATTAACGTCAGTTCCTTCTCACGCTGAGCCGCTAACTCCTGATGAGGATCGTGGATCAGCACCGCATTTTCCAGATCGAGCCGCCAGGCACGTGGATTGAGGTTATTACCGGTAATCAGCTGCCATTCATCATCAACCCACATTCCTTTAAGGTGATAACTGTTCTCGCCATCCTTCCACAGTCTCACGACCAGCTGATCGGTCGTAACGTAGTAGTGCAAACGGCTCATAAAGCGACGCAGATTGATTTCATACAGGTAAGGCAATGCGCCGATGATTTTGAACGGCTGATCGGGCGCAATATAGAAGTCATTGGCTGTTTTATCGCCGACGATGATCTCAACCTGTTTTCCCTGACGCAGAAGATGAATGATATTACGTACCAGCAAGGCGGGCATGTTGAAGTAGGGGGTACAGATGATCAGTTTTTGTTCCGCACAGGGCATCAGGTGGAAAATGGTTTTATTGAGCAGGCTATGCTTACCCAGACCGACCAGCGGCGTGACCGTCAGTTCATCGTTGCCGGCATTCCCTTCAAACTGATAATTGAAGCCGCGCAGGTCCTGACGGAACTGGCGTGTCTCATTTTTAATTTCAGGACTTGAGGGGCGCTCAGCAAAATCGAGTCGGTTTACCGCTTCCGCTGATTTCAGATTGAGCGTGATCCAGTCATACATCGTATCTGTCAGCTGGGAATTACGGATAACCTGGTAACGGTCATAGCGATATTTATCATGCTGATGCAGGTAGACATCATTGATGCTGGCGCCGCTGTAGAGCAGCATGTCATCAATAATGAACCCTTTAAGGTGGAGCACGCCCAGCGCTTCACGGGTATTGACCGGGATACCATAAACCGGGATGGCGATATCCGGATAACGTGTCGCCATTTCGCAATACCAGTCGGCATTGGTTACGCCTCGCGCTGCGCCAATTCGGCCACGCTGCGCACGGTGCCAGTCAACCAGAATCGAGATATCCAGCTCCGGCCGCGCCTGCTTCGCACTATAAAGCGCATCCATGACGGCACGTCCGGCGTCATCATTTTCCAGATAGAGCGCAACAATACAGATGCGAGTCTGCGCTGCCGCAATCTTCTCCAGCAACGTCTGGCGAAATTCGGCAGGCGAGTAAAGTGTCGACACATCCGCAACGGATTGTGACAGTTTCGGCAGCTGTGCGAGGTGTTGTTGGTGTTTGTTACGTTTAAATTTAGACAACATCACAGTGCACTTCTTCTCTGTTCATTGCATGGCCTTTTGCCATCAAATCAGGGTTATAACCACAAATAATAACATCAACTTCGCCGATTCGAACGTTTTTTACCTTTCTCTACAAGGTTAGTTGATCTCATTCTGTAAAGACAATTTCAGGCTGACAATACCGTCATCCAGTTGAATATCAACATGAAAGTTGAGCTTTCGTGCCAGCGTAATCATGCCGCGGTTATGGGGCATGGTGATACCGTTCAATTGTTGCAAGCCGTGATGCCGGGTATAGCGGATCATCTTTTCCAGCAGACGACGGCCCATGCCTAAGCCTTTCAGGTCGGAACGGACCAGCACCGAAAACTCCGCATCAATGTTATCTGCATCAGAGATAGCGCGGGTGACGCCGATGATCTCGGGGCGTCCCTGATGCTGACGTACCGCCACAATCGCCATCTCGCGGTCATAATCGATCTGGGTCATGTTGGCGAGATCATCATGAGTAAACTCACTGATTTCACTGAAGTAGCGGTAGTAGAGATCTTCTTTGGTGACCTGACTGATGAAATCGCGCAGCAGGGGCTCATCCTCTGGCAGAATGGGCCGGAACAGGCAGAATTGCCCATCCTTTAACTCTACCTGCTCTTCCAGATGCTGAGGATAAGGACGTATTGCCAGCCGTGCTTCGTTATCGCCATGGAACGGAGCCAGCGTCAGGGTGACATCCAGCAGGGTAAAATCATTGCCCGCCGCCAGCAGCGGATGAATATCCAGTCGCTGGATCTCCGGGCAATCCACCACCAGGTTAGAGACCTGCACCAGCAGCTGGCTTAAACCGGGGATATCCAGCGGATTCAGCGCGCTGCGGCTGCGGATTTTTCCGCTCTTGATCGCCTGAATCACCAGATAGCGTGCCAGCGTCATATTCAGCGGGGGAAGGGCAACGGCAGCCTGTTTATCGGCCTGCCATTCAACGCCGCCTTCCCCCAGCATAATGATCGGGCCAAACAGGGCATCCTGTTCGACCACGACCCGCAGCTCCTGTGCGCCTGCACGACTCGCCATGCTCTGAACCAGCAGCCCTTCGATACGTGCCTGCGGCAACGTCTGGTTTACCCGATCAAAAATGGCCTCAGCGGCATGCTCCACTTCGCTGGCATTACGCAGGTAGAGCATCACGCCCTGCACCTCCGATTTATGCGCGATATCGGGTGAACGCAGTTTCAGCGCCACCGGATAGCCAATCTGATCGGCAATCGCCACTGCCGCCTTACTGTCGCTGGCGATCCAGGTCGGCAGCGTGGCCAGGCCGTAAGCCTGCAGTACCGGCTGCACTTCATGGGTATCCAGCGCGGTAACACCGCGCTCCAGCGCCTGTGACAGCAGCTGGTGTGCATGGGCACTGTCCAGGTTCAGGGTGGCGGGCAGGGCAGGGGTTTCGCGCAGCTGCTTCTGGTTACGGCGGTACTCAACCTGATGCATAAAAGCGGTCACCGTTCCCTCTGGCGTGCGCCAGGTCGGTATCCCCGCCTGCGTAAAGGCTCGGCGCGCGGCTTGTGAAGAGAACTCGCCGCTCCAGTTGGTCAGCAGCGTCACCAGCTTACCGCGCGGGTGACGGGCGATGGTGTCGATCAGATGTCCGGCCGTTTCAGTCGCGGGCGCGACCGCGCTTGGCGCATGAATAATCATCAATGCATCAAGTTCATGGCTGTCGAGCAGGATCTCTGTGCAGGCGGCATAACGTTCTGCTGTGGCGTCATCTTTTAAATCCAGCGGGTTGCCGCGGCCTGCGCCAGCGGGCAACAGCGCCTCGAGCTGCTGAATCGTCTGCTCGCTGAGCTGCGCCAGTTTCCCGTTGCGGGCATAGAGCTCATCCAGCGCCAGCGCGGCGGGGGCGGCACCATTACTGATGATCATCAGCCTGTCGCCACGCAGCGGCCGCATATGACTCAGCGACTCAACGGCGGAGAAGAGCTCATGGGTATCCTGCACCCGCAGTAACCCGGCACGCTGAATGGCTGCATCCCAGGCGGCGTCCAGACCGCTGTGGGTGCCCAGCAGCGCCTGTGCTTCCCGGCTGCGACCACTCTTGATCACCAGAATCGGTTTATTACGAGAGGCGCTGCGTGAGGCAGAAACAAAACGACGCGCATCGCTGAGGTGCTCAAGATAGAGCAGGATAGCGCTGGTTTTACCGTCGCGAGCCAGGAAGTCGAGCAGATCATCGACATCGGTATCCAGACTGTCACCCAGCGCGATAAACCAGGAGAAACCGAGATTACGCTGCTGCGCCCAGTCGAGAATGGTATTGGATACGGCGGCGGACTGGGAGATAAATGCGATACGGCCTTTCTCTATCGGCACTGGCGAGAAGCTGGCATTCAATCCCTGCCAGGGGGCCAGCAAGCCAAGACTGTTCGGGCCCAGCAGACGTATCTGCCACTGGCTGGCACAGGCTTTGAGTTCGGCCGACTGGCTGGCGGGTGCAGAGAGAATAATGCAGGCCTTGCAGCCTTTCTCCCCGAGCTGTTGCAGCAGTTCGAGGTTACGTTTTGAATGGGTGCAGATTACTGCCAGGTCTGGCGCGAAAGGTAAGCTGTCGATAGTGGGCCAGGCCAGTACGCCGCTGACCGCTTTATATTTTGGCGTCACCGGCAACACCGGGCCGCTAAAACCGCCCGCCAGCAGGTTACGCATCATAAAATATCCGGCGCGCCCTGGCGTGACCGAGGCACCAATCACCGCAATTGATTTAGGTCGTAACAGCGCTTCCAGTCCGCGTTGGCTCATCTCGCTCTCCAGGGTTCGGGATTTGCGTGATTGTAAACGCTTTTTGCTGGCAGTGCTTCCGGGCAGATCGCAGGCTGCGCATCCCGATTTTAATCTCTGTCACCGCAGGGACGCTCCCGCCAGGAGGTGACCGGGCGATTAAGCCTGTCCGGCGTGGTGCGGTTTCCCTGCCAGGTAGGCTGCGCGGAACTGATCAAAATGGTGAGATAATGCCTCAGCCGCCAGCCGATCGCCCGCCTGCGCCAGCAGCGCCGCGGCCACTTCAGCAGTGCAGTGCTGACCTGCGCCGTGGGCTTCACGCAGCGTATAGCGCGACGGGGTGCTGACATCCAGCGACATCACCGGCAGGGCGTCGAGCCAGGGGCTTTTACGGAACATTTTGCGGGCTTCGGTCCAGGTGCCGTCCAGCATAATAAACAGCGGCGGCTTGCCACTGACGGGCGGCGTTGTCAGCACTTCGCGACCGGGGTCGGCATAGGCGGCCGGGAAAACCACCAGCGGCTGATAATCGGGATTGCGCACCGCCGCCAGCAGCAGCGGATCCGGCTCGGTGCGTGACCAGCCAAAAGCTTGGGTATCCGGCAGAATATCGGCAATCAGCCGGCCGGTGTTGCTCGGCTTCATCGGCTCGGTATCGAACATCACCAGGCAGAAGCGGCTACGGGCGGACTGCGGCACGATCTGACTGCAGAGACAGTTGACTTCTGGCAGCAGGCAGCCCTGACAGCGGATGACCCGATTCCCGCGCGCGAGGAAAGGACGGGTGGATCGGGCCAGGCGTTGGGTGCGCAAGCGCAAAACAGCATTATCAGACATGAGTATTCAGGGCAGGAAAAACGTCAGTGTAATCGAAGCGCAGGCGAAAAGGAAAAGGCCAGCCAGGCTGGCCTCTGAAGATTAAAGTGACTCATCCAGCCATTCATTGAAAGGCGCTTTAGGCATCGCGCCATTCAGCATGTCGACCCGCTCGCCGTTCTTAAACAGCATGATGGTCGGGATGCTGCGAATGTTGAAACGGGCGCTCAGGGCCGGCTCCGCTTCGGTGTTCACTTTAATAAAGCGGACTTTACCGCTGCGTTCACTGGCGACATCTTTAAACACCGGCGCAAAATTGACACAGGGACCACACCAGGGCGCCCAGAAATCGATCACCACCGGCAGATCATCCTGCAGATATTTGTCAAAGTTAGCGCTGGTGGCATTCACCACTTCGCCATCAAATAACGCATTTCCACAGCGACCACATTTCGCCACGTCGGCAAGGCGTTCTTCAGGAACGCGATTGGTTGCCTGACAGGAAGCGCATACCGTATTCATAGGAACCTCTGATGTTGAAAAGTGTCAGTCTGATAAATATTGTTCATTATGAAAGGGGACGGATTCCCTCTCAATCTGGATTGCTCTATAGGTTCAATAGTTGATAGCTAAGCGCCAGCACATCAGGTAATCTGCGCGCTCTCAATGCAGGAGGAAGACATGAACGACGAATTTAAAGGCAAGAGCGGTAAGGTTAAGGTGATGTACGTGCGTGGCGAGGACGATAAAAGCGCGCGCGCGCCTAATCCTCGTACAGGCAAAGGTGGTCACGCTGCTGCCCGTTCGGATGATAATCGTCGTTCGTCTGGCCCCCGTACTGAACGCAGTCAGGAAGGTGGTCGCTCCGCTGGCCGTCGCAGCGACGACACCGGTCGCAGCAGTTCACCGCGTCGTGATGAAGGCGGACGTGGCGCTCCACGCCGTTCAGACGATGGCGCAGGCCGCCGCAACGATCGTGGCGATGATAATCGCGGCGCCTATGGCAGCAGCGATTCCCCATGGCGCACTGTGTCACGCGCGCCATCAGCAGATCGTCCGGCAACCGAAAGCGATAAGCCGGATCACGGCGGCATCAGCGGCAAGAGCTTCGTCGATCCCGAGCAGATCCGTCGTCAGCGCAACGAAGAGACGCGCGTCTATGGTGAGAACGCCTGTCAGGCGCTGTTCCAGAGCCGTCCTGAAGCGATTGTCCGCGCCTGGTTCGTGCAGGAAGTGACTCCGCGTTTCCGCGAAGCGCTGCGCTGGCTGGCGGCTAACCGCAAAGCCTATCACGTCGTGGAAGATGCAGAGATTACCAAAGCGTCAGGCACTGAGCATCATGGTGGCGTCTGCTTCCTGATCAAAAAGCGCATGGGTATGGCGGTTTCTGAATGGCTGAGCCAGGCGAATACCAAAGATTGCGTGCTGGCACTGGAAGATGTCAGCAACCCGCATAACCTCGGCGCGATTATGCGCAGCTGCGCGCACTTTGGCGTAAAAGGTTTGCTGGTGAACGACGCCTCGCTGCTGGAGTCCGGCGCAGCGGTACGTACCGCAGAAGGCGGTGCTGAGCATGTGCAGGCCATCAGCGGCGCAACCTTCAGTGAAGGTCTGGAAGCGTTCCGTAAAGCGGGTTACACCATCGTCACCACCTCCAGCCATCAGGGCACGCCGCTGGCGCAGGCTCAGTTGCCGGAGAAAATGGTGCTGGTGTTAGGGCAGGAGCGTGAAGGTCTTTCTGACACCGCGTTCAAACAGGGTGACATGAGCCTGTCGATTGGCGGTACCGGCAACGTAGAAAGCCTCAACGTCTCGGTCGCAACCGGCGTACTGCTCGCCGAATGGTGGCGTCAGAACGCATAAAAAAACGGGCCGAAAGGCCCGTTTTGCTGTGTAACGTTAGTGCGCGCCACCGCCACCGCCGCCTGCGCTAAACGGCGGACGGGCAAACCAGATCAGCACCAGCAGAATCAAAAAGACCCCCGCCGACGCCCAGAAAATTTCATTCGCTGAAATAATCAGTCCCTGGTTAGTAATCTGCTGCGCGATCCAGGCAGACGCCTGCTGCTGCGTCATCCCCATGCTCTCCAGCTGGCTATACATCTGCTGCGAATTGACGTTGTAAGGGGTAATCGACTCCGTCAGGTAGCTATGATGCATCGACTCGCGGTTACTCCACATAGTGGTGGTAATCGAGGTTCCCACCGAGCCTGCAAAGGTACGCATAAAGTTCGACAGGCTGGAGGCAGCGGCCATGCGCTCCGGCGGCAGTCCCGACAGCGTAATGGTGGTCAGCGGCATAAAGAAGCAGGCCACGGCAAAGCCCTGAATAAACTGCGGCCAGGCTGAGGCACCAAAGTCCATTCCCGGTTCAAACGTATACGCGCGCCAGTAGAAGCAGACGGCATACATAATGAAGCTGAACGTGACCAGCCGTCGCATGTCGAGCTTATGGGCAAAGCGTCCGATGATCGGCGACAGGATCACCGGCAAAATGCCCACCGGCGCAGACGCCAGACCGGCCCAGGTTGCGGTGTAGCCGTAGACCTCCTGCAACAGCTGCGGCAACAGAACAATCGAGCCGAAGTAGAGCATATAAGCCAGACTGATCGACAGGCAGCCAATGGTGAAGTTGCGCGACTTAAACAGCGACAGATCTATGATTGGGTGATCGTCAGTCAGCTCCCACACCAGCAGGACTGACAGCGCAATCACGGCCACTACCCCGAGCACGATGATCTCGGACGAGTTAAACCAGTCGAGCTCCTTTCCGCGATCCAGCATCACCTGCAAACAGCCGATCCCCACCACCAGCAGCACCAGCCCGACCATATCGATCCGCCGGATTTCGGTTTTGGTTTCCCGGCCACGCAGGGTTTGCAGCGTCAGTATCACCACCGCCACACCAATGGGCACGTTGATAAAGAAGATCCAGCCCCAGTGATAGTTATCGCTGATCCAGCCGCCCAGTATCGGGCCACAGATCGGGGCGACGATCACCGTCATCGCCCACAGCGACAGCGCAACACTGCGCTTGGCGGGCGGATAGTTGTTGAGCAGCAGACTTTGCGACAGCGGGATTAAGGGACCCGCGACGATCCCCTGAATGACGCGGAAGAATATCAGCATCTCCAGGCTGTCTGACATGCCGCACGCCCAGGAGGCGATAGCAAACAGAATGGTCGACCAGGTAAAGAGCTTCACTTCACCGATGCGTTTTGCCAGCCAGCCGGTCAGCGGGATCGAGATCGCATTGGCCACACCAAACGAGGTGATCACCCAGGTTCCCTGGGAGTTCGACGCCCCCAGATTACCGGCAATCGTGGGGATAGCCACGTTGGCGATGGTCGAGTCCAGAACCTGCATGAACGTCGCCAGCGACAGCGCAATGGTCATCAGGACCAGCGGCATTCCTTCAAGCGGTTTTTGTGCCATTACAGCCTCCGCGTCATCATCCGGCGTTGGCGCGGACGATATCGGTGATCAGCTGATTGACCGGCGCAAGGTCAATCGCCAGTGCGTTGCTGCTGTAAGCGGCTTGCTGACGGGCGCTGGTGGCCAGCGCGCTGCCCTCTTTGCTGGTGGTATCGATTTTAACCAGCGTTGAGAGGCCAATACGCAGCGGATGTCTGGCGATATCTTCCTGATTCAGTTCGATACGAACCGGCAGGCGCTGAACCACTTTGATCCAGTTACCGGTGGCATTCTGTGCCGGCAACAGTGAGAAGGCGCTGCCGGTGCCCATATCCAGTCCTGCAACTTTGCCCTGATAAACCACTTCGTCACCGTAGATGTCGGCAACCACGGTGACAGGCTGACCAATACGAACGCCAGCCAGCTGGGTCTCTTTAAAGTTGGCATCGACCCACAGATTCGTTGCAGGCACGACGGCGAGCAGCGGGGTGCTGGTGGAGATTTGCGAACCGACCTGCACGCTGCGACGGGAGACAAAACCATCCATCGGGCTACGGATTTCGGTGCGCTGCAGCGCCAGCCAGGCGTCACGCAGCTCAGCCGCGCTCTGTTGCACGGCAGGCTGATTTTCCAGTGAGGTGTTGAGGATCATCGCCTGATTCGCATTGTATTGCTGAATCGCCACGTCCAGTTGTGCTTTGGCCGTCGCGACGGCATCGCGGGCGTGCTGCAACTCTTCACGGCCAATCAGATTAGCCGCACCTAACGGCTCACGGCGCTTCAGGTCGGCCTGTGCCTGCGCCAGAGCGGTCTGTTGCAAGGTAATGCTGGCCTGATACTGTTTGCCATTAATCATCAGCTGATGCGTCTGACGCACGCTGGTGGCGAGTGCCGTCTGCGCTTTTTCAAACGCCTGCTCCGCATCCGTCTTATCCAGTGAAACCAGCACATCGCCTTTTTTGACGAAATCGGTATCTTCAAACCAGACTTTATTCACGCTACCGGAGACCTGTGCCATCACCTGCACCTGGTTACCCGCAACGTAGGCGTCATCCGTTTCCTGAAAATGGCGCAGGACCAGAAACCAGTAAACTCCCCAGGCAATACCAATCAGCACAAAGATCAGCGCCAGCACGATGAGCACACTTTTGCGCTTCTTCTTTTTGTTGGCTGACGGTTGCGGGCTTTGTGCTTCTGCCGTTGCACTCATGTCTTTCTCCACGTTTTCCATTTAGTCGGGCGGCAGAAATCCCTTTTCGCCAGCGCCCGAGTCGAAAAAGCCAGCGACTGAGCGCTGGCCAGATAAAAAAGGAAATTAAAATAACGATTCCGACAGGTGATTGTGTCGCACTTATTGCTATTAGCGGGAAAGCGAGGCGATCAGCTGATCTTCATCCATTTTATCAAGACGATTAAGTAGCTTACGGGTGATGCCTTCCAGCTGTGACTTCTCATCGACGGAGAGCGACGACCAGAGGTATTGCAGGCTCTGATGCTGAGGTGGCAGCAGCTGACGCAGGAACTCCATCCCTTTATCGGTCAGATGCAGGTGCAGGCAGCGACGGTCGTGATCGCTTTCGCGACGCTCAATCCAGCCGCGCTTTTCCAGTTCATCAGCAATGCGCGTGGCATTGGTGCGCGAAGAACCAAGGGCAGAGCTGAGCTCAGAGGGCTGAATACTATGGTTTTCCTGTGCATCCAGCGTAATCAACGCCATGAACAGGGTTTCATTAATACCCTGTGCTTTCAGCATCTTATTACGGTTGTCCAGCAGTTTACCCTGCATATGCATACAGAGACGCGTCAGAATAATTTCCTGCAACGGAAAATCCTTATGGCGATTGGCACGGATGTTTAGCATCTGCTCAATGGGAGTAAACGAACTTTCCATTAAAAAAAACCTCACTAATTGCAACTTGTATAATAACTATGGTGACAGGATAAGCGTAGTCACTTTTTGGCAGGTGATCGCTGACAGAATCACTATTCACCATCAAAGGTATTCCAGGCCATTCCCTGGCCCTGGGTCAAAAACCCGTACGTCCGGCGGCAGCCGCTGTGCCGGAACGTGATCAAAAAGGGGGCAAATTTAATAATATCGCGGGGAAAAATAACTGAAGTGAATAGGTTTGCTACTAACCATAACAAACCTAACCATTTGTGACCAGACGCAATGCGCTGTCCGGCCAGGCTTCAGTTGATTTTTTCCGGCTCAAAGCGCGATCCGGCTGCCCAAATCAGCAGATTAACCACAGTCAGCAGCGCGCCAGCGCCACAGACGCCATACCAGCCCCAAAGATGGTAAGCGGTCGCGGAGAGCAGTGAGCCGGCCGCGCCACCCATAAAGTAGCTGGTCATGTAACCGGCATTAAGACGGTTCCGCGCCTCCGGCATCTGCGCGTAGATCACGCTTTGATTGGTGATATGGACGGCCTGTACCGCCAGATCCAGCAGCAGGATGCCGACGATCAGCGGCGCAAGCTGCTCCGCGCCCCACGCAATGGCGGCCCACGACAGCAGCATAAGCAGCAGGCCCAGTCGGGTGGTCAGCTTCGCTTTACCCTTGTCAGCCAGCGCGCCCGCCTGACGTGCGGCCAGCGCACCCGCGGCACCGACCAGCCCCAGCAAGCCAATCTCGCCCTCTGAGAAATGATAAGGCGCCCCGGCGAGCAGAAAGGCCATTGAGGTCCACAGCAGGCTGAAATTGGCAAAGGAGAGGCAGCCGGTCCAGGCGCGGGTGCGGAGCACCCGATTACCGGCATACAGGCGAAAGATGGAGGCCAGCAGTTGCGGATAGCTCATGGGCACAGACTGTTTCACGCGCGGCAGCGATCGCCACAGCGCCAGGGCCATCACCACCATCAGCAGGCTGGCAGTCCAGTAAACGGTACGCCAGCCGCCAAGCTGCGCCAGGCCGCCTGCCACGGTGCGCGCCAGCAGAATCCCCAGCAGCAAACCGCTCATTACCGTCCCCACTATTTTGCCGCGCCGCTCCGGCTCTGCCAGCGTGGCGGCCAGCGGCACCAGGATTTGTGCGGCGACCGAGAACAGGCCGGTCATCACCGTGCCCAGCAGTAAAAAGAGAAAGGAGTGCGAAAGGGCGATAATCACCATGCCGGCAGCAGCCAGCAGGATCATCGTGACAATCAGGCTGCGTCGTTCAAACCGATCGCCAAGCGGCACCAGCAGCAGCAGACCGCAGGCGTAGCCCAGCTGCGCCGTGGTGACAATAAATCCGGCGAGGCTGACAGAGAGATCAAACTGTTGGGCGATGGTATTCAGTAGTGGCTGAACGTAGTAATTACTGGCTACGCAGAGGCCGGTTGCTATTGACATCAGTATTACTAAAGCAGGCGTCAGACCCTGGCGAGTCGCATTCATAAACAGCATCGGTCGCTAATAATCATTTGAGGTTAATAGTAACTCAAAAAACTATTTCACACGCATGTTTATTAACAGGCCATACCAGTCGGGAAAGCAGCCATAAAAAAAAGGGCAGAAAAATTTCTGCCCTCAGATAACTGCCCGACTAAAAGCGTATGCTCACTGAGCCAGCACTTTTATCAACCGCCCTGGGGCGGAAATGTTTTCATGTTATTGCGCGGCGGCCTGCGCCTCGCTGATCCATTTATCGAACTCAGCCTGATGCGCCTTAATCCAGCCATCCACATGACGGTTAATCGCCTCTTCTGAGTTTTGTCCGGCATGCATTGCTGAGTTTTCAGCATTGATATCGGTAATGGGCAGCTTCATGACCGCAAACAGACGGGCAGCCGCCGGGTTTTTCGCCGCCCAGGCTTTGTTGGCGACGATGTGCATGGTGTTAACCGGGAAACCGTAGTTCGCGCCGTTTGGCAGCTTAGTATCCACATCCTTCTGTTCGCCAGGCAGCGAAGAGAACGGCACCTGCAGCCAGACCACATCGCGGCCCGGCTTCAGCACATCGCTCAGCCAGTAGGGCGTCCAGGTGTAATAAAGGATCGGTTTACCCTGTTTGTAGCGTGCCAGCGTATCCGCCACCATCGCCGAATAGTTACCCATATTGGCGGTCACGGTATCACTAAGACCGAAGGCGCTGTTCTGATGATTAATCACCGCTTCACAGCCCCAGCCTGGCGTACAGCCGGTCATATCCGCTTTGCCATCGCCGTTGGCGTCAAACAGGCTGGCGATCTTAGGATCTTTCAGCTGTTCGATATTGGTGATGTGATATTTCTCGGCGGTCTTCTTATCAATCAGATAACCCTGGGCGGCACCGGTAACGTAGGTTCCCTGACGATAGAGCTTCTGATCGCCACCGGCGGCTTTGTACATGTCGTCATGCAGCGGCTGCCAGTTCACCGCGGTAAAGGTGGCGTCGCCAGCGGCGATAGAGGTGTAGCCAACGTTGTAATCCACTTCACTCGGCTTGCTGACCTGATAGCCGAGTTTTTCCAGCGCGCGGCTGACAATCAGGGTCTGAAAAGTCTCTTCAGCGATAGTGCTCTGTATGGGTTGTACCGTAATACCTTTGCCCGGCAGATCGGCAGCGGAGACGTGTGAAACGGCCAGCGTGGTTACCACGGCGGCGAGCAGAGAGGCTCTGTTGCGCATAGTCATTCCTTATTTCAGATGTCGCGTCAGGATGGGCGGCGCGCAGGCGCCGCCCGACAGATTATTTTTTACGCGAAGGAGAGAAGATCAGGCCCAGCGGGCCGGTGTGATACCAGTGACGATTACCGCGGCTGCGGCTATCGCGACCAAACGATTGGGTCAGGCGGTCAAGGATAATGGCAAGGATCACAATCCCCACACCACCCACCGTAGCCAGCCCCATATCGAGACGGCCAATACCGCGCAGCACCATCTGACCGAGTCCGCCCACGGCGATCATCGAGGCGATCACCACCATCGACAGCGCCAGCATCAGGGTCTGATTGACGCCCGCCATAATGGTGGGCATCGCCAGCGGCAACTGCACTTTGAATAGCAGCTGACGCGGACTGGCACCAAAGGATTCGCTCGCTTCGATCAGATCGGCGGGCACCTGCTTAATGCCGAGAATAGTCAGACGCACAATCGGTGGCAGGGCGAAGATAATCGTGACCACCACGCCTGGCACGTTGCCGATACCAAACAGCATCACAATCGGCACCAGATAGACAAAGGCGGGTGTTGTCTGCATCGCATCCAGCAAGGGGCGTACGATACGCGCTGCCCGTTCACTGCGGGCCAGCCAGATCCCCAGCGGCAGGCCGATGAGAATGCAGAACATTAGCGCGGTAAGCACCAGCGCCAGCGTGACCATCGCCTGCGACCAGGCGCCAATTGCGCCAATCACGATCAGCGATACCAGCGTGGCGATGCCCATGGCGGGTGTCGCGATCTGCCAGGCGATCAGCGCAAACACCAGAATCGCTACCGGCGCGGGCATCCCCAGCAACAGCTGCTGAAAGGCGCTGAGAATATAGTCAACCGGTACCCGGATACCCTGAAACAGCGGGCGGAAATGGTTGACCACCCAGTCGATACCGGTGGTCACCCAGTGATCAAGCGGGATCCAGGTTTTGTGGAACGGATCCATGATATTGAAATGTTCCGGCGCGGGCGCAGGGGCGCTGTTGAGCCAGTCACTGCTGCTGGCTGCATCGGGTGTCGCGCTGCCATCGGGCGTGCCCCAGGCATCGGCACCGCCGCTGCTGGTGGGCGCAGCCTGACTGCTGGCGGCGGTGCCGCTATCCCACGGATTGGTGGTTTCCTGACTCATGGCTGGGCTCCTTCACGATCTAACGCGCGCAATAGCGTGCTTTTGGAAATGATACCGACATACTGATTCTCCTCGCCGACCACTGGCACCGCACAGGGCGCCTGAGCGACGTGCGAGAGCAGATCGCTCAGTGAGGTATCGGCGGGCACCGCGGCTGGCGAGTCGAGGAGGGCGCTATCGAGTCCCAGACCTGCTGCCAGCGCGGCTTTCAGCGAGTCGGTGGAGACCACGCCAAGAAACTTCTGTTTTTCCAGCACGTAACCGTAGTCGCGGTCTTCATCCTGCAGCAGCTTAATGGCGGAGCGCGGGCCGAAACCTGGCGCTTTGCGGATCAACGCTCCCGCGCTACGACGGGCAATATCTTTGGCGCTGAATACGTGGCTGATATCGACGCCACGGAAAAAGGTGCGGACATAGTCATTGGCTGGGTTATTCAGAATCTCATCCGGCGTACCAACCTGTATCACTTCGCCGCCCTGCATAATGGCAATACGGTCGCCAATACGCATCGCTTCATCAAGATCGTGGGAAATAAAGACGATGGTGCGCTGATGCCTGGCTTGTAAATTAACCAGCTCATCCTGCATTTCAGTACGAATCAACGGATCCAGAGCGGAGAAGGCCTCATCCATTAATAAGATGTCGGGATTGATGGCCAGTGCGCGGGCTAATCCGACGCGCTGCCGCATCCCTCCGGAAAGTTCATCCGGATAAGCGTGCGCATAATTCTCCAGCCCGACCTGACGTAACGCTTCCAGTGCTTTTTCCTGGCGTTCAGCCAGTGCGATTCCCGCTAATTCCATGCCAAATGCCGTATTATTTAATACATTCATGTGCGGCATCAAAGCAAATGACTGGAATACCATACTGATTTTATTTCTGCGCACGTCACGCAGTTCGCTGGCTGATATTTTGGCAATATCGACACCGTCAATAATCACCTGACCGCGCGTCGGCTCTATCAGACGATTGAGAAGGCGAACCATGGTCGATTTTCCTGAACCGGATAACCCCATGATGACGAATATCTCGCCTTCTTCAATGGCCAGACTGGCGTTCTTTACGCCAAGGGAGAGCCCGGTCTTCTCAAGAATGACATCTTTGGTCGCACCCTTTTCAATATATTTAAACGCGCGATCCGGATTGTCGCCAAATATTTTATAGAGATTTTTTACTTCGAGCTTAATAGCCATGCAGTCATTAAATCCTGGTTGAAATATCTAATATTATCCTGTCGTTCCCGCTGAAATTTAAGCAGGCCATACCGTAGCACACTGACGTTATCTGACAACCCTGAAGTGGGATATTGGCCGGCCGCAGGACATTCAGATGACGATTATCTTCAGTGCTCACAAGGGATAAGCGTGGATTAATTTTTTGTGAAATCATTGGCGGGTTTTTGGCATTTCAGCCGATTTGCCGGCTGAAAGGGAGAAAAATAAGCGTCACCAGGGTGAAATATTACGGAAATAATGGATTCCGATACAGGGAAATAATCACGCCTGAAACGATCGGGTTCAGTGGAATAATTGGTCGAAAAAAAAGGAAATGCGGGGAGGGGCAGAATCAACAAACGGTGAAATAGTCAGGCTGTGTTGCAGTAATATTTTTTTCTTATGATTAGACGGAATGGCGCGGCTGACACGGCACTGCCAGAGAAAACCGGATGCTGACAAAACAGCACCCGGTAACCCTCAGAAATTCCAGTCCTCGTCTTCGGTTTCGACCGCTTTTCCCATCACATAGGAGGAGCCTGAACCGGAGAAGAAGTCGTGGTTTTCGTCGGCGTTGGGCGACAGAGCCGACAGAATGGCCGGATTCACCGCTGTCAGCTCCGCCGGGAACAGCGCCTCATAGCCCAGATTCATCAACGCTTTGTTGGCGTTGTAGTGCAGGAAGGTTTTCACCTCCTCTACCCAGCCGACATCGGCATAGAGCGCCTCGGTATAAGCCACTTCGTTCTCATACAGCGCCAGCAGCAGATCATAGGCGAACTGCTGCAGCTCTTCGCGGCGCAGATCGTCAGTGGCAGCCAGCGCCTGCTGATATTTATAACCGATGTAGTAACCGTGCACCGCCTCATCGCGAATAATCAGGCGAATCAGGTCAGCGGTGTTGGTCAGCTTGCCACGGCTCGACCAGTACATCGGCAGCCAGAAGCCGGAATAGAACAAAAACGACTCCAGGAAGACGCTGGCGATCTTCTTCTTCAGCGGATCATCGGCCTGGTAGTGTTCCAGGATGATGCGCGCCTTGTTCTGCAGCGGCGCATTCTCTTCGCTCCACTGATAAGCGGCATCCACATCCTGGGTGTTACACAGGGTTGAGAAGATCGAACTGTAGGAGCGGGCATGCACCGCTTCCATAAAGCTGATATTCGACAGCACCGCCTCTTCGTGCGGGGTAATGGCATCTTCCATCAGCCCCGGCGCGCCGATCACGTTCTGGATAGTGTCGAGCAGCGTCAGGCCGGTGAACACCCGGATGGTCAGCTGCTGCTGCTGTTTATCCAGCGTCTGCCAGCCGGGCAGATCGTTGGAGAGCGGCACTTTCTCCGGCAGCCAGAAGTTGCTGGTGAGACGATTCCACACTTCAAGATCTTTGTCGTCCTGAATGCGGTTCCAGTTAATTGCCTGAATCTGTTTTAGTTTCATCGTTTTCATCACAGGGAGCATGAGACGCAACCCTGAACCTCCGTGCCCTGAAGCGCCATCTGGCGCAGTCGAATGTAATAGAGCGTTTTGATGCCTTTTTTCCACGCGTAAATCTGCGCTTTGTTGATGTCACGGGTCGAGACGTCATCGCGGAAGAACAGCGTCAGCGACAGGCCCTGATCGACATGCTGAGTCGCTTCTGCGTAGGTATCAATAATCGCTTCCGGCCCAATCTGATACGCATCCTGATAGAGATGGAGATTCTCATTGGTCATAAACGGCGCGGGATAGTAGACGCGGCCGGTTTTGCCCTCTTTGCGGATCTCGATGGGAGAGACAATCGGATGGATGCTGGAGGTGGCATGGTTGATGTAGGAGATTGAACCGGTTGGCGGGATCGCCTGCAGGTTCTGATTAAACAGCCCGTGCTGCATCACCGCGTCGCGCAGCGCCTGCCAGTCCGCCTGTGTCGGCAGGGTCAGTCCGGCATCGGCAAACAGCGTCGCTACCCGTTCCGTGCGCGGCAGCCATTCGCGCTGCAGATACTTATCGAAGTAGACGCCGCTGGCGTACTGCGATTCCGCAAAGCCATCGAAGGTCTGCTGACGCTCCTGTGCCAGCTGATTAGAGGTGCGCAGCGCATAATAGGTGATGCAGTAGAAGTAGAGATTAGTGAAATCCAGCGCTTCCGGTGAACCGTAGGCGATGCCTTCCCGCGCCAGATAGCCGTGCAGGTTCATCTGACCCAGACCAATGGCGTGCGAACGGCGATTGCCTTCGGCGACCGAGGGCACCGAGCCAATTTCGCTCATCATCGACACCGAGGTCAGGGCGCGGATAGCCACATCCACGGTACGCGCCAGATCGCGTGAATCCATGGCGTGCGCAATGTTCAGTGAGCCGAGATTACAGGAGATATCTTTGCCGATCCGGCGATAGCTGAGATCGTCATTGTACTCGCTGGCGCTGTTCACCTGCAGGATCTCAGAGCAGAGGTTGCTCATGTTAATGCGACCGGCAATCGGGTTACTGCGGTTCACGCTGTCCTCATACATGATGTAGGGATAGCCCGACTCAAACTGAATCTCGGCCAGCGTCTGGAAGAAGTCGCGTGGCTGAATATAGGTTTTACGGATGCGGTCGTCGGCCAGCATCTCATCATACTTCTCGCTGATGCTGATATCGCCAAAGGCCTGGCCGTAGATCCGTTCAACGTCGTAGGGCGAGAACAGCGCCATCGGTTTGTTCTCTTTTGCCAGCTGGAAGGTGATATCGGGGATCACCACGCCCAGCGACAGGGTTTTGATGCGGATCTTCTCATCGGCGTTTTCGCGCTTGGTATCAAGGAAGCGGAAAATATCGGGATGGTGCGCATTGAGCCACACCGCGCCAGCGCCCTGACGCGCGCCGAGCTGATTCGCATAAGAGAAGGCATCCTCCAGCATTTTCATCACCGGGATAACGCCCGACGACTGATTTTCAATACGTTTGATTGGCGCACCGGACTCACGCAGATTCGACAGCAAAAAGGCGACGCCACCGCCGCGCTTTGAGAGCTGCAGTGCCGAATTCACTGCGCGACCAATCGACTCCATATTGTCTTCGATGCGCAGCAGGAAGCAGGAGACCAGCTCACCGCGTTGCTGTTTGCCGCAGTTCAGGAAGGTTGGTGTAGCGGGCTGAAAACGGCCGCTGAGGATCTCCTCCAGCAGGGCCCGCGCAAGCTTTTCATCGCCCTGAGCCAGCGTCAGCGCCACCATGCAGGCGCGCTGTTCGAAGGTTTCCAGATAACGTTTGCCATCGAAGGTCTTCAGGGTGTAGCTGGTGTAGTACTTCCAGGCACCGAGAAAGGTTTTGAACTCAAATCCCCAATTTTCCGCCATCTCATGCAGCGCAAGCAGGAACGAAAAATCGTACTGGTTCAGCACTTCCGCTTCGTAATAGCTCTCTGCCACCAGATAGCGTAAACGCTCAGCGCAGCTATTGAAGGGGACGGTATTGGGTTGCACATGCTGCAGATAAAACTGACGTGTCGCTTCGCGATCCTTGTCGAACTGGATGCGGCCCTCGGCGTCGTAGAGATTGAGCATGGCATTAAGGGCGTGATAATCGAGCGTCACGCCGTTGAGGGTGTCTGTTGTTGCCAAAATTGGGTTACTCCCGCTTTAACTTTCGCGATATCGTCAGGCGTTCCCATCAGCTCGAAGCGGTAGAGGCAGGGAACCTGACATTTTTTTGCAATGATGCTGCCCGCCAGGCAGTAACCGGCACCGAAGTTACGGTTGCCCGCTGCGATCACGCCACGAATACCGTGTCGGTTCGCCTCATCATTAAGAAACTGAATCACCTGACCGGGCACCGCACCGCGACTGCTGCCACCGCCATAGCTGGGCACCACCAGAATATAGGGCTGGTCGATATGCAGTTGTTGCCGGGCATCAAGCGGGATGCGCCGGGCGGGCAAGCCGAGGCGCGTCACAAACCGGTGGGTGTTTTCCGACTGGCTGGAAAAATAGACCAGCGGGAACATGTGTTTATCCTCCGACAGCAGAAAGCGTGCGCAGCGTGGCGATTTTGTCCGGGCGGAAACCGCTCCAGTGATCGTTATCCGCCATCACGACCGGTACCTGGCGGTAACCCAGTGATTTCAGGTTGTCGATCGCCTCGGGCTGGCTGTCGAGATTGATAAGCTGATAGGCGAGACCCTGACGGTCCATCGCATTTTTGGTTGCCGTGCACTGGACACAGTTATCTTTAGTGTAAATAATAATGCGCATGATTCGTATTTCCCTCTATATGCGGTTCTGATGCCCGAAAACAAAGCAGACGCGGCAGGTTGCGGGCTTCATTGTGACGAACATCTGGTGTCGTGCTGATGAGATAAATACTAGATGTAGTGGTTTTGTGGGTCAAGCCCACCAGATATAGGGTTTTATGATTTGCATTTGCGCAACAGCGGCAAAGCCAGCAGGGATGCGCCCTGCAGCCTGGAAAAATCTTTTGTAAATGTCATCGGCCAGAAAAAGGGCATAAAAAAGCCCCGCACAGGGCAGGGCTCAGGAGATTTTTTAGAGTTGAGCTTAGCGGCGTGAAGCCAGCAGCACACCCACTACGATACCGAAAGCGGCACCGATACCAACACCGTGCCATGGCTTGTCATGGACATAGGTGTCAACCTGCGCACTGGCATCACGCGCAACCTGTGAGACACGGTTGCTGCCGCCGTTCAGTCTGGAGCGGGTCTGTTTCAGCAGCTTTTCTGCCTGACTGCGTGCAGAATCCACTTCGTCTTTGGCGTCGCTGCCGTAAGATTTCAGCAGCGCTTCCAGTGAATCGGCCAGTTCGTTAACATCCTGATTAATATCAATGTCATCGTTTTTTACAGTGCGATTAAACATTTTTTAGCTCCCTTTGATTTAAAAACGTAATACTAGTGTAGACGACCTTGAGATAAACGAGACGCGGGAGTGTTCTTTAGGGAAAATTCCGAATGCCCACTCTGTCATGCTGTTGTAAGGTTGCGAAGCTTTTGAAAGAGGAGAGGATCGAGCATGTATTTACGACCAGATGAGGTAGCGCGCGTACTGGAAAAAGCGGGTTTCGAAGTCGATGAAATTACCCCACGGGCCTATGGTTATCGCCGTGGAGAGAACTATGTTTATGTGAATCGCGAAGCGCGCATGGGGCGCATGGCACTCGTCATTCACCCGACACTAAAAGAGAAGAGCCAGCCGTTCGCTGAACCTGCTTCAGAAATGAAGACCTGCGATCACTACACCCAATTCCCTCTCTACCTGGCGGGTGATTCACAGGAACACTACGGCATCCCGCACGGATTTAGTTCCCGCATGGCGCTGGAACGTTATATTCAGAGCGTTTTCGGCTAACGCATCAGGCCCCGCCGCGACGGGGCACTGAACTGCCTTTACCTCCTCCCTGTTTCCCTGCCGTTGCAATTACCGGCTGTGACGCGTATAAAACTGTCCATTATAGATGTTTAGACGTCCATACGGATAAAAGTGATGAGCGAACAGCCAACTCCCTCGCAGGAACAATTTAAACGCACCATGAAAGTGCGCCATCTGGTGATGTTATCGCTGGGCGGCGTAATCGGCACCGGCCTGTTTTTTAACACCGGCTACATCATTTCCACCACCGGGGCGGCGGGGACGCTGCTCGCCTATCTGATTGGCGCGCTGGTGGTCTGGCTGGTGATGGTCTGTCTGGGCGAACTCTCCGTGGCGATGCCGGAAACCGGCGCGTTCCACGTCTATGCCGCACGCTATCTTAGCCCGGCAACCGGCTACACCGTGGCCTGGCTCTACTGGCTGACCTGGACCGTGGCGCTCGGCTCCAGCCTGACGGCGGCGGGCTTCTGTATGCAGTACTGGTTCCCGCAGATCCCGGTATGGATCTGGTGTCTGGTCTTCTGCTGCGCCATCTATCTGCTGAACGTCATCTCAACCCGCTTCTTCGCCGAAGGGGAGTTCTGGTTCTCGCTGATTAAGGTGGTGACGATTGTCGCCTTTATCGTGCTCGGTGGCGCGGCGATGTTTGGGTTTATCCCGATGAAGGATGGCACGCCCGCACCGGGCCTGAGCAACCTGACGGCGCACGGCTGGCTGCCTAACGGCGTACTGCCGATTCTGATGACTATGGTGGCAGTCAACTTCGCTTTTTCCGGCACCGAGCTGATCGGTATTGCGGCCGGTGAAACCCAGCAGCCGGAGAAAGTGCTGCCGCTGGCGATCCGTACTACCGTGGCCCGGCTGATTATCTTCTTCATCGGCACGGTATTTGTGCTGGCGGCGCTGATTCCTATGGATCAGGCGGGTATCGTGAAAAGCCCGTTCGTGCTGGTCTTCGAAAAGATCGGCATCCCGTGGGCGGCTGACATTATTAACTTTGTGATCCTGACCGCTATCCTGTCTGCGGCCAACTCCGGACTCTATGCCTCCGGGCGGATGCTCTGGTCGCTGGCCAATGAAAATACGCTGCCGCGCGCCTTTGCCCGGGTGAACAAGCGCGGCGTGCCGATGCTGGCGATCACCGTCAGCATGGTGGGTGGTCTGCTGGCACTGGTCTCCAGCGTGGTCGCGCCAGACACGGTGTTTGTGGCGCTGTCGGCCATCTCCGGCTTTGCGGTGGTAGCCGTCTGGCTCAGCATCTGCGCTTCGCATTTTGTTTTCCGTCGTCGTCATCTTCAGCAGGGTAAATCGCTGGCCGATCTGGCCTACCGTGCGCCGCTCTATCCGCTGACGCCGGTGCTGGGTTTCCTGCTCTGCCTGCTGGCCTGTGTCGGTCTGGCATTCGATCCGACTCAGCGTATCGCGCTGTGGTGTGGCATCCCGTTTGTGCTGTTCTGCTATGCCGCTTACCATCTGACCCACAAATCATCCCCGAAGCCTGAGGAGGCCAATGATGTCGTATAACCCTGTCGCACAGGCTTTAACGGAGTCACCACTGCTGATTCTGGATGGTGCCCTGGCCACCGAGCTGGAAGCCCGCGGCTGTCATCTGGCCGATGCGTTATGGTCAGCTAAGGTGCTGATGGAAAATCCTGAGCTGATCTATCAGGTGCACTACGACTATTTTGTCGCCGGCGCGCGCTGTGCCATTACTGCCAGCTACCAGGCGACGCCGCAGGGCTTTGCCACACGTGGCCTTGATGAGGCGGAGTCACTGGCGTTGATCGCGCAGAGCGTCGAGCTGGCGCGGCGCGCCCGTCACGATTATCTGGCGGTCCGGCCCGACGCAAAAACGCTGCTGGTAGCGGGATCGGTCGGTCCCTATGGCGCTTTTCTGGCGGATGGTTCGGAATATCGCGGCGACTATGCGTTGCCGGAAGCGGAGATGATGGCGTTTCACCGCCCACGCGTGCAGGCGCTGCTGGCGGCGGGTGCCGATCTGCTGGCCTGCGAAACCCTGCCTTCGTTTGCCGAAGCGCAGGCGCTGGTGAAGCTGCTGGCTGAATTTCCTGAAGGCCGCGCCTGGTTCTCGTTTACCCTGCGTGACGCCGGACACATCAGCGACGGCACGCCGCTGTCAGACGTCGTGAGCTGGCTGAATCAGCAGCCGCAGGTGGTAGCGGTGGGGATCAACTGTGTGGCACTTGAGAGCGTGACGCCTGCGCTGCAGCAGTTGCAGAAGCTGACCGACAAGCCGCTGGTGGTCTATCCCAACTCCGGCGAGCAGTATGATGCTGGCAGCAAAACCTGGCACTCAGCGCCATCAGGCTGCACGCTGCATGACAAGCTGGCAGAGTGGCAGCAGGCGGGCGCGAAGCTGATTGGCGGCTGCTGTCGCACCTCACCCAACGACATCGCGGCTATCGCCCGCGCTTGTCAACCGCAATAAGCTGGCTGAATCTGGCGATGATAGCCCGATTGAGGCGGAGAGGGCGGTCTACACTCTGATCACTGATCACTCTGTGGACCCCTTCATGAAACAGCGAATTCTGGCCCTGGCCGCCGCGCTGCTGCTTAGCGGCTGTGCCACCATTGTCGGCAATGAAACCCAACTGGTGCGCATCGACTCCTTGCCGCAGGGCGCGCGCTTTACCGTGCAGGATGAGCGTGGCTATGCGGTTGCGCAGGGTTTCACGCCGCAGACTGTTGAACTGGAAAAATCTACCGGCCGCTACTTCGGCAAAAAGCACTATCTGCTGATGCTGGAAAGCCCGGGCTACGTGCCGGTCACGGTGCCTATCGAGGCACGCGCTAACCTGTGGTATCTGCTGGGCAATATCCCGCTGGGTGGCTTCCCCGGCTGGCTGCTGGTCGATCCCTTCTATGGCGGCATGTACGACCTCAAGCCTGAACACCCGCGTCCCTTTATGAACCCGGTTGGCGCGCGCGGCTGACTACTGCGCGGTCGGCTTCACCATTCCGCCTGGCGTTTTATGGCGTTCCAGATACTGATGCTGGAAAATGCACATGCGGATGGTGTTGCGGTACTCCCCGTTGATGAAAAACTCATGTTTAAGCACGCCTTCGATCTCGAATCCGAGCTTGGTGTAGATGTGGATCGCTTTTTCGTTCTCCTGATCGACAATCAGGTAGAGCTTGTAGAGATTCAGCACCGAAAAGCCGTAATCCATCGCCAGTTTCGCCGCCTGGGTTGCCAGTCCTTTGCCCTGATGGGCCGGATCGATAATGATCTGAAACTCGGCGCGTCGGTGCACATGGTTGATTTCCACCAGTTCCACTAATCCCGCTTTCTGCCCGCTGTGCTCGACCACAAAGCGACGTTCGGTCTGATCGTGAATGTGCTTGTTGTAGAGATCGGACAGCTCCACAAACGCCTCATACGGCTCCTCAAACCAGTAACGCATCACGCTGGCGTTGTTATCCAGCTGATGGACAAAGTGCAGATCTTCCCGCTCCAGCGGACGCAGTTTTACCGTCATTGCCTTTTCCTCCCATGAAATAATGGCCGCAAGTATACCGCATCAGCCAGCCGCTGCGTTTTGCGCTGCCGCATTCGCGTGTCTGCTTCACTCTGTAAAGGTTTACAGCGTCGCGTGGCAATCAAATGACTCAGAGGAAGAGAACAGCGCGCCGTTCTGGCAATAGAGAGGATGACGCTAATGGCGGAAGAAGGGGATGTTACGGAAAGGCGCGGCGGATGCAGCAGCGCCGGACGGCAGGTGAACGCCGTCCGGCCTGATTTCAGGCAGAGATCTGTTCGATGATGCGACCCTGCGACATGTGCACGGCGCGATCGCACATGTGATCGATCACGTCGGGATCGTGGCTCACCAGCACCATAGTCAGGCCATCCTGCTGTTTCAGTTCGTTGAGCAGATTGAGGATCTCCGCCTGCACTGACATATCCAGCGCCGACGTCGGCTCATCCAGCAGCAGGATCTTCGGCTGCAGCAGCAGGGCGCGCACGATGGCAACACGCTGACGCTGACCGCCGGAGAGCTGATGCGGATAGCGATCCGCCAGGGCGGGATCGAGTCCGACGTGACGGAAGCCCTGATCGATACGATCGTTGATATTGTCGCGTTTCAGCAGCTTCAGCGGCTCCGCCAGCGTGCGACGCAGCCGGTGACGCGGATGCAGCGAGGCATAGGGATCCTGAAACACCATCTGCACTTCCTGACGCAGCGCGCCGGTGAAGGCTTTACCCGGCTGAACTTCGTGACCGGCAAGCTGCATCTGACCCTGCCAGTGTGGGTTCAGACCTGCCAGCACCCACAGCAGCGACGACTTGCCGCAGCCTGACGGACCCACCAGACCAAAACACTCGCCAGCGTTAACCTCCAGGTTAACCTCATGCACCACGGTGCGCAGCTCGTAACCCTGTTTGTGGGCGACGCTTAGATTCTGCAGCTTAATCATAATTTGCCTCCAGCGCAGCGCGGTCCAGCACCGGTAATGTCTGTCCGTGGGTCGCTTTGCCCGGACGGCAGGCCCACAGCGTGCGGGTGTAGGGATGGGTAGCGTGCGGCAGATCGGCGGCGGGCAGCGTATCCAGCAACCGGCCTTTATACATCACCATCACCCGCTCGCAATGTTCTGAAACCTGCTGCAAATCATGGCTGATTAGCAGCAGGCCCATGTTGCGCGCCTCCACCAGACCGCGGATCAGCGCCAGCACCTGATCGCGCATGGCATGATCCAGCGCGGAGGTCGGTTCATCGGCGATCAGGAAGTCCGGATCGGTAATCAGGGCGATCGCCAGCATCACGCGCTGGCCCATGCCGCCAGAGAGCTGATGCGGATACTGCTGCATCAGACGACGCGGATCGGGCAGGCCGACCGCATCCAGCATTTCACACACTTTCTCTTTGCGCTCGGCACGGTTCAGGCGGCGATGCAGGATCAGCGGCTCTTCCACCTGCCAGCCAATGGTGCGCGTCGGGTTAAGGGCATACTTCGGGTCCTGCATCACCATCGCCACGCGGTTACCGCGCAGCTGGTTCCAGTGACGCTCGCTCAGCGTCAGCGCATTTTCACCGGCCACCTGGAGCTGGCTGGCCTGCAGATGCAGCGCGGGCGAGAGTAAGCCCATCAGGCTGCGGGCGGTCAGTGACTTGCCGGAACCGGACTCACCGACCAGCGCCACACGCTCGCGGCCCACGGAAAAACTGATGTTATCGACCAGCAGCGCATCGTCGCTGCGGATGGTCAGCCCCTCGGCATGGAGCAGATTATTTTGCATGACGGGTATCCAGTCGGTCGCGCAGGCCATCGCCTGTCAGGTTAAAGGCCAGGCTGGCAAACAGAATCGCCGCGCCCGGTGCAGCAGCAACCCACCACTGATCAAAAATGACTTTACTGCCTTCGGCCACCATCGAACCCCATTCCGCCGTCGGCGGCTGAACGCCCATACCGAGGAAACCGAGTCCGGCCGCGGCCAGGATAATCCCGCCCAGGCTCAGTGCGGCGCGGACTACCGCCGTCGGCATGCAGAGCGGCAGGATATGACCGAACATCAGGCGAAAGCCCGTAATCCCCTGCATCCGCGCGGCAGCAAGGTAGTCGCTGCGGCGCAGTGCCAGGGTTTCAGCGCGTGCCTGACGGGCAAACGGCGGCCAGCTGGTCAGTGCCAGCGCCAGCGCGCCGTTCATCAGGCCAGGGCCGAGAATCGCCACCAGCGCCAGCGCGATTACCAGGTTGGGCAGTGACAGAAAGATATCGGTAATGCGCATCAGCAGGCGTTCGGTCCAGCCGCCCACGTAACCGGCAGTGATGCCGATCAGCAGCCCGGCCGGAATGGTCAGCACCAGAATCAGCGACACCAGCAGCAGGGTCGGACGCGCACCGTAAATCACGCGCGACAGCAGATCGCGGCCAAAGCCGTCGGTGCCGAACCAGTGCTGTGCCGACGGGGCCAGCAGACGGCTCGACATGGTCTGCACGTTCGGATCGAACGGCGCAATCAGCGGCGCCAGCAGTGCCATCAGGATAAGAATCGCCACCAGCGTCAGCCCAACGGTTAACGAGGTAACGCGTTGCCGGCGACGGCGTGGTCGCAGCGTTTCGAGTTCAGAGAGTTGTTGCGTCATCGGGTTCTCGGATCGGTTAACCAGGTTAAAACATCCGCCAGGGTGTTAATCAGGATAAAGCAGCTGCCGATTAACAGGGTTGAGCCCAGAATCGCCGGCACATCGCCGGAGAACAGCGCATTGGTCATATAGCGACCCACACCTGGCCAGGCGAAGACGGTTTCGGTCAGCACCGAGCCTTCCAGCAGCGTGGCGTAGGAGAGGGCGATCACCGTGACCAGCGTGCCCAGCACGTTGGGGAAGATATGGCGCAGCAGGATGCGCACCCGACCCGCGCCTTTAGCACGCGCCAGCACCACATACTCTTTGCTGCTCTCTTCCAGCAGCGCAGCACGCAGCAGGCGGGTAATGCCCGCCATCGCCAGCAGGCCGAGGATCACCACCGGCAGCCAGAGGTGCGCAATTGCATTGCGGAACATCTCCGGTTCACCCGACAGCCAGCTGTCGATCAGCACAAAGCCGGTTTTCGGCTCCAGGGTGTAGACCCAGATATCATCCAGCCGTCCCGGTCCGGCGGACCAGTGCAGCACCGCATAAAAGAGCAGCAGGCCCAGCAGGCCGAGCCAGAACACCGGCACCGAGTAGCCCAGCAGCGAGACAAAGCGGGCGAGATTATCGATCCAGCTGCCCGGTTTCCAGGCAGCCAGCAGCGCCAGCGTCACGCCGAACACCACTGCGAAGATCATCGCGCAGGTCGCCAGCTCGATGGTGGCGGGGAAGGTGGTCATCAGGTCGCCGCTCACCGACTGATTGGTAAGACGGGAGACACCCAGATCGCCCTGCGCCAGATGTTCGACGTAGCGCCAGAACTGCATCAGCACCGGCTGGTCGAGACCCAGGTCATGACGCACCTGCTCATAGGTCGCTTCACTGGCGTGATCGCCGGCGATCTGCTGCACCGGATCGATCGGCGAGAGATGCGACAGCATAAAGGTAAAGGCGAGCAGGCCAAGCAGCGTGACCAGCAGCGACAGTACGCTACCGATCAGGCGCCCGCCACGCTGCCAAAAAAGCCGGGCGAACCCGGCTGAAGGAACAGACTGTGCCATTACTTAGTGACCTGCGAGTAATACACCATGTCAGGGTTAATGCCCTGCACATAGCCTTTCAGGTTGTCGCGCAGGGCGATCAGGTTCTTCGCCTGCATCCCAATCACATACGGTGAGTTCTTCATCACTTCACGCTGCATCGCTTCATACAGCGCCACGCGTTTCTTCGGATCGCTCTCGGCGGTCGCCGCAATCACCTGCTTGTTCAGCTCAGGAATGTGCCAGTCTGAACGGAAGGCGATGGTTTTGCTGCCATCTTCCGGATTGTAAGCAAACGAGGCGGCATTGGTGTTGGGATCGAAATAGTCGGAGCCCCAGGCATTCAGCGTCGCTTCATATTTATGCGCTTTCACGTTGGTCGATACTTCGGAGCTCAGACCCGGCACCACTTCCACTTTCACGCCCGCTTTGGCGAAGCTGCCCTGCAGCGCCTGTGCGATATCCATATAAGGCGGCTGGTTGCTGGTGGAGAGCTTGAAGGTGACGTTGTTCAGGCCCGCTTTCTTCAGAATCGCTTTGGCTTTTTCCGGATCGTAGCTGTATGGCGTGTCGTTGATCGCGCCCAGGAAGCCCTTAGGCAGGAAGCTCTGATGCACATCGAACTGGCCTTTCAGCAGCTCACTGGCGATGCCTTTGTAATCCCACAGGTAGCGTGCCGCTTCCCAGAAGGCCGGGTTCTTCATCGTCTCGTTCGCGCCGATGTTGAACTGGATGTAGTAGAGCGACGCCATGGGAATCGCTTCCGTCTTCACGCCCGGTTTGCCGTTCAGCGCAGCAATCTGATCGGCACCCAGGTTACGGGCGATATCGGCATCACCCTGTTCCAGCAGCAGACGACGCGCAGCCGGTTCAGGCACGTTTTTGATCAGGATGTTCTTCATTTTTGGCGCGCCCGCTGGTGAGGTCGGGTTAGCGCTGAGCAGCACCACCTGATGCATCACCACTTTGCGGATCTGATACGGGCCGCTGCCCGCCGAGTGGGTGGCCAGCCAGGCGTTACCGAAATCGCCGTTTTTCTGATTCGCCATCGCGGTTTTTTCATCAATGATCGATGAAACCGGGGCAGAGAGCAGGCTCAGGACGTAGGTCGGGCTGACGTTGGCGGTCCAGCTGATCTGCACATGATTGTCGTCGACTTTCTTCAGGAAGCCATCGACGTTATCTTTGTTCCAGCCGAGCTGCGTCAGGATGAAAGAGGGATCGAGGTTCAGCTTCACCACGCGGCCCAGCGAGAAGATCACATCTTCCGGCCGCAGCGGGTTGCCGGTAGAGAATTTCGCATCTTTGCGCAGTTCAAAGGTCAGGCTGCGGTTGTCGCTGCCGGGCTGCCACGAAGTGGCCAGCGTAGGTTTCAGATCCACCGGATTCTGCGGGTCAGACTGCACCAGGCGCTGATAGATGTTCGTAAAAGCCTGAACGCTGGTCAGTTCAAACCCTTTGGCCGGGTCGAAGCTGTCTGCGTCGTCAGTTGATTGTGCAATCACCAGCGTATCTTTTGGTGTTGCGGCCTGGGCTGTGAAGGCGGCAGCCAGCGTCAGCGCCAGCAGTGATGGAATTATAGTTTTCATGAAATTTCCTTGCCTCTAAAAAGTTACGCGAGTTTACGAAAGGGCCGATGCGAAGAATAGTCGAATATGGGCTAATCATATGCCAAAAGGTTATAAGCATTACCTGGCGGTTATAAGAAGATCGCCTCGCTGTTACCGAAGCGGCAACCTGAGCAGAAACAAAACCTCAACGAAACCGTTATTCAATACGTTATTGCTTTACCGAGGCCGGCCTCTCTTTATAATGGCGGCAGATAACTTCAGGAGAATTCAGTTGGACAGTCACCCGAGATTAACCTTTATTCTGGCAAGCTGAGTTTCCTCTGCTGCTTGCCAACCGGCGAGCAGCGATCCCCGCTTTAATTAACGATCGCGCTCCTTGTTTTTAATCCTGTCATCATCAGGAGTGCGCGTTATGCTGCTGTTTATATTCGCTCTTTTTCCTCCGCCCCGTCTGGCGTAGCCCAGGCTGCGCCCAATCGCTGATATCAGACTTTTAAAACGCCGCGTATAACCGGCGTCAGGTAACCCTGCGCGCGTCATTATTTAGCGCGCCGGCGGAATAACCTGACTGTTTCTGAAAGTCACCCCATTAAATAACCCGGCCACGCCAGGTTTTATCCATGCACGTTATTTCCCGTGCAGGACAACTATTGCTTTAAATCAGGGAGATGTCGAAATGAGCGACATGAAACTGGAACAGGTTGCGATCACTTCATCCGGCAACCGTAATGATAAAAAAAGTAAAAAAATGTTTGCCGTTGCGCAGCAGGCAGACCAGCACATTGATATGACGCTGGCGAACCTGCGTAGTCAGCGTCAGGGCCTGACCCAGGCTGAAGCGGCGAAACGACTGGCTTTGTATGGCCGTAATGAAGTGGCGCATGAGAAAGCGCCACCGGCGCTGATTCAGCTGCTGATGGCGTTTAATAACCCGTTTATCTACGTATTACTGGTCCTGGCGCTGGTGAGCCTGTTTACCGACTATATTCTGCCGCTGCGCGCCGGTCAGGAGACCGATCTCTCCGGCGTAATCATCATCTTCACCATGGTGATGCTGAGCGGGCTGCTGCGCTTCTGGCAGGAGTTTCGCACCAACCGTGCGGCGCAGGCACTGAAGTCACTGGTGCGCAGCCAGGTCACCGTGTTGCGCCGTGAGCCAGGCAGCGAAACCGCGCAGCGTCAGGATGTGGATATGAGTGAACTGGTGCCGGGCGATATCATTCTGCTCAGCACCGGCGATCAGGTGCCTGCCGATGTCCGTCTGCTGAGTTCACGTAATCTGTTTATCAGTGAAGCAGTACTGACCGGCGAGTCGCTGCCGGTTGAAAAACAGAGCAGCGATGCGGGTATCGATGCCGAAGGTCAGACCGCCCAGGAGCGGCTGGCATCACCGAATATCTGCCTGATGGGCACCAGCGTGGCCAGCGGCACAGCCAGCGCAGTGGTAGTAGCGACCGGCGGCGAGACCTGGTTCGGCTCACTGGCCTCATCGCTGACCGGAAGCCGTCCGCAGACCGCGTTTGACCGCGGGGTGAACAGCGTCAGCAAGCTGCTGATCCGCTTTATGCTGGTGATGGTTCCGGTGGTGCTGCTGATTAACGGCTTCACCAAAGGCGACTGGATGGATGCCACGCTGTTTGCACTGGCCGTCGCGGTCGGGCTGACCCCGGAAATGCTGCCGATGATTGTCAGCGCCAACCTGGCTAAGGGCGCGATTGCGATGTCACGCCGCAAAGTGATCGTTAAAAAGCTCAACGCCATTCAGAACCTCGGCGCGATGGATGTGCTCTGCACTGATAAAACCGGCACGCTGACCCAGGACACCATCCTGCTGGCGCATCATCTGGATGCGCGGGGTAACGAAGATGCACAGGTGCTGCTGCTGGCATGGCTCAACAGCGGCAGCCAGAGTGGCGCGAAAAACCTGATGGATCGCGCCTTACTCTGCGCGGGCGACAAGGTCATTTCACAGTCTCAGCGCAGCCAGTTCCAGCTGATCGATGAGCTGCCGTTTGATTTTACCCGCCGTCGGGTGTCGGTGCTGGTAGAGGATCTGACTCAGCATCATTCACAACTGATCTGCAAAGGCGCAGTGGAAGAGATGCTGGCAGTGAGCATTGCCGTGCGGCAGGGCGACACGGTAGTCGCACTGGATGCGGCACAGCGCGCGGCGCTGCTGGCGCAGACTGAACACTATCATCAGCAGGGCTATCGCGTGCTGCTGGTGGCAACCCGTGATGGCGAGCTACACGCGCCGCTCAGCGACAGTGATGAGCGCGATCTGATTATCCAGGGAATGCTGACCTTCCGCGATCCGCCTAAAGCCAGCGCGGGCAAAGCGATTAAAGCCCTGCGTGACAGCGGTGTGACGGTGAAAGTACTGACCGGTGACAATCCGCTGGTGACGCTGCGGGTCTGTGCCGATGTCGGGCTGACCGATCCGGCCATGCTGACCGGCGATCAGATTGAGGCGATGAACGATGATGAGCTGGCGCAGGAAGCCGAGCGCTGCACCCTGTTTGCTCAGCTGACGCCGCTGCAGAAATCCCGTCTGGTGCGGCTGATGCAGCAGAACGGTCACACCGTCGGGTTCCTGGGCGATGGCATTAACGACGCGCCTGCGCTGCGGGCGGCTGACACCGGGATTTCCGTGGACAGCGCGGCGGATGTGGCGAAAGCCTCATCGGATATCATCCTGCTGGAGAAGGATTTACAGGTGCTGAATGAGGGTGTACTCAAAGGACGTGAGACCTTTGGCAACATCATCAAGTATCTCAACATGACCGCCAGCTCCAACTTCGGCAACGTTTTCTCGCTGCTGGTGGCCAGTGCCTTTATTCCGTTTCTGCCGATGCTGTCGATTCATCTGCTGATTCAGAACCTGATGTATGACGTTTCCCAGCTGGCGCTGCCGTGGGACAAGGTTGACCGCGAGTTTCTGAATAAGCCGCGTAAATGGGATGCCGGCAACATCAAACGCTTCATGCTGTGGATGGGCCCGACTTCGTCAATTTTTGACGTCACCACCTTTGCGCTGATGTGGTTTGTTTTCGGCGCTAACCATGCAGGCGTGCAGTCGCTGTTCCAGTCCGGCTGGTTTATTGAGGGGCTGCTGTCACAGACGCTGGTGGTGCATATGCTGCGTACCCGGAAGATTCCGTTTATTCAGAGCCGCGCCACCTTACCGGTGATGCTGACGACGCTGGCGGTGATGGCGCTGGGCATCCTGATCCCGTTCTCACCGCTGGGTGCGATGGTCGGTCTGGTGCCACTGCCATGGCAATATTTCCCGTGGCTGGTGCTTACGCTGTTCAGCTACTGCCTGGTGGCGCAGGGCATGAAACGTTTCTACATCCGTCGCTTTGGTCAGTGGTTCTAGGGAGGAGAAGATGAAAAAAGGCAGGCTCGATACGGTCTTTGTCGGCGTGATGATCATCGGCTTAACTCTGATTGCGCTGACGGTCATCGTGCGGTGATGGCGTTGTGATAGTGCGGGAAGTGAGAGGCAGCGAGGCGACTCGCTGCCTTTTTTTATTGATGCAGTTACTCTTCGTCGCGCTCACGGCTGGCGCGCTGGCGCTCGTAATATTCATCTTCTGCGGTGATGATCTCATCCATCAGAGAATCCATATCGACTACGCGCTCCTCTTCCACAAACTTCCCGGTAAGCGGCGTTTCCGGGGTGAGCTTGCCATCTTCATAGAGCAGCCAGATCTCTTTGGCGTAGCGAGTCTTCAACAGCTGCGGAGCGAACTGACCGTAGTAGGAGGTGATATTGTCTACGTCACGTTCAAACATCGACTCGGCATGGTTATTGGCCGCCGCATCAACTGCCTGTGGCAGGTCGATAATCACCGGGCCCTGGTCATCCAGCAGTACGTTGAACTCGGATAAGTCACCGTGAACGATACCGGCACAGAGCATACGGACGATGTTGCGGATCATGGTGTGGAAATCCGTCACCGCCTGCTCTTCAGACAGAGAGACATCGCTGAGACGTGGCGCGACCGAGCCATTGGCATCGGTCACCAGCTCCATCAGTAACACACCGTCGATGCAGAGATAAGGCTGCGGCACGCGAACACCGGCATTCGCCAGGCGGAACAGGGCATCTACTTCGGCGGTCTGCCAGGACTCTTCCTGCTGCTTACGGCCGAACTTTGTGCCTTTCTGCATGGCGCGCGCGTTGCGACTATTGCGGGTTTTACGACCTTCCTGATACTGCACCGCCTGCTTGAAGCTGCGCTGGGTCGCTTCTTTATAGACTTTGGCGCACTGCACCTTGCCGCCGCATAGCACGGTATAGACGTCCGCTTCTTTGCCGCTTTTCAGCCGCTGCAGGACATCGTCAATCAGGCCGTCATCGACCAGGGGCTGGATTCTGTTTGGGATTTTCATGCGGCTTTATACCTTATTTCACCCGCTTTTCGTATCACTTTGCGATGATGGAAAACATTGGCAATGACTGAACAAAGTTTCTAATTCTACCCTGGAAAGTCGCTTTGTGGGGATGAACCTTGATGAGTTGCGCTTTTGACCTTTGTTTTATCATAAACAATGGATTAGAGGGGAGTGCAGGACGGTTTTATCCGCCAGAGCAACGCTTTGTCATGATCAGCCCTGTGGGCGGGGATTTCGTGTCAGAGAAATGTCCCTGAAGAGCAGGCTGGCAGGAGGCTGAAGGCCGAAATCCTGCCAACAGAATTTCGGCCTGCCTTCGGGATTACTTCAGGCCTTTAAGCACTTTAACCGTGCTTTCAATGTCGATCTCATCTTCAGAGAAGATCAGTGTCGTACCCTGGAAGGTGGTGACCGCCAGCTTTTTCAGCGAGCGCATCTCATTGGCGTTCGGGTCAGTTTTCGGCCGGATATTATTCAGCAACAGGCCCACTGACAACACCGCGTTCTCTTTATCGACACCGGCATCGACCGGCACTTCTTCGTTGTAGACCAGATAAGACTTAATCGAGGTGATCTTCAGCCGCTCGCCTGCGATATAGATGTATTTGCTTGTCGGCGCGACCTTCACCGCATAGGCGGATAAGCCCTTGTTGTTGGTGGTGGGTTCAAACGTCACCGCCGCATCTTTCTTGATCAGATCAGGATTGGCGACCTTAATCACATGAAAATAGCGGTTATCACCGTTTTCATCTTTGATAAAGCCAAAACCTTTATCTTCAAACCAGGTTGTGATCGTTCCGTTCATCGCCATTTTTGCCTGCTTAATCTACTCAGTTTTTTACAGCGCGCAGTGTAAAACACAATGCCTGCGCAGACTATATAAGTCTGGATGATAATTTTCAGGTGCGCCAGAGGGTGAGCGGCGGAAGGGGGCTTTGTGGCGGATGAAGGCGAGTGTGATGGAGTGTGTGTAGCGGCAGATAAAAACGAAGATGGGTCGGCAGGAAGGGAACGGACATCAGCCACGTGATACACGTGGCTGTCAGCACTGGGCGTTGTTACGGGGATACCGGCGCTGTGTCGAATCAGGTTGTTGAGTCAGGCAGATTTACCGGCAAACTGCGCAAAGCTTGTCTGTCGGTGAATGTCTGTTACTCGTTGCCCCAGCGGTTCAGGAACTCCGCAATTTCATCAATACGTTGCTCATCGATACCCGCTTCACGCGCCATATCCTGCTGCGACTCTTCACTGATCTCTTCGTTGTTCATCAGACGGGTGATCAGCAACTGGAAGTAATGCGCCAGCGGCGTACGTTCAGCTTCGCTCACCGGCTTAGCGGACTCCGTCGCATACTCATCTGCGACATCATAGTATTTGAGAGAGATTTCGTTATTCATAGGGTGTCCGCAGAGTTGAGTTTGGGTTTAAGCGTTGGCAGGGCGTTGTGGCCCGGCGTAGAGGGGTATTATTTCGTGTTTGGGTTGGGGCTGTAAAGGGGGAGTGGTAGGGCGGAAGGGAGTATGAGAAGGGCTGGTCTTTCAGATTGGAAAAGTGCCAGCGCGTAATTTATTGCCAGCGAAACGTCTGATACAGAGATTATGGGTATGAACAGGCGTATACCTATCTCATCCATCAAGGCGTTCAGTCAGATAGAGGGGCAGGGCTTTGCATCAATAGAGAGGTATGTTTTTAGACCCGAGGAATGCTTGACTCCATGCGTATCCGAAACAAAAGGAAGACGGAGCTTTGGGCTGCCATTCACTTTTATCACCCATACAGAATGGCCGATGAAATTGAAGCAGATATATTCGTCATGCACAGACAGCTGTTCAAAAGAACCGGATGAGTATTCATTGCCAATCTGCAGGCTTTCAAGCTTTCCCTTACTTAAACTGATGAGCGTGACGGTAAGGGATTCATCGAAAATGACATCATCAGTCGTGAACAGAATATATCTGTCACTATCCACCTTAACAGCCGCTTCCAGCACCTGTCCGTCAATGGTGATACCTGTCGGTTTATCCCCAACAATAACTTCAGAGGTTGCCTGTTTGAAATCAGAGGCTTTGCTTTTCTCAATGAGCTTAACCGAGGCTATTTGTTCCATTCCTGTCACCATAAACGTCCCATTTAAAAGGCAGCAAGTGCACCACCAACAAACCTACCAATCAGTTCACGAATGGGCGCGCACGCAACATCATCTTTCATCGTATCTTTTGATGCTTTCAAGGAAATATAGCAAAAAACTGCTGGCGTAATCAGGTGAAATATCTTGCCAGCGCTGAGAAAACTCTTCCTTTATCTCTTCTTCCGACAACTTGAGAAAGTCAGTAATTTCTTTACGTAAATCACATCTTTCTTCTGGAGAAGCGTCGTCAACGACTACATCAATGGCACCATCCATCGTATCAGCGCCAGTGATAACGTCGAAGTCCTGATTAAGTGTTCCCACAATGCATAAATCTAAGTTTGGGGCAAGAGGTGCACGGCTCATGATCAACTCACTTATCTGGAAAAGAAGTAATTATATAATAAGGTTTGTTATTGTAAGTCTGATACTTCAGCGCAACTCTGATTTTAGTTGCTTTATACGTAGTGTTGCTCCCTTTCTGAACAACATAACCAACGGTTTTACCCACATCGTAACTTATCGACATGTTATGTCGTGGTTTACTTGCAGCCCATAGTTTTATCGATTCCCAATTATTATGAAGTGCCTTTGATATGGCTGCTTCGGCAATCTCCAGCGACGAGAACGAACCAGATAGATCCAATATCTCATTGGATTGGATAATTCTTTCATGAAGCTCCTGGGGTGATTTTCCAATATGCTTTAAAAGCGTATTCCCGCCCGGTTTTAATCCAGAGACAGAATTCACTATACAATCTAATCTTAAGGTTGACTATAAAATATGGTATAGAAAATTATCTATCTGAATGTTATATTAACATGATCAAATTATTTGAATTTTGATTAGTAGTGCAATAATGGAAAGTGAAAAGCAACAGAAAAACCCTAATAAAAATGTATAATATAATGGTTTTAAGTTGTTTATTTTTTTTAGATTTTGACCTTCATGTGCAAAGCTATAAGCATTGTCTTTCCTGTTTAAAAAGAAAATTTTTTTATTTTTTTTTAATCGCATAAAAAAATAGGTCATTAGAGGTGAACCTATATATCCCATATTGCAGTGCAACAAGTAAGGGGCGGGCAGTGTATGCTTTTGTTGGAAGTCTGAGATCAATTCCTTGTAGCGAGACCTGTTCATTAGATACAAAAAAACGCTTACCACTAAGCAAACCAACGGAAGCATGATTAAAACCATTATGGCCGACTTCATTCTTCAAATTCCCATGTATTCATAGATAGTATCCATTACAGAGTCACTCGCTTTAGCACCTACATAGCCCGCAGCTATTGAGCCAACAGCTGCGCAGACTACCGCGCCGGTTCCTGCCGTGGCGATCCCTATTGCTGCGCATACACCTACGCCTGCGAAAGAACCGGCTGCACCAGCTCCCACACCCGTTAAGGTCGAAGCCCCAAACTTACCATACTCTTTGAATGCGGTTCTTTTACATTCGTTCTCACGTCCTTTAACGCAGGCATTGACTACGTCATTGGTGGTTCCAGCAAAGGCAAACCCCATTCCTATGTAACCACCTGATTTCAAGAACTTTGCCGCTTTCGCTGCATTGCCTACATAACTTGAATAACCTGGGATCCCTGCCAGCCCCACTGTAGACCATTCATGTACTATGGAGCGGCTGGATAGATTTAGTGCTCTTCGCATGTCTTCGTAAGGTTTGAACTTAACCGCATAACGTATCAATGATTTAAGTAGCGGTTTGTTCACAAGTTCTTTTAGCTGATTAAAGAGTTGGTTACGCTCTGCGTAGAATTGCTGACTAATCAGTGTTCCCTGAGTACGGAACTGGTTTTGGTAACTGACTTCTATTTTTTTGAGGGTATTCTCGATCTCTGAAAAGTATCTCTCACCAACGTCACCAATAGTGCCAAAGACTTTATCTCCCGAAGTAGTCAGTGCAGCGATCAAACCGTAATGCTGCTGCATGAAACTCGCTTCGTCAGGAGTTACTCCAACAAACGCCATATTGGTTTTCTGTTTGGCCTGCCTTAATGTGCTCAACATTTGCGTAGTTTGTGAAGAAGCAGGGTCAGCCACTATAACTATCTGACCCGGACTCAACCAGGGAGTGTCGGCATTGGTCTGCATAAAGAGACGTGCTGCTTCAGAGTTACTGTCATTGAAAAGCATTCTTGCCTGGAATCCGAGGTTGCCAGGTTGTTGAACTACACAGTATGCGGGTGCCAGATTGCGCGGCATGTGATTTCCTCCACTGAAATAGCGGCTTAGTTAAAAATTTAAGCCTATTTTTTCCATAGATACTTTAATCAATCATGCCGGATATTGTAAATACTTCTAATGACATAGGCAAACTATTGGTTTACATGACAAATCTATATGACATTGAAAAGCGCTAACACTTCATTGTTAGCTATATGGGGAGAGGGGGAATAAAAGCATTAAAAGCCCGCAAGGCTTTCAACTTGCGGGCTCTCAGGACTTCGATGATGGTTCTGGTAACCATCAACCAAGAATTTGGTGGGCTGGCGGAATCTGAATGTGCTTCACAATGTCATGAAAAATTGAGTTTTTTTTAAATTCAACTTTGTTCTGTGTACCTAAACGTGTACCAATTATAGGATCTCATAGCCCAGAACGGCTTAGCTAGGATAACCAACGGCCAACCTAAAATCCAAAATAAAATGATTTTAGATAAAAGTGTTCACACTGTTCACTTCTGGATTGTATGTATTAGATTCATTGAGTTAGGTAGTGAATAGTTTGAGGAAGGATGTACACTAGGGTGCACTAGATGTGATCACTTTGATTGAGACTATCATTATCAGTTAATCGTGTATTGTTTTTAGAGACTTAACTTGATGTAATCAATCAATTTACACTTGCTCAATATTGCTAAAATATACATGCTATTGTTGCATCGTTAATTGCTTCACGTAACTTATCCGAGAATGTCTGCATCAATGCTTATCTGAATTTACTGCCTTTTAATTACACTATCTTGTAAGAATAAATAATGTAAAAAACCAATAAAAAACATCTGCTTTTAATTAAAAAAAAAGGTGTATTTTTTATTAAGTGAAATCACTAATATAGTTTACCAGATCATTTATCCCTCAATACCTTAGAAAGATACTCTTTTCCTCTTAAAGCTAAAGGGTTTTTGGGCTCGACTTGCAACCAAAAGTTTACCTTTCCTAATAAAGCTAATAAATAGTTTGGGTCTTTTATTTTTAAATTGTTAATATGTGAAACATATCCGTAAGTTATTACGAAATGAATCTCGTTTTTTAACTTCCTTTTGTATTTTCGTGGCAATGCTATGTTTTCGCCTGAAACCGAAATGCCCGTGACTATTTTTTGGTTTGCATTTATAAGTAGGCGCGTTTTTTCTTTGTTAGGTGTAAGGCCATAGTTTTCAATTATCTCTTCGACGATTGAAGAAAAACGGTGGGGGATGTATTCACCTGAAAAAGTAAGATCATCAGCATAGCGAGAGTAAGTAACATTGTATTTAACACATAATGCCTCAATGCGGGCATCAAATTTCTTCAATAAAAGATTAGATAAATAAGGACTTGTTGCAGCCCCTTGAGCTAAATGACGATCGTAACAACAAATTGAAGCTAGGCTAAAGGACACATTATGAGTGTAGCCAATTTTCATAAAGTAGTTAATAACCCAGCTCATTGGGATTGAAGGAAAAAAATTCTCAAGATCCATTTTTAAAATGCATTTTTTATTAGTATGTAAATTGGCATTAGTAAATATCGACTTTGAGGGCGTAAACCCATGGCAATTAGGATGTAGAGAATCTTTCAATAATATATTTTTGTATATCCATCTTTGACACATCAATAATGATGGGTATGGGGATTTAATATCTCGCACTCCACCCTGCTTTTTTGGGATGCTAAACTCTCTATAAAATTTACTTGGGGATATTATTATTTTGTCTAAAACTCTCTCTTGAATTCCTATTAAATGAGAGAGATGTTGTTTCTCAAAGATGACAGGGATGTTGTTTTTTTGGAGTTTTATGATGTAAGGAATATATTTGTTGATAAGGTCATGGGATAAACCTCTATCTTGAAAAAAAACTAGCCAGCTATGGATGTCATTTTTATTCATAATGGTTGTGACTTACAGAAGATACCTTCAATACTTTAGCCAGTGGATTTGGGCAGCAAAATTTTGCGAAAGCGCAAAAATTTGCTGACCTAATCCCGGAAATAAATTCTCATAGCGAATAACTTCGCTATGAGAATTTATTTTCAACCCCATGAGAATTACTGACTTCAGTAATTCTCATGGACTGGGTTAACCCCAGCCTTAACATGAGAGCGACTCCACTCTAACATACTAGCTTCTGTAAGCCACACTTTATTCTCTCATCAATATATCAAAAATGTCAATGTTGTTTTTTTCTTGAGATTGTAGTTGAGGATCTAACAAACGAATGCTAGGCACATACTTATAGTCAACGTCTAGTTTATGTCCGAGCATACTCTGCGGTGTTTCACGCCAATTTTTTACGCCAAGTGTCGAAGCGTTATTATCTTTTAAAATATGTTCTCTGCCAGCTATCGTTATAGTTAATAGAATGCCATCAAGAGTAATGTATCCATGTTTTTCGAGCGTATTAGTGCTCTTTATAAACTCAGGGAAAGATACTCTTATTTTTTTAAACACAGAGTAACTATCTAATATTCCATTGCTGGAAGAAAACAACGAACGTAAAATTAAATTATTAATTTTTAATGAGTTTTTCATTCTTATGCATCTCCCATTGCTCTGGTTAATAATGTTTTTCTTGTTTTTTTGTTCTTATACTCTGCCCACCAAAAGATAGGGAAAACACTGTTTGGTAAGTTTGTGTTAATCCTAAAATATAGGGACTCTGCCTTGCCAAATCCTAAACTTGGCATTTCTCGACCATTGAAATCAGTTGAAAGTATTCCTTCCAGTTTCTCCATTAATGCTAAGTTCTTTTCAACCAAATTTCTATTAAAATATTCACTTATCCCCTTGGCTAGAGTTATTTGTGAAGATATCTTTATCCCATGATCAATAACATTGTTTAGCCCTGTTTTAGTAGAGGCAAGAACTTTTACTCTTATCGAATAATCAGTTATGCCATTCTCCGAAAATTGTCTTTTAATCGTATCTACTCTTCCAATTACCGTTCTTCCAGAACCTACGAATTCATCAACTAGGATTATATCTTTTAACGGCGCATTAGATTTTATAGTTTTATAGGAGTGAAGAGCATCGTTTATTATTTTGTGTCTAGTCCATGAGTGCTCTTGTAACAAAGGTTTCAAAGAATATATTGTAGATTGGCCACTATCAGCACCAGAGCCGACACTCATTGCGGCAATTAAAGTTGTTTGCTCATGAATTTCTGGCTCAGTAACTATCTCTAACGCAATTTGGCGCATTAAAAATTGGTATCTAGTATTATCTACAAATTCGAATCTATTTACTAAATCAATCAAAAGTTCTCGGGATTCTTCATCATTGCAATCCTCAAACAACAGATGATCGATTAAATCAGTCTTCTCTTGTAACCAAGGCTGATTTCTCATCAAGCTCATTACTACTCTAAATGCATCTCTTTTCATTATATATAAGGTTAATATTTTTAATGCATCATGGCGATTTAATTATCGTATACCATTGCTGTGACTAATTGTCAATCTTTATGGTGATGCTTAACTTCATGGTTTGTCTCAAAAAGTTTACTTTCTCTTGAGAGGTGACTGTAAGGTTTTATATTAAAATTACTTGTGATGCCTTAAGACAGTTATGTCTAATTTTTTCATTACTTTATATATAGTTATCTGAATAATATATTGATCATTTTTATCACCTTCAAGGTTAAAAAAACGTCATATTAAACCGGCCTCCGCCGGTTTAATTTATACACCACACGCTGGCAACCAATCTACCTCGCTGTCTTCATGCATCGTAAGATTGGTCTGTATGCCATTGTTCGTACGGCGCTTGAGCAACACGCGCTCATACTCTTTTAGCGTCTGAGGCACAGCCTGGCCAAAAGCCGTCAGGCTGAGCGGGTGCTGATGTCCCCGCGATTCCATAAATGACAGATATACATGATAGAGATAGCGCTTCGGGTTTATCGGGCGGATATTGGCGTTACCGATAAACAGCCCGTTCGGCGTGCTCAGCGGCATCAAATAGCCACAGAAATCAACCAGCGGATCCGCCTGTCTCTTTATTTCTAGCGCTTCGCCGGATGGCTGCTGTGCCTGCAACAGCTCGCGCGCTTCATCAGGTGACGCGAAGCGCTGCATCAAGTGACGAACAATCACGGCCAGCTCGGCGCTGATTTTGTCCAGCAGCTGCGGGTCACGCTCCTTTGCCGGTATCACCTCCGGGAACGTCAGGATTACCCGGCGACGCGACACGCCGCCGCTGCGATCGCTGAAGCGCATTGGGTTGTTGTTTACTGCCAGAATCACCGCCGGGATGTGTGTGGAGTAAGCATCGCGATATTTCGGGTCGATTGCCACCGCATCGCCGCCGGTTATCGCCTTGATACCCGCGCCATCGCCGCTCCATTTCTCCTGGTCAGGCAGGATAATCAGCGAGAAACCCACCACGCTGGCGCGCTCGCGTGAGGATTCCAGCGTGTCGATGGTGGCTGACGTGGTATTGTCTTTTCCGGCCAGCAGAGTGGCTATTGAGGCCATCACGCTTTTACCGCTGCCGCCTGGGCCGGTGACCTCAAGAAACATCTGCCAGTCGTAGCGGTTTGCCAGCACCATAAATAACGCCGCGAGAATGCGCTCCTGCTTGTCGTGATTATGTCCGGCAGCCCGCGTTAACCAGCGCCAGAAAGCCGGGGCGTGGTCTGCGAGGTTCTCACCTGGACGCGGGGCGGTGTAGTCCACGCTGTTGACGGTGCGCAGCCAGTGCTCGCGGCGGTGCGGGCTGAACGTGCCGGTAGCGGTATCAAACACGCCGTTACGGAAGCCAATCAGGCGGCGGGACGGTTCGCCCATTTGCGGCACCATTAGCTTGAGCGTGTCCAGCACGCTGCCGATACCGGCAGCGGAGAACGGGGCGCGCACTTTCTGAAACAGCGCGGCGATTTCCCGGCGCAGCATCTTCGCCTCCATCACCTGCCATGCGCCGTTCTCATAGCGGCAGATTTCCTCCCCGACCGGCGGCACGGCCAGCGCCTCCCCGTAATGGGCGACCAGCAGCTCGGCTTTCTGGCTGGCGCTCATGGCCTTCAGGTCGGCCTCGCTGACGGATTCAAACGGGCTGAGCGGCTGCTGCTGCGTGAAGTCGGTGAGCTGGGCCAGCGTGGCGATATCGCCCTGCGCCTGCCACACGTCGTTCCAGTCACCCGTGACCGGCGGCAGTGCGGTTTTCCCGCCGCAGACTTTCGCCGCTTCCTCTGCCTTTAATTGGCCGGTACTGTTGTCATCGCGGTCGGCGGCAATCAGCATCAGCCCGCCGGGGTGTGACTCACGTAGCCGCTTTGCCAGCGACGGCCGGTTGTTGGCGCTCAGCGCCACGTAAACCGCCTGGCATTGCGCGCAGACGTTGGTTACAATTTTATCTACGATAGCTCAATGAATATTTTGGCAATTTATTTTTGCTCACAGAGGGGGGAATAAAAAAAGTGGAATGTGTTAGGCCTGTTCTTTTAAGCAAGTTTTAAAATTAATTTAATCATAGGAGGCATGGTGAGCCTCCTGAATATTGTGGCTTTAATGTTTTTTTTACCAGTTTTGCGACTCTTTTAGATGTTCTATCCGATATTCTTCTACCTTAGAAACCAAAAGTTCTAATGATTCGGTTAGCTCTGAATGACCATTATCTGGTGAATAAGGTAAGAATTTTATTCTCATTGACTTTGATGCAATGTTCAACAAGTCATCATGTACTTCCCCAGTTGGAAGCGTCATGTAATGATAGGGCAGTCTGCCATGTGCAAATTGAATATCTTCAAATAACATTCGGATATCAGGATCGTCCGTGCCGCAACCGAGGAATAGAAAAGTATGTGTCAATGCTAAAGATTTTATTATTTCATAAAATAAAACATGTTTTGTTCTGGCTTCCGCATAATCGCGACGAGTAAATATTATGTTTTGTGGGTCATTTGCAGAACCATGTGTTTTAAGTAACAGCCTTGTGTCACCTCCATGCAAATAGTTGGCTGTATCTATACTGGTATGATCTTTTATTATTAAGGTACCATCTGAAACGCCGCGTGCATAGGAATCATAAATAGTGTCAAAGTTCGGACTGGCGACTATCGATGCGTCTAGATTATATATATGTTCATGGATTTCAGCATGCTTATAGCCTGCTCTTTGATACTCTGCTTGGACTTTGTCGATAAAAACGTCTCTTGTGAGTTTTTCTTTAATTATCTCACATGCACTTAAATAGTCTTTTTGATTTAATAGTTGGGTGATGCAACCTTGTTCTTGTATCTCATCTAAACATGTCCTGAGAAACTCCTCCCAAGTTGCAGGTCTTTTTCCGGTATTATTCGCTGAGTTTTTTGAAACTCCAGCACCAATCATAATCACGCTGCGGCGTCGCGCTATAGTATCAATTAAAGACTCTGGCCATGAAATCATTTTTCAAAACGCTCCAGAAGATTAGACGCAATTTTATGGAAAAATTCCGCAGCTTCCGATACACGAGTATACTGAGACCCAACAATGCCATCTTTTGCAGATAATTCAAAAATAGGTGCGTGTGCTTGTTGAGATAGGGGAACCACACTACTCAGGGTCGGGATTTCACCTAGATTAAGTTTATTAATATCCGAGTTGAAAAAATTACAAAGTTCAACTAACTCATCTTTTTGTTTGCTAATTATTCGCTCAAAAGCAGCAACTGGCTCACGTATCCCGCCTTTGCTTTTAGCTCTATATTGCTGCATAACATAACCAGCAAAGTCTAAATCCCATTTAACGGGCTTATCTGAGATCGCAAACTCCGTACCCTCCTCATCTACATATTTTTGAATGGCATCAGTAAGTGCTGACTTCCAGTTGTTGAAAGACTTAATAATATTCTCAACTGCCATCATACTAAATATATCTACTGAAAGAGGCATTAGGAATGTATCAACGCCAAGAATTACAGCCCTGTTCAAAGCTCCAAGAGATGGTCCCATGTCAATCAGAATTATATCGTAGGAATCTAACCTCGAAATTAACTCTTTGAATACATAAGTAGTTTGAAATCCTCGGTGTTCACCGTTTCTTGTTGCAGCCCAATCAGTTGCTAAAAGATCCTCTCGGATTGAAAGTTTCGGGCTTCCTACAATCAAATCAACATCAAATCTTTGGCTTCTGACAATTTCAGGCATTTGTTGAGGATAACCTTGTCCTCTTCGCACTGGATCAAAAAAAGAATCAATGCTATAAAAATCTGCGTTTAAAAAAATCTTTTCAAGATCGTCTTCGCCAAGTAGATAAGCTGAGGCATTGCATTGTGGATCGGCGTCAATAACTAAAACTTTTTTCTTGTGTTGGATAGCTAAGGACGCAGCAACATTGCACAATAGCGTTGTTTTACCAACACCACCTTTATTATTAAAGAAACCTATACTTTTCACAGTAACTCCGGATGTAAAATGATTTTTTTATATTGTCAGTTTGCCCTTGCAAGGATGATGTCCAAACGAACTAACGATTTTTACCTTGCTATTTAACAACGTAGCTCTTTTTAGAAACTATGCCCCACCAGTTCATCAGCTCTATTCTCTTATCAAGGTACGTAGAGCGATTATAAGCTCTTCTCACTTCATCCTTGTCGGAATGTGCAAGAGCTGATTCAATAACATCAGCATTAAAACCCGCCTCGTTCATAGCTGTACTGGCTATAGAGCGTAAACCATGCGCTACTAATCTACCACCATATCCAATGCGTTTTAAAGCAGCATTAGCCGTCTGACTATTCATTGGCTTTTTGGGATCATTTCTACTTGGGAAGACATGCTCACGATGAGCACTAATAGGCTTCATCACATCCAAAATTTCTAACGCCTGAGCTGATAATGGAACAATGTGCTCACGCTTTGCTTTCATCCTTTCTGCAGGAATTGTCCAGAGTTTTGCAGTGAGATCGATCTCTGCCCACCGAGCACCTGAAGCCTCAGAAGGGCGCACAAGGGTCAATAGTTGCCATTCAATCAGGCAGCGAGTCGGAACTGACAGATTGGACATAACCAATGACTGCATCAATTTCGGTAATTCCTCTGGCCGTAATGTTGGCATGTTTTGCTTCTTTGGTCTTTCGAAGGCCATCCCAACGCCAGAAGCAGGATTCGCATCAATCAACCCTGTGTTGACTGCAAAAATCATGATCTCGTTAATGCGTTGAACCAAACGGCGAACTGTTTCAAGTGCCCCGCGAGCTTTAATCGGCTCCCGTGCTTCAACGATCGTTCTGGCTTTAAGTGTTTGAACAGGAAGCTCACCAATAGAAGGGAAGATGTCTTTCTCCAGCGATCGCCAAATATCCTTCGCGTAATCCTCAGTGACGCTTTTGCTTTTAAGCTGGAACCACCTCCCGGCCACAACCGAAAAAATGCTGTCCAGCTCGATTTGGCGTTGCTCAGAAACTTCTTCTTGCTGCTTCTGCGGGTCGACACCTTGTGCAAGCAGCGTCAGATACTGGTCACGCATTTGGCGTGCGACAGCGAGCGTAAGGGCAGGGTAAGAACCTAGGCTGAGATTTGTACGACTGCTGCTTTCTGGCCGCTGGTAGCAAAACGCCATAGCTTCTTACCAGACGTTTTGATGAGCAGGAAAAGCCCATCGCCATCATGCAGCGTGAAGTCTTTCACTTGAGGCTTAGCTTTGAGGATTTCGTTATTGGTGAGGGGCGTGTCATCCGCGCCATGACTGATTTCCGTCCAAAATGGGTACACGTTTTTGGTACAAATCACAGTGCGTACCTAAACGTGTACCAATTATCACCAGATTCAGGCGGATTATCCCGGAAGATCACAAACACAAAAAAGCCCGCAAGGCTTTCACCTTGCGGGCTCTCAGGACTTCGATGATGGTTCTGGTAACCATCAACCAAGAATTTGGTGGAGCTGGCGGGAGTTGAACCCGCGTCCGAAATTACTACACCGTCGGCACTACATGCTTAGTCAGTTTTTACATTCGCCGGTTAGCTGCGAACAGACACGCCACTAACAGACTAGCCTGATTGGATTTAACGCTTCAACCCCAGGCAAGGCATCCACGCGATCTCTTTTGGGTTTGACTTCTCTTGATCCCCGTCTTAAGAGCGGAAGCTAGGGAGAGAAGGCTCTAAGCAGGTTATTAAGCTGCTAGTGCGTAGTTTTCGTCGTTTGCGACTATTTTTTTGCGGCTTTTTACGAGGCAAACCGCCCCTCGGCATGCTCCTAAGGCTTCACAATCCCGTCGAGTCCAGAATCAGCCCCAGAACCTCAAATACTAACAACAAAACAAGTCAAAATCCAGTGCTTAACGCTTTGAATTCTTCATGATACGTGCTTTGTCTAATTGCCATTCGCGGTCTTTGATATCATCGCGCTTGTCGTGCTCTTTTTTACCGCGTGCAACACCAATCTTCAGTTTGCACCAGGCGTTCTTCCAGTACAGCGACAGCGCCACAATGGTGTAGCCTTCGCGGTTGACGCGGCCATACAGGGAGTCGAGTTCACGTTGCTTCAGCAGCAGCTTACGGCTGCGCGTTGGGTCACAGACCACGTGGCTGGAGGCAACGGCTAAGGGTTGAAAGGTTGAACCGAACAGAAAGGCTTCGCCATCGCGCAGCAGAATATAGCTGTCGCTGATGTTGGCTTTACCAGCACGAAGTGACTTAACTTCCCATCCTTGTAACGATAATCCCGCTTCGTACTCCTCTTCAATGAAGTACTCGTGACGGGCGCGTTTGTTCATGGCAACAGTGGCAGAACCGGGTTTGTGTGCTTTTTTCTTTGTCATAGTGCGGCGTATTTTACATCACTTAGTCGGTTATCGCATCCCCAGTCCAGCGGGGCGGCAGGAAACGGGATATTCTAGCACACCCTCACTCGGGGACATTTTTGTTTAATCGCTGAAAATGCTATTATTCAGCGGTTTCGTGATGAACAGGAACCATTATGGCTCAGATTAGTCGTTCGGCGCTGGTCCCGTTTAGTGCCGGGCAGATGTACAAACTTGTAAATGATGTGGATGCCTATCCGCAATTCCTGCCGGGTTGCACCGGAAGCCGCGTGCTGGATGCGTCAGATAATCAGATGACTGCGTCCGTGGATGTGTCGAAAGCGGGCATCAGCAAGACATTTACCACCCGCAATACCCTGACAGATAACCAGAGCATCCATATGCAACTGGTTGATGGACCGTTCCGTAAGCTGACCGGCGGCTGGAAGTTCGTCTCGCTGGGCGATGACGCCTGCAAGGTTGAACTTAGCCTGGAGTTTGAATTCACCAACATGCTGGTAGAGATGGCCTTTGGACGTATCTTCAAAGAACTTGCCAACAGCATGGTGCAGGCTTTCACTCAGCGTGCCAAAGAGGTCTACAGTGCCTGAGATCTCCGTAGAGGTGGTCTACGCCTTACCTGAAAAACAGTATCAGCTTTACGTGAAAGTGGAGCAGGGCAGTACGGTAGAGCAGGCCATCCAAAAGTCAGGGCTACTGGAACTGCGTCGGGAGATTGACCTCACCAGTAATAAAGTCGGCATCTATAGTCGGCCAGTGAAGCTGGGTGATGAGGTTAATGAGGGCGATCGTATTGAGATCTATCGTCCTCTGATTGCCGATCCAAAAGAGCTGCGCCGTCAGCGCGCAGAGCGAGCGGCAGAAAGCAAAAAATAAGTCGCTATCCCTTCAGGCTCAGTGGATAGCGGGCATAAAAAAAGGCGCTCAGTGCGCCTTTTTGCTGTCTGTCGTTTAAAGCGGTCTTACGTTCAATCAGTCGCTGTTTTTGGCCAGATTCTGCTTATTGTCGATGTTAGTCAGAACACCGTTACCATCAAAGTTCAGTGTCAGCGTCTGCTGCTTCACGCGCTCATGACCTGGCTCCTGACGGAACACGTAATACCATACGTTGCTGCCAAACGGGTCTTTCATCATTGGCGTACCGAGGGTGTAAGCCACCTGTTGCTGTGTCATACCGGTATGGATCTTGGCTACGTCGTTAGCTACCAGATAGTTACCCTGGTTGATATCAGGACGATAGACCACGCGCTCTAAGGTGGAACATCCGGCGGTCATCATCAACATTACTACTGCCGCGGCAGTCAGCGTTTTACAGCGCATCTATACATTCCTTTTCCGGGGCCAAACGCCTTTTACAGGCGGTTTTCTTGCCATCAAAATCTGAACTCTGCCTGCGGCAGGCTTTATTACTTTGGCGACATAAGTGCCGATGATAATAAACCTTTTCGCTATTGGAAACCTCTACAGAGCAAGCTTATGACCCCAGCCGGTTAAAAAAGTGCGCTGCTATGCGGCTAAAAGTTCTTTTGCGTTGGCCAGGGTATTGCGTGTGACCTCGCTGCCACCCAGCAGTCGTGCCAGTTCCTGCAGACGTGCACGCTTGTCCAGTGGCTGCATATGGGTCTCGGTCATCGCTCCATCGGTCTCTTTGCTGACATAAAAATGCTGATGACCACAACCGGCAACCTGCGGCAGGTGAGTTACGCACATTACCTGGGTCGATTCGCCAAGCTGACGCAACAGCTTACCTACCACGGCGGCGGTCGGGCCGCTGATGCCGACATCCACTTCATCGAAAATCATCGCCGGCGTTTCCATTTTCTTCGCGGTGATTACCTGAATCGCCAGGGCGATACGTGACAGTTCACCGCCTGAAGCGACTTTGCCCAGCGGCTGCAGTGGCTGACCTGGGTTAGTCGTCACCTGGAAATCAACGCGGCTCGCACCGTCTGCGGTCAGCTGATCCGGATTAAAGGTCAGCGCGATTTTAAACTGGCCATGCGGCATCGAGAGCAGGTGCATACTCTGGGTAATCAGCAGCTGCAACTCATCGGCATAGTGGCTGCGCTGCTGATGCAGCTGCTCTGCGCTTTGCAGCGCGGCCTGATAGTGTTCACCCACCAGTAATTGCAGGCTCTCCTGATCGCTCTCCTGCTGAGACAGCAATTCCGCTTCCGCCAGCAGTTGCTGATGCAGTTCAGGCAGCCCTTCAGGGGGGACGTGATGCTTACGGGCTAAGGCGATCTGGCGCGAAATACGCTGTTCCAGTTCGTACAGGCGGTTAGGATCCAGATCGAGGCTGTCGCAGTAGTGGCGCAGTTCGTCGCTGGCTTCGCTCAGCTGAATCGCCGCCTCTTCCAGCAGGTTGTGAACGCCGTTCAGCTTCTCATCCAGCGAGGTCAGTTCTGAAATCATCTCACGTGCACTGTAAAGCAGGCTGTTGAGATTATTATCATCGCTGTCTGCTAACAGTTGCAGTGCTTGCTGGCTGGTCGACAGCAGCTGTCCGCTGTTGGCCAGACGCTTGTATTCTTCGTCGATCTGCTCATATTCACCCTGCTGCGGAGCGAAGTCGTTCAGCTCTTTCAGCTGATACTGCAACAGCTCGCGGCGGGATTCGCGCTCCTGCGCCTGCTGCTGATGCAGCGCCAGGGTGCGGCAGCTCTGATGCCAGGTCTGATAGCTGGCGCGCATTTGCTGCAGCAGCTCGTCGTGACCGGCATAGGCATCCAGCAGATGTTTCTGATGGTCTGGTTTGAGCAGAAGCTGATGGGCGTGCTGGCCGTGGATCTGAATCAGTAACTGGCCGAGATCGCGCAACTGAGAGAGCGGCACCGCCGTGCCATTGATAAAGCCGCGGGAACGTCCGTCAGCGCTGATAACCCGGCGCAGCAGACATTCGTTGCCGTCATCCAGATGATTATCAATCAGCCAGCGCTGAGCAGAAGGGGAGGACTTAAGCTGGAAGCGGGCGCAGAGGTCGGCCCGGCTGGCACCCTGACGCACCATGTCGGCATCAGCACGACCACCCAGGCATAATCCCAGCGCATCAATCGCGATAGACTTACCGGCACCGGTCTCACCAGTGATTGCTGTCATGCCGCGTTGAAAATCAATGTCGAGCTCACGAACGATAGCGAAATTACTGATGGTCAGTTGGGCCAGCATAGGTTCACCTGTATGAATAAACACATATGGTTTTTCATACAGTATAAACTGGTTTTTTATCCAGTAAAGAGGAGAGGCCGCATTTCAGAACAATTTTTTTGACCAGCCCAGCTTTGAACTCAGCGTATTGAAATAGCTGTAGTTTTTAGGATGAATCAGGTTCAGGTGGTTGCTGCTGCGTCGAATCAGTACATCCTCGCCTTCCTGTATCGGCAGCGCAATCTGGCTGTCACAGCTGATTTCCAGGTCGCTGCGACGCGAGGAAAAGCGCAAACGGATGGTACTGCTGCTGTTGATGACCAGTGGCCGCGCTGACAGCGTATGCGGGAACATCGGCACCAGCACTATCGCTTCGAGTGACGGCGTCAGAATCGGGCCGCCCGCAGAGAGTGAATAGGCGGTCGAGCCGGTGGGTGTCGAAATAATCAGCCCATCCGAGCGCTGGGAGAAGGCGAACACTTCATCAATGTAGACTTCAAATTCGATCATGTGCGCGACTTTGCCGGGATGCAGCACCACTTCGTTGATAGCGGAGCCAATGCGCGGCGAGCAGTCAGATTTGCACACCTGCGCTTCCAGCAGAAAGCGGCTCTCGACGAAATAGTTGCCCTGTAGCACCTCATCCAGCTGCTGCTGCGCATTGTCCGGGTCAAGGTCAGTGAGAAAGCCGAGATTACCGCGGTTAATCCCAATCACTTTAATGTCGTAGCGCGCCAGCACTCGCGCTGCGCCCAGCATATTGCCATCACCGCCCACCACGACCGCTAAATCAGCCTGCTGACCAATCTCCGCCAGCGTGCCCGTCTGCACGTCGTGAAGCGACAGCTCCTGCGCAATTTGCTTCTCAACGATCACTTGATAACCTTTGGCTGTCAGCCAGCGCCAGAGCATCTCATGCGTGGTTAACGCGGTGGGATGGCGCGGATGACCCACAATACCAATGCAGTTAAAGTGTTTGTTCATCTGGTCGGTGTTCCTTATAAGCCAAAACGGTAAGGCAATGTGATAGGTTCCCTTGAATCCGTCATACCAATCCCCATAATAAGCCAACCAGCGAAATGAATGTGCAAAACGCGGAGAAATTCATGAGTAGTAAAGAACAGAACACCCCAAACGAGCAAGTCTCAGACGAAATTCAGCAGGATCAGCAGCAACCTCAGGAAGCGGAGACAGCGGCAGAGGTGGATCCGCGTGATGAGCGAATTGCTCAGCTCGAAGCTGAATTAGCGCAGTCGCAGACCGGTGTGCGCGATGCCCAGCTGCGTGCGCAGGCAGAGATTGAGAACATTCGTCGTCGTGCCGAGATGGACGTTGAAAAGGCGCACAAATTTGCGCTTGAGAAGTTTGCCAACGAACTGCTGCCGGTGATCGACAGTCTCGAACGTGCGCTGGAAGTGGCGAACAAAGAGGATCCACAGCTGGCTTCGATGATTGAAGGGATTGAACTGACCCTGAAAGGCCTGCTGGGTGCCGTACGTAAATTCGGTGTTGAAGTGGTCGGCGAAACCGGTGTGCCGTTTAACCCGGAAGTGCATCAGGCGATGTCGATGATGGAGTCTGAAGAGTTTGAGCCAAACCATGTCATGCTGGTGATGCAGCGTGGCTATACGCTGAATGGTCGCCTGCTGCGCCCGGCGATGGTTGCGGTTTCCAAAGCTAAAAGCTGATTCAACGCCTGAATCCCGTTACACGGCCGCGCACTGACGCGGCCGTGTGCTTTCTGGCGTTAGTCAGGTAAAACCGGCGTCCAGTCCACCGGCTTTTTACCGGCAGCGCTCAGCAGCTCATTAGTTGTTGAAAAGTGTTTGCAGCCGAAAAAGCCACGGTGCGCGGAGAGCGGCGAGGGATGCGGTGCCTGCAACACGTGATGGCGCTGGCGATCGATAATGCTGCCTTTCTTCTGCGCATGTGAACCCCACAGCAGAAAAATCACCCCTTCACAGTGCTGGTTAATCGCCGCAATCACATTATCCGTAAAGGTCTCCCAGCCAAATCGCGCATGGGAATGCGCTTTGCCCGCCTCAACTGTCAACACGGTGTTCAGCAACATCACGCCCTGTTTTGCCCAGCTCTCAAGAAAGCCGTGACTGGGCTTCTGAAAGCCTGGAATATCCTGCATCAGCTCTTTGTAGATATTCTGCAGAGAGGGCGGCACCTGGACGCCAGGCAGTACCGAGAAGGCCAGGCCGTGCGCCTGATGAGGCCCGTGATAGGGATCCTGACCGAGTATCACGACGTTGACGTCGCCCAGCTCCGTCAGGCGAAAGGCGTTGAACACATCTTTCTGCGGCGGATAGACCGTGACACCTGCGGCGCGTTGATCGGCGACCTGCTTCAGCGTCTCGATAAAATAGGGTTTCTCTTTCTCTTCAGCCAGCACGTCGTGCCAGGTCAGCTTTTCAGCCATGTTTAACTCCCTTAACGTTAGTGCCATAAGCTTAGCGGTTCCTGCCGCTGACCTGAAGGCAAAAATAATTTGAATAATACAAATTAATTTTAGGTGGCAGGGGTATTGAGATCAACGGGTTAGCTTAAAAGCGGTCGGAATGCCTGATTAATATTGATACAGGTCAAAACTGTCCGAAATCAAAGGTGATATACCGGGGCCTCAAATTTGATTTATCCACGTATTACCCGGGAGACGCAATCATGATCACTGGTATCCAGATCACTCAATCAAACAATTCACAACTACTGAACTCCTTCTGGCTGCTGGACGAAGAGAAAGCCGAAGCGCGTTGCCTGTGTGCAAAAGCGGGCTACGAAGAAGATCAGGTTGTCGCCATCAGCGAGCTGGGCGAATTCGCTTACCGTGAAGTGCCGGTTGAAATCAAACCTCAGGTACGTGTTGAAGGCGGACAGCATCTGAACGTCAACGTTCTGCGTCGCGAAACGCTGGAAGATGCAGTTAAACATCCTGAAAACTATCCGCAGCTGACTATCCGTGTTTCAGGCTATGCCGTGCGTTTTAACTCACTGACGCCTGAGCAGCAGCGCGACGTGATTACCCGTACCTTTACTGAAAGTCTTTGAGCAGCCTGAGTTAGCGGCTGCTGAAAATTAGCGCAAAGCGCACACAGCAATTTTTATTAATATTATGAATAAGATAAACAATTAACTGCCCGGCACGCTGATGCCAGTGTCATGAAGAAAGCGCTCTGGCAGCCAAAAGTTTGTGAAAGGGCTGTTACTGATTATCAGATAAAAAAAATCGCCTCCTGTGAGGCGATTTTTTTATGGCTGCGATGATTTATTCCGCATTCTCGTTAGCTGGCGTACTGCCGCTTGCCTTGCGGCGTTTGCCGACATTTTTGGCATCACGATGGCGTTTTTTCACACGCGGTTTTTCTGTTTCACTGGCTTTCTGCTCTGCACGCTTCGCCAGAACCTTTTTCGAGGGTTTGCCGGTCGTTTTGGCACTTGGCGCCCGCGTCTCAGGACGCAGCTCATCAATCACGCGCGCTTTGATCGGCTCGTTCACGTAGCGGGTGATTTTGCCCAGCAGCACGAAATCGTGCGCTTCAACCAGTGAGATGGCGATGCCTTTACGGCCCGCACGACCGGTACGCCCGATGCGGTGCAGATAGGTATCAGCGGTGCGCGTCATGTCATAGTTGAAGACGTGACTGACATCTTCAACGTCAATGCCGCGCGCGGCGATATCCGTCGCAACCAGCACGTTAACGCGGCCTTCACTCAGACGTTTAATCGCTTCGTTACGCTTCGCCTGCACCATTTCGCCTTCAAGATAGCTGCTACGAATCCCCGCTTCGTGCAACCAGCTCACCAGCTCATGCAGACGTTCACGCTTACGCACGAACACGATGCTGCGCGTCACATCCGGCTGTTTCAGCAGATGGATCAGTAATTTGGTCTTGTGCTGCAGATCGTCAGCGCGGTAGTACCACTGCTGGATCTTTTTGCGCTCACGGCGGCTTGGGTCCGCTTCCAGCTCAACCGGATCGTTCAGCAGACGCTCGGCGAAGTCACGGATATTGTCGCCTTCCAGCGTGGCCGAAAACAGCAGGGTTTGCTTGCGCCAGCGCGTTTCAGCCGCGATGGTTTCGATATCCTGGGCAAAGCCCATATCGAGCATGCGGTCCGCTTCATCCAGCACCAGGGTTTCAACTGCGCGGCAGTCAAAGTTCTCTTCTTTGATGTACTGCAGCAGACGGCCGGTGGTGGCGACCACGATGTCCTGGTTTTCGCTGAACACTTCGGCATGGTTCATATAAGCCACGCCGCCAGTGATGGTGGCGATGTCCAGATGGGTATGTTTCGCCAGCTCACGCGCATGATCGGCGACCTGCATCGCCAGTTCGCGGGTCGGGGTCACAATCAGGATGCGTGGCGGGCCAGATTTCTTACGCGGAAAATCAAGGAGGTGCTGCAACGCCGGTAACAGATACGCGGCGGTTTTCCCGGTCCCTGTAGGTGCCGAACCCAGAACGTCACGGCCCTCCAGCGCGGGCGGAATTGCAGCAGCCTGGATCACTGTTGGGCGCGTAAAGCCTTTTTCCTGCAACGCTTGTAGCAGGCTTTCGTCGAGTTCGAGTTCGGAAAATGTGGTTACTGTCATGGTCTACCTCAGTTTGGGGCGCTGATTATAGACAGATCAGACTGAATCTTCATCTGTTAATCCGTTTCGGCTGCGCCTGGGGTTGTCTGCCGCGTGAATTCCCTCTGTTGTCACGTTACACTCATGCGCTGCCGTACGGCAGGAAAAAAACGATGGTAGTGACGAATGATGCAGGATAAGCCGCGTGAACGGCCACAGTTAAACAAGAACGGTTTTACCTTTAAACAATTTTTTGTCGCGCACGATCGCTGTGCGATGAAAGTGGGCACCGATGCCATTCTGCTTGGGGCCTGGGCGCCGGTTGCCGGGGTAAAACGTATTCTGGATATTGGCAGCGGCAGCGGGCTTATCGCGCTGATGCTGGCGCAGCGTACGCCGTCGCTGGTCAACATCGATGCGGTTGAGTTAGAACCGCAAGCCGCGCTTCAGGCGCAGGAGAATGTGCAGCAGTCGCCATGGCCTGAACGCATTCAGGTTCATCAGCGTAATATCGCCGACTGGGCTGAACAGTGCGATAAACGTTACTCGCTAATCGTCAGCAATCCGCCTTATTTTGCGCCTGGCGTGGCCTGTTCGACTGCGGCACGGGACAGCGCCCGTGCCACGGCCTCGCTCGATCATCAGACACTGTTGCGCAGTGCTGCATTACTGATTGAAGAAGAGGGGATGTTCTGCGTGGTGCTGCCCACCGCGACCGGCCAGGAATTCATCGACCTGGCGCAGGCGGATGGCTGGCATCTGCGTTTCCGGCTGGACGTGGCGGAATATGCCCATCGTCCGCCGCACCGCGTCCTGCTGGGGCTGTCGCCGCAGGCCGGTGAAACCCTGCTGGAGCGCCTTGCCATCCGCACGCCGGACACCCGCTATTCTGATGAGTGGTGTAGCCTGACGCGGGAGTTCTACCTTTTTATGTAGTCCGGCGGCGTCAGGATGGTTGGCCGCGCCTCGGGCAGTAAATCCGGGTAGTCGCGGATATAGTGCAGGCCGCGACTCTCTTTTCGCTCCAGCGCACAGCGCACCATCAGCTCAGCGACCTGCACCAGATTCCGTAGCTCCAGCAGGTTATTGGAGAGGCGGAAATGACGATAATATTCATCGATCTCCTGCTGAAGCAGGTTGATGCGACGCAGCGCCCGCTCCAGCCGCCGGGTCGTGCGGACGATTCCCATGTAATCCCACATGAATAACCGCAGCTCGTGCCAGTTATGCTGGATCACCACGCGCTCATCGGCGTCATCGACCTGGCTTTCATCCCATGCGGGTAACGCAGTAACGGCTTCGATGGCGGGCAGGGTGCGAATCAGCTCCTCTGCGGCGGACCAGCCATAAACCAGACACTCCAGCAGCGAATTGGATGCCATGCGGTTAGCGCCATGCAGGCCGGTATAACTCACCTCACCGATGGCATAGAGGCCACTGACGTCGGTCTGGCCGTGCTGATCAACGACCACGCCGCCACAGGTATAGTGCGCGGCAGGCACAATCGGGATGGGTTCTTTGGTGAGGTCAAAGCCAAAGGTCAGCAACTTCTCATAGATCATCGGGAAGTGCGCGCGAACAAACTCCTCAGGCTGGTGGCTGATGTCCAGATACATACAGTCAACGCCCAGCCGCTTCATCTCATGATCGATGGCCCGGGCGACGATATCGCGCGGGGCGAGTTCGGCACGCTCATCGAAATCGGGCATGAAACGGCTGCCATCGGGACGCAACAGCCAGGCACCTTCTCCGCGTAACGCTTCGGTTAACAGGAAATTCTGCGCCTGCGGATGAAACAGGCAGGTCGGGTGGAACTGGTTAAATTCCAGATTGGCAACCCGGCAGCCGGCACGCCAGGCCATCGCGATGCCGTCACCGGAGGCGATGTCGGGGTTAGTCGTATATTGATAAACTTTGGCGGCACCGCCAGTTGCAACCACCACGGCCCGTGCCCGACAGGTTTCCACCTGTTCGCGATTACGGTTCCAGATCCATGCTCCCACCACGCGGCGTGGGCCTGGCAGGCCGATTTTATCTGAAAGAATCAGATCGACTGCGTTGGTGCGTTCCAGAATCCGGATGTTGGGATGGCTCAACGCCTGGCTAACCAGCGTCGTTTCAACCGCGTGGCCGGTGGCGTCAGCGCTGTGCAGGATACGTCGATGACTGTGACCGCCTTCCCGCGTCAGGTGATAACGCATGTCGCCGGCCGCCTGCGGATCGAGATCAAAGGCGACACCGTTGTCGATCAGCCACTGCACGCAATGCCGGGCATTACTGGCGATAAACGAGACGGCTTCACGGTCGCATAATCCTGCTCCGGCAATCAGCGTATCTTCGATGTGCGACTCGATACTGTCAGTCTCATCAAATACCGCTGCAATACCGCCCTGGGCGTAAAGGGTTGACCCCTCATTGACCTGCGCTTTACTGAGAACTGTCACCTGGTACTGTTTTGCCAGCCGCAACGCCAGCGACAGGCCAGCAGCACCGCTGCCCACAATGAGTACATCACACTGATAATCCGGGTTCGCATTCATCATAATGTTTAATTTACTAAACAAGAATAGGGCTGAGCATAAGCGCAATGGGGGTTGCTGTGAAGTATTTTAAACATCTGGCGCAGGTTTTTGTCTGATGATTTCCCAAAGTTACTTAATATCAGTGAGTTAAAACCGGGCTGCTTTTGGCGCGGTTTTTTATAGCAAACTTATTAAACCTAAAGGATTTAATGATGAAAAAGCTGTTGTCATAGGTTACTCTGCCTGCGATTTACGCTCCTTACACTGAACGAAAACGAAGAACCTGTGTAATGTCCATCGGAGCGGTAAATATCAGGGCGAGAAGTGAACTTCGCACCACATCACAACTCTAAGCGCATGCTTGCTCAGAACCATGAGATGTGCTGGCAGTTACTTTATGCGTATGAAAAATTTGGGGAGACATTACCTCGGATGAGCGAGCAGTTGACGGACCAGGTCCTTGTCGAGCGCGTACAGAAGGGAGATCAAAAAGCTTTCAACTTACTGGTGATTCGTTACCAGCATAAAGTGGCGAGCCTGGTTTCACGCTATGTTCCCTCGGGCGACGTACCTGATGTAGTACAGGAATCGTTTATTAAAGCGTATCGCGCACTGGATTCATTCCGGGGCGATAGCGCGTTTTATACCTGGCTGTACCGCATTGCGGTAAATACAGCGAAAAATTACCTGGTTGCTCAGGGGCGTCGTCCGCCATCCAGCGATGTGGATGCTATTGACGCAGAAAATTTCGAAAGTGCGGGTGCATTAAAAGAAATTTCGAACCCTGAGAACTTAATGTTGTCAGAAGAATTGAAACAAATTGTCTTTCGTACCATCGAGGCGCTACCCGAGGATTTGCGTATGGCAATCACCCTCAGGGAACTGGACGGTCTGAGTTATGAAGAGATCGCCGTCATTATGGATTGCCCGGTAGGCACTGTTCGATCACGTATCTTTCGTGCGCGAGAGGCCATTGATAACAAAGTTCAACCGCTTATCCAACGTCAGTGATAACGGCTACTGGAAGGGTACATAGGCATGCAGAAAGAAAAACTTTCCGCTTTAATGGATGGTGAGACCTTAGATAACGAGCTGTTTTCCGCCTTGTCTAAGGACGCAGAATTACAGAAAAGCTGGGCAAGCTATCATCTCATTCGCGACACCATGCGCGGTGATGTGGGCGATGTCCTGCATTTTGATATTTCTGCGCGCGTCGCTGCTGCCATCGAAAAAGAACCGTTGCGTACGGTTACAACGCTGATCCCTGAAGCTCAGCCAGAACCTTCCCGCTGGGAAAAAATGCCGTTCTGGAAAAAAGCGCGCCCGTGGGCTGCGCAACTGACCCAGGTCGGTGTCGCTGCCTGTGTTTCACTGGCCGTGATCGTAGGCGTTCAGCACTATAACCAGCCAGAGGGCAGCGCCACGCAGACCTCTGACTCTCCGGTGTTCAATACGATGCCGATGATGGGCAAAGCGTCTCCGGTGAGCCTGGGCGTACCGTCTGATGCATTTGACACCAACAGTTCTAACCAGCAGGTTCAGGACCAGCGTCGTCGCGTAAATGCCATGCTGCAGGATTACGAACTGCAACGTCGCCTGCACGCTGACCAGCTGCAGTTTGAAACCACTGCGCCAAAACAGGCGCAGGTTGATGTTCCCGGAAATCAATCATTAGGACAGCAACAGCAGTAATGAAGCCGCTTTGGTATGCTGTTAGCCTGCTGACAGGCAGCCTGTTGTGGTCATCTGCCGCCCCGGCGCAACCTTCTGCGTCCGGGGCGCTATTGCAGCAGATGGAGCAGGCAAGTCAGAACCTCAACTACGAATTCGCCTATATCAACGTTTCCCGCATCGGCATCGAATCGCTGCGTTATCGTCATGCTGTAATCGATAACCGGATATTCGCGCAGTTGTTGCAGATGGACGGGCCACGTCGGGAAGTGATCCAGCGCGGCAACGATATCAGTTACTTCGAACCCGGCCTCGATCCCTTTTCGCTCCCCGGCAATCACATTATCGATGCTTTGCCGTCGGTGATTTTTGCTGACTTCACCAAGCTCGCCACAGCCTATGATTTTATTACCGTAGGCCGCTCGCGCATTGCCGATCAGATGTGTGATGTGTTGCGCATCGTTTCACGCGATGGCACCCGTTACAGCTATGTGGTCTGGCTGGATGTGGACACCAAGCTGCCGCTGCGCATCGACCTGCTCGATCGTGACGGCGAAACGCTGGAGCAGTTCCGCGTCATCAGCTTTGCGGTGGACGAAGGGGTGCGCAATCTGATGCAGGGGCTGGAGAAAGCCAATCTGCCACCGTCGCTTTCCGTGCCGAAAGGGGATGCGGTTACGCTCACCTGGCAGCCAGGCTGGATACCTGCCGGTATGTCGCTGGTGTCGCAGAATCGCCGCACGCTACCCGGTCTGAATAAAAATATGGAATCGAAGCTCTACAGCGATGGCCTGTTTAGTTTCGCTATCAACGTGACGCCGGCCGATAAAACCAGCACAACGCAGACATTGCGCACTGGGCGTCGTACGGTCCAGACCGTTGTGCGCAATAATAACGAAATAGCGGTGATCGGCGAATTACCGCCCTCGACCGCAAAACGTATTGCGGACAGCATCGACCTGGGGTCACAAAAATGATGAGAGAATGGGCCACCGTGGTGGCATGGCAGGATGGCATCGCCACGCTGCACACCGAAGCAAAAACCTCCTGCAACAGCTGCCAGGCGCGTAAAGGCTGTGGCAGCCATATGCTGAATAAGCTCGGTCCGAAGAATGCCCACGTGATGCAGATCGCCAGCAGCAAGCCGCTGCAGCCGGGGCAGCGGATCGAACTCGGTATCAAAGAGAGCAGCCTGCTGGGTTCAGCGCTGCTGGTCTACATGACGCCGCTGTTTGGCCTGTTCCTGGTTTCCGGGCTGTTTCAGGCGCTGTTCAGCAGCGATCTGGCCGCCGCCTGCGGTGCGCTGCTGGGCGGTATCGGGGGTTTTATTGTCGCCAAAGGCGTTTCAATGAAATTCGGCGATCGAGAAGCCTTTCAGCCGGTCATTCTGAACATCGCCTTGCCTCCCGATGCGCTGCGTGTTGAAAGCGAAGCGTAACGCACGTCCAGGCCGCGCATCCCGCGGCCTTTGTCTGTTCTGCCTCGCGCAGATATCTGTTTCGCTTCCACCACGTTCCATTCTTTTATGCGCGGCGTTAACAGTGTAATATGCGTCGTCATTAATGAGGCTGACAGGATTGTGGGTAAAGAGCGATCTTCCTGAATGTGTCTGTGCTCAGGTTTTCAACTGAATTTTAAGCGAAGATATCCCAATAAATGAAGCACATAAGAAATTTCTCCATCATCGCTCATATCGACCATGGCAAATCTACGCTCTCTGACCGCCTGATTCAGATTTGCGGCGGCCTCACCGCTCGTGAAATGGCTGCGCAGGTTCTTGACTCTATGGATCTGGAGCGCGAGCGTGGCATCACCATCAAAGCACAGAGCGTCACACTCGATTACCACGCGAAAGACGGCCAAACTTACCAGCTCAATTTCATTGATACCCCAGGCCACGTAGACTTCTCCTATGAAGTTTCCCGCTCACTGGCCGCCTGCGAAGGCGCGCTGCTGGTGGTGGATGCCGGTCAGGGTGTTGAAGCGCAGACACTGGCGAACTGCTACACCGCGATGGAGATGGATCTGGAAGTGGTGCCGGTTCTGAACAAAATTGACCTGCCCGCTGCCGATCCCGATCGCGCCGCGCAGGAAATTGAAGATATCGTCGGCATTGATGCGACTGACGCGGTGCGCTGCTCAGCCAAAACCGGCGTAGGCGTTCCGGAAGTGCTGGAGCGTTTAGTGCGCGACATTCCGCCGCCAGAAGGCGATCCGGAAGCGCCGCTGCAGGCACTGATTATCGACTCCTGGTTCGATAACTACCTGGGTGTTGTTTCCCTGGTGCGCGTGAAAAACGGCACCATGCGCAAAGGCGACAAGATCAAAGTCCTGAGCACCGGCCAGGTTTATAACGCTGACCGCCTGGGTATCTTTACCCCGAAACGGGTTGATCGTAATGAGCTGAACTGCGGTGAAGTAGGCTGGCTGGTCTGCGCCATTAAAGATATCCTCGGCGCACCCGTGGGCGATACGCTGACTACCGCACGTAACCCGGCAGACAAAGCGCTGCCAGGCTTTAAAAAAGTGAAGCCGCAGGTTTACGCCGGTCTGTTCCCAATCAGCTCTGACGACTATGAAGCGTTCCGTGATGCGCTCGGTAAGCTGAGCCTGAACGACGCCTCGCTGTTCTATGAGCCAGAAAGCTCAACGGCGCTGGGCTTTGGTTTCCGCTGCGGCTTCCTCGGTCTGCTGCACATGGAGATCATCCAGGAGCGTCTGGAGCGCGAATACGATCTCGATCTGATCACTACCGCACCGACGGTGGTGTATGAAGTCGTGACCACCAGCGGCGAAATCGTTCATGTCGACAGCCCATCCAAGCTGCCGGCACTGAACAATATCGAAGAGCTGCGTGAACCGATTGCCGAATGTCACATGCTGCTGCCGCAGGAGTATCTGGGCAACGTCATCACGCTCTGTATTGAGAAGCGTGGCGTGCAGACCAACATGGTTTACCACGGCAATCAGGTGGCACTGACTTACGAAATTCCGATGGCTGAAGTGGTACTCGACTTCTTTGACCGTCTGAAATCAACCTCGCGCGGTTATGCCTCGCTGGATTACAACTTTAAACGTTTCCAGCCTTCAGACATGGTACGCGTCGACGTATTGATTAACTCTGAGCGTGTGGATGCGCTGGCGCTGATTACCCACCGTGACAACGCGCCTTATCGCGGACGCGATCTGGTTGAGAAAATGAAAGAGCTCATCCCGCGTCAGCAGTTTGATATTGCGATTCAGGCTGCCATCGGCAACCACATTATCGCGCGTTCAACGGTGAAACAGCTGCGTAAAAACGTTCTCGCCAAGTGTTATGGCGGTGACGTCAGCCGTAAGAAGAAACTGTTGCAGAAGCAGAAAGATGGTAAGAAGCGAATGAAGCAGGTTGGTAACGTTGAGCTGCCACAGGAAGCGTTCCTCGCCATTCTGCATGTCGGTAAGGACAGCAAATAAGGATTTCCAATGGCTAATATGTTCGCCCTGATTCTGGCGATAGCGACGCTGATTACTGGCATCGTATGGGTAATTGATCGTTTTAAATGGGCACCCGCGCGTCGCGCGAAACAGGCTGAGGCTCAGGCCCAGACCGGTAACGCGCTCGACAGCAAAACGCTGGCGAAGGTCGCTGCAAAGCCAGGCTGGGTTGAAACGACCGCATCCGTGTTCCCGGTGCTGGCCGTGGTTTTCATCGTGCGTTCGTTTATCTACGAACCATTCCAGATTCCCTCTGGCTCGATGATGCCGACGCTGTTGATTGGTGACTTTATCCTGGTGGAGAAGTTTGCTTACGGCATCAAGGATCCGATCACCCAGACGACGCTGATCCCAACCGGTCAGCCGAAGCGCGGCGATATCGCGGTATTTAAATACCCGAAAGATCCGAGCCTGGATTACATTAAGCGCGTTATCGGCCTGCCGGGCGACAAAGTCATTTATGATCCTTACAGCAAAACGCTGACGGTGAAACCGACCTGCTCCGATGATAAAGCCTGTGACACAGCGTTAGCGGTAACTTACACCGACGTTGAGCCAAGCAACTTTGTTCAGACCTTTAGCGGCTTTGATGGCAACGAAACCGGCAACGGTTTTTATCAGGTGCCGCAGGGCGATACCCTGCGCGGTGGTTTGCGCCTGGGAACCCGCAAAGAGACAATCGGTAACGTGACGCATGACATTCTGCTGGTAAACGAAGCGCAGAGTCAGGCAGGCATGTATTATCAGCAGCCGGGCCAGCCGCAGGCGAGCTGGGTCGTGCCGAAAGGGCAATACTTCATGATGGGCGACAACCGTGATAACAGCGCCGACAGCCGCTACTGGGGCTTTGTCCCGGAGCGTAATCTGGTCGGTAAAGCGGTCGCTATCTGGATGAGCTTTGAGAAACAAGAAGGCCAGTGGCCAACCGGCGTGCGATTCAGTCGCATCGGTGGTATCCACTAACATTATTGTCTGATTAACAGGCAAATCGGGTGGCCTCCTCAGGGAGGCCACTGCACACCAAACGGAACGTGTTGGATTACCAGCCCCGTTTGGTATGCAGAGTCACAGACGCAACAAAGAACTGGAATCGCATGAACCCCATCCTGATTAACAAGCTTCAGCGCAAACTGGGCTACACTTTTACTCATTCGGAACTGTTACAGCAGGCCCTGACTCACCGCAGCGCCAGCAGTAAGCACAACGAACGCCTGGAATTTCTTGGCGATTCTATTCTTAGCTATGTGATTGCTAATGCCCTTTATCACCGCTTCCCGCGGGTTGATGAAGGTGACATGAGCCGCATGCGCGCCACGCTGGTGCGGGGCAACACGCTGGCTGAAATGGCTCGCGAATTTGATCTTGGCGAGTGCCTGCGCCTGGGACCCGGTGAGCTGAAAAGCGGCGGTTTCCGTCGTGAATCGATCCTGGCGGATACGGTGGAAGCGCTGATTGGCGGTATCTTCCTCGACAGCAGTATTGAGCGGGTAGAGCAGCTGATCCTCGACTGGTATCAGACCCGCCTCGACGAAATCAGTCCTGGCGACAAACAAAAAGATCCGAAAACGCGCCTGCAGGAGTATCTGCAGGGACGTCATCTGCCGCTGCCAAGTTATCTGGTAGTACAGGTACGTGGCGAAGCCCACGATCAGGAATTCACCATTCACTGTCAGGTGAGTGGCATGGCCGAGCCGGTTGTCGGCGTCGGCTCCAGCCGTCGTAAAGCTGAGCAGGCAGCGGCTGAACAGGCACTGATAAAATTAGGTCTTGAATAGATCTGTCGGGATGACAGTGCCGGAACCGGCACTGAACCATTAACCTGACACTCTATCCCGGCGTCAGAAGACGCTGAATGACACATGACTCAAATAGCACTCTTTCGGCGCCGCATCAGGCGCTGAACAATTCAGGACTCGAATGAGCGAAAACGTTACTTATTGCGGCTTTGTCGCGATTGTTGGCCGACCAAACGTCGGTAAATCCACCTTACTGAACCAGTTGCTGGGGCAGAAGGTGTCGATCACCTCGCGTAAGCCGCAAACCACGCGCCACCGCATCATGGGCATTCATACCGAAGGCGAATATCAGGCGATCTACGTCGATACTCCCGGTCTGCACATGGAAGAGAAGCGCGCCATTAACCGTCTGATGAACCGCGCAGCCAGCAGTTCTATTGGCGACGTAGAACTGGTGATCTTCGTGGTTGAAGGCACCCGCTGGACGCCCGATGATGAGATGGTATTGGGCAAACTGCGCGACAATAAAGTGCCGGTGGTGCTGGCGATCAATAAGGTCGATAACATCCAGGACAAAAGCATTCTGCTGCCGCATCTGCAGTTCCTGAGCCAGCAGATGAACTTCCTCGATATCGTGCCTATTTCCGCTGAAAGCGGCAAAAACGTCGATACCATTGCGGCGATTACCCGCAAGCATCTGCCGCAGGCCGATCATCACTTCCCGGAAGATTACATCACCGACCGCTCACAGCGTTTCATGGCGTCAGAGATGATCCGTGAAAAACTGATGCGCTTCCTGGGTGCTGAACTGCCTTACTCCGTTACGGTTGAGATCGAGCGCTTCGTGACCAACGAACGTGGCGGTTACGACATTCACGGTCTGATTCTGGTTGAGCGCGAAGGGCAGAAGAAGATGGTGATTGGCAACAAAGGCGCCAAAATCAAAGTCATCGGAACAGAAGCGCGCAGAGACATGGAAGAGATGTTCGAAGCGAAAGTGCATCTCGAACTGTGGGTGAAAGTGAAATCCGGCTGGGCAGATGACGAACGTGCGCTGCGCAGCCTGGGTTATACAGACGATCTCTGATTCAATGGAAGGCTGGCAACGCGCCTTTGTGCTGCATAGTCGCCCCTTCAGCGAAACCAGTCTGCTGCTCGACCTGTTCAGCGAAAGCGAAGGGCGGGTGCGGGTTCTGGCCAAGGGCGCACGTTCGCGGCGCTCGCAGCTGAAGGGGGCGTTACAGCCTTTTACCCCGCTGCTGGTTCGCTGGAGCGGGCGCGGGGAAGTCAAAACTCTGCGCAATGCCGAAGCGGTGTCGCTGGCCTTACCGCTCAGCGGCATCACGCTCTACTGCGGTCTCTACGTCAATGAGCTGGTCTCTCGCGTATTGCAGCAGGAATTCCCCTTCTCAGAACTCTTCTTCGACTATCTCAACTGCCTTCAGGCATTAGCCTCAACGCACGGCAAGCCCGAACCGGCACTGAGGCGTTTTGAACTGGCGCTGCTCGGTCACCTGGGTTATGGCGTCGATTTCCTGCACTGCGCCGGTAGCGGCGAGCCGGTCAGCGACAACATGACGTACAGCTACCGCGAAGAGCGCGGCTTTATTGCCAGCCTGGTGGTCAATCAGCGCAGCTTTACCGGCCGCGAATTGCGCGCCCTGTGCGAGCGAGAGTTTCCCGATGCCGACACTCTGCGCGCCGCGAAGCGTTTTACCCGCATCGCCCTGAAGCCCTATCTTGGTGGCAAGCCGCTGAAGAGTCAGGAGCTGTTCCGCCAGTTTATCCCGAAGAAAAAGCCTGAACAGGCAGAAGAATAGCGCTGGTCGTACCGCCTGTTTCACTTTGCGCGGTACACTCAACATCACGATGAAAAACAAGTGAGGATGGTCATGGCTGAGTTGCTGTTAGGCGTCAATATCGATCACATTGCCACGGTGCGTAACGCCCGTGGGACAAACTATCCCGATCCGGTGCAGGCGGCGTTTATCGCCGAGCAGGCGGGCGCAGACGGCATTACAGTGCACCTGCGCGAAGATCGCCGTCACATCACTGACCGCGACGTGCGTATCCTGCGTGACACCATCCAGACGCGGATGAATCTGGAGATGGCGGTCACCGATGAAATGATCGGCATCGCCTGTGATATCCAGCCCCATTTCTGCTGCCTGGTGCCGGAAAAGCGTCAGGAAGTGACCACTGAAGGCGGGCTGGATGTGGCGGGGCAGCAGGAGAAGATGAACGCGGCCGTACGACTGCTGAGTGACGCAGGCATTCTGGTTTCGCTGTTTATCGATGCCGATCACCGTCAGATTGAAGCGGCCGTGGCCAGCGGCGCGCCTTACATCGAAATCCATACCGGCGCTTACGCCGAAGCACCAGAGGGACTGGCGCGTGACGCTGAGCTGGCGCGTATCCGCCACGCCGCGACCTTTGCCGCCAGCCTGGGACTGAAGGTCAATGCCGGTCACGGTCTGACCTACCACAACGTGCTGCCGATTGCGGCGCTGCCGGAAATGCATGAGCTGAATATCGGCCATGCGATTATTGGTCGTGCGGTGATGAGTGGCCTGCCGGATGCGGTGAAAGAGATGAAGCAACTGCTGCGTGAAGCCCGTCGCTGATGGCTATTCTGGGACTGGGTACAGACATCGTTGAGATTGAACGCATCGCCGGGGTGATTGAGCGCTCCGGCGACCGGCTGGCGCGGCGGGTGCTGAGCGAAGCCGAATGGCAACAGTATCAGTCGCACAAGCAGCCGGTGCGCTTTCTCTCTAAACGCTTTGCGGTAAAAGAGGCGGCGGCAAAAGCCTTTGGCACCGGCATTCGCGGTGGTCTGGCGTTTAATCAGTTTGAAGTTTACAACGATGCGCTGGGAAAACCGGGATTACGCTTCTTTCAGCATGCCGCTGAAGTGGCAGAGAGGCTGGGCGTTAAACACGTTCACGTGACGCTGGCCGATGAGCGTCACTACGCCTGCGCCACGGTGATCATTGAAAGCTAGCCGTGCAGCAGCACGAACTTCTCCCACAGCGCATCACGTGATTCGGTGTGCTGTGGGTCAATGATGATGGTGTTGTCGATGGGGCATACCTGCTGACAGGTTGGCGTCTCATAGTGCCCGACGCATTCCGTGCAGCGGCTGACATCAATCTCATAGATCGCATCGCCCAGTGAAATGGCCTGGTTCGGGCACTCCGGTTCACACATATCGCAGTTAATGCATCTGGACGTAATCAACAGCGCCATTTTACCCACCTGATAACAACAGAAAAAGCGCGGGTATTATACGCGCTGCTGCTGATCAGACCAGCTTTTTCACCAGCGCTTCGCTGTGGCGAATATGACTGGACGCACGTTCCGGATCGTTTTGCACCAGTGCCATAAACAGCAGATCGGTCAGTGCCAGCTGCGCCGTGGTCGAGGAGATGGCCGCGCTGCGGGTACTCTGCTCCTCCGCCACCGTATAGAGACAGTAACTGGCGCTCTGCTGCAGCGTATTCGGCGTAAAGCCGGTAAAGGCCACCACATCTGCGCCTACCTGAACCGCCTCCTGCGCGGCCAGATTGATCTCCCGCCGTTCACCGGTGTAAGAGATGGCGAGCAGCACATCGCCTGGCCCCATCGCCTGCACGCTGGCCAGCAGGGCGTGCATATCCTGCTCTGCCACCGCATTAATGCCGATCTTCATCAGCTTCCAGGAGAAGTCCTTCGCCACCAGACCCGAAGCGCCAATGCCTACCAGTAAAATACGCCGGGCATTTTTCAGCAGCTGTAACACATCGTTGAGCTTCTCTTCGCTGTTGATATCCAGCGTGGCGCGGATCGCCGAGAGTTTCTCCGTCAGCAGCTTCTCACCCACCATTTTAAGGGGATCGTCGCTGAGGATATGGTTATGTACGGTAATGGCATCTTTGTCCGCCAGTGACTCACTCAGGGCCAGCTTAAGCGCCGGAAAACCTTTGTATCCCAGTTTCTGAGCAAACTTCACCACGCTCGACTGGCTGACGCCAGACTCTTCCGCCAGCTTTTGCGAACTCAGGTGGCGCGCCCGATCGGGTTGCGACAGTAGAAAATCAGCCAGCCGACGCTCGTTCAATGCCAGACGTGGATAAAGCTGGCGAATGCGCAGCAATGAACTCATGCCCAATCCTCGTAATTCAGGGATAATCTGTGAAGAATAAACTATTCATCAGGCATTGTAGTCATCGGAATTAAAAATGACAGTCATCGCCGTAGCGCCTGATGATGGCTACACTACTCTTTATCATTCCAGAATCAGTCTGAAGGAGAGTTGTTTGACCAAGGGAACACAACGTCGCGTCGTATTTTTTGACCTGGATGGCACTTTGCACCAGCAGGACATGTTCGGCACTTTTATGCGCTATCTGCTGCGTCGCCGACCGCTTAATCTGCTGCTGGTGGTGCCGTTATTGCCGGTAGTGGGTATCGGCTTGCTGTTTAAAGGCCGTGCGGCACGCTGGCCCATGAGCCTGCTGCTCTGGTCTATTACTTTTGGTCGTTCTGAGCGGACGCTGCTGCAACTCGAAGCCGAATTTGCGCAGTGGTTCCGCCTGCGCGTTAAAGCCTTTCCGGTGGTTCAGCAGCGCCTGACCGATTATCTCGGCAGTGATGATGCTGACGTCTGGCTCATCACCGGATCGCCACAGTCTCTGGTGGAGCAGGTCTATTACGACTCCGCGTTTCTGCCACGCGTGAAGCTGATTGCCAGTCAGATGCAGCGCGGCTGGGGCGGGCGGGTACTGGCAATGCGCTGCCTCGGCCATGAGAAAGTGGCACAGCTGGAAGAGAAAATCGGCACGCCGCTACAGCTCTACAGCGGCTATAGCGACAGCAAACAGGACAACCCGCTGCTGTTTTTCTGTCAGCATCGCTGGCGCGTAACACCCGCAGGTGAGCTGCAACAGCTGGAATAAGTTTCTAAAGGATCGGTGAGACCGCTATAATGCGCCGCTTTTCTGTCGCCCGGAGTGGTCAGCATGAAACAACAAGATGAATACTGGATGCGCCATGCGCTTGACCTGGCGCGCCGGGCGTGGGAGCAGGGCGAAGTGCCGGTGGGTGCGGTGCTGGTTCAGAATGACCGGGTGATCGGTGAAGGCTGGAACCGGCCCATCGGCCAGCACGATCCGACGGCGCATGCGGAGATTATGGCGTTGCGGCAGGGCGGTAAAGTACTGGAAAATTATCGTCTGCTGGACACCACGCTCTACGTGACGCTGGAGCCGTGCGTGATGTGCGCCGGCGCCATGGTTCACAGCCGCATCAGCCGGCTGGTCTACGGTGCGCACGATATCAAAAGTGGAGCGGCAGGATCGCTGCTCGATGTGCTGGGTCACCCCGGCATGAATCATCAGGTTGAATTACAGAGCGGCGTGCTGGCTGAAGAGTGTGCCGCTATGCTGAGCGACTTCTTCCGTATGCGTCGCGAGCAGAAAAAAGCGCTGCGGCAGGCGCAACGCCAGGATTAGTTCATGGCGATCTTCGGTTCGACCGCCGGATAGCCTTTGGCCAGTTCGGCCTGTGCTTCTTGTGCTTCAGCCTGCTGCGCCAGGCGTTTTTCCTGCTCCTGCAGATAACCCACCAGGCTTAACTGATATTTGCGGATGTTCTCCACATAGTTATAGGCTTCATGCCCACGGGCATAGCCATAAGCCGTCTGGGTGTAGTAACGCTTCTGACTCAGCATGGGCAGACGCAGCTTCACATCCGCCCAGCTATCCGGATTACCCCCCTGGCGGGCAGTGAGTTTACGGACATCCAGCATATGGGCATAGCCCATGTTATAGGCCGCCAGCGCAAACCAGATGCGCTCATCTTCCGGGATGGTCTGCGGCACCTTCGCCATCATATCCTGCAGATACTGACTGCCGCCGCGAATGCTCTGTTCGGGATCGGTCCGGTCGCCCACATCCAGGCTCTCAGCGGTGTTACGGGTCAGCATCATCATGCCGCGCACGCCGGTAGGGGAGGTGGCCTGCGGGTTCCAGTGCGACTCCTGATAGGAGATTGCCGCCAGCAGTCGCCAGTCAATGCTGGTGGCGTACTTCTCAAACAGCGGTTTGATGTCAGGCAGCGTGTTGTCGATGGCGCGCAGGAAAGTGCGGGTATCGACATAATCAAAGGTGCCGACGTGGCCGAGATATTTCTCCTCCAGCCGCGCCATCGCCCCTTCTTCACCCATACCGTTAAAGAAGTCGAGCATCGCGGCATTCAGGCTGTCGTCATCGCTGTGCCGCACATACCAGGTGACCGGCTCTTCATCAGTGACGTCAAACGCCACCGCCAGCTGCGGATAGATGCGCTGCAGCAGAGCGATGGTCACGGAGTCGCCAATCGTATAGTCGAGCTTGCCGTCTGCCACCGCTTCCAGCAGGGCTTTAGGACTTTGATCGGTGGAGATCGCCCAGTCCAGATCGGGGTACTGATTTGACCGCGCGCTCTTCAGCGTTGACAGATACGCCGATCCTGACGCAACAGTCAGCCGCCCCTTTAAGTCACCGAGGTTTTTAGGGCGCGGCTTATCCACGCGATAGACCAGCTGCTGCGAAACGTTGTAGTAGCCTGGCCCGGTCTGATAGCGGGTCAGGCGTTCGCTGTTGTAGTTCAGACCCGCGGCCAGCAAATCGGCTTTGCCATCATCTAAATCGTCAAACAGATCGCTCAGGTTGGGACGTACTGTCACCTTGAGTTTGACGCCCAGATAATCGGCGAAGCGTTTTGCCAGCTCATAATCCATACCGGCCGGAGATTGGTTCACTGTGTAGTAAGTCAACGGGGAATTGATGGTACTGACACGCAGTACTCCCCGTGATTTAATCTGTGAAATCTGGTCCTGCCCACCCCCATACCAGGGAATGGATGGCCATAGCGCTAACGCTAACAGCACGGCAACCAGACCGATAAACAGATAATTAAATTTTAGGCGTTTCAAATAGTTATCTCTCGCTGGCTCTAAGGCCTCTGTCTTTTAAAGGCAGTATTTGTCTTCTTTGAACTCCCAGAGCGAGGGGCATTTTGCGCAACAAAATCACGCTGAGCAACTTTTATAGCAGCTTTTGCGCAAAATTCAGGCAAATCCGGGTCGCCAAAAATTGTGCGCAAACGGTTTCGTCGCGAGGTCGCTTTCTCTATAATACGCCCCGTTTTCCCTGTTGCGCCCAATGAAGCGTCGCCCGGCGCCCTGACGAGAGATTTATTAATGGAAATTCTGCGTGGTTCGCCCGCCCTGTCGGCATTTCGTGTAAACAAACTGCTGACCCGCTTTCAGGACGCTCATCTGCCGGTGAGTGATATTTACGCTGAGTACATCCATTTTGCTGATGTCAGCACGCCCTTAAGCGCTGACGAACAGAGCCGTCTGCAGCGCCTGCTGAAATATGGTCCCTCTCTCGCTGAACATGCCCCACAGGGTCGTCTGCTGCTGGTGACGCCTCGTCCCGGCACCATTTCGCCCTGGTCATCCAAAGCCACTGACATTGCCCACAACTGCGGCCTGCCGCAGGTACGTCGTCTGGAGCGCGGCCTGGCCTTTTATGTACAGGCCCCGCAACTGACGGAAGCGCAGTGGCAAACGCTGGGCACACTGCTGCACGATCGGATGATGGAAACGGTCTTCGGCGATCTGACGCAGGCTGAACAGCTGTTCGCGCACCACACGCCACAGCCGGTGAAAAGTGTCGATCTGCTGGGTGAGGGCCGTCAGGCGCTGGTTCAGGCGAATATCTCACTGGGTCTGGCGCTGGCCGACGATGAAATCGACTATCTGGTGGCGGCGTTTACCGCATTGGGCCGCAATCCCAACGACATTGAACTCTATATGTTTGCGCAGGCGAACTCTGAGCACTGTCGTCACAAGATCTTCAACGCCGACTGGATTATCGACGGCGAGAAACAGCCAAAGTCGCTGTTTAAGATGATCAAAAACACCATGGAGCAGACGCCGGACTACGTGCTCTCTGCTTACAAAGATAACGCCGCTGTGATGGAAGGCTCAGAGGTTGGCCGCTTCTTTGCTGACGCCGGAGAGAGCGAATACCGCTGGCATCAGGAAGCCGCACACATCCTGATGAAGGTGGAAACCCATAACCACCCAACGGCCATCTCGCCGTGGCCTGGTGCTGCGACCGGTTCCGGTGGTGAAATCCGTGATGAAGGCGCAACCGGAAGGGGTTCGAAGCCAAAAGCGGGCCTTGTCGGTTTCTCCGTATCGAACCTGCGTATCCCTGGCTTTGAACAGCCGTGGGAAGAGGACTTCGGCAAACCGGCCCGCATCGTCAGCGCGCTGGAAATTATGACCGATGGCCCGCTGGGCGGCGCTGCATTTAACAATGAATTTGGTCGTCCGGCTCTGAATGGTTACTTCCGTACCTATGAAGAGCAGGTCACCAGCCACAACGGCACTGAGCTGCGTGGCTACCATAAGCCGATTATGCTGGCGGGCGGCATCGGGAATATCCGTGCCGATCACGTGCAGAAAGGTGAAATCACCGTAGGCGCGAAGCTGGTGGTGCTGGGCGGTCCGGCAATGAACATCGGCCTTGGCGGCGGCGCGGCGTCATCGATGGCCTCGGGCCAGTCTGATGCCGATCTCGACTTTGCCTCGGTACAGCGTGACAACCCGGAGATGGAGCGCCGTTGTCAGGAAGTGATCGACCGCTGCTGGCAACTGGGTGATGAGAACCCGATTCTGTTTATCCACGACGTGGGCGCTGGCGGTCTCTCCAATGCGATGCCGGAGCTGGTCAGCGATGGTGGTCGTGGCGGCCGGTTTAACCTGCGTGACATCCTGAGTGATGAGCCAGGCATGAGTCCGCTGGAGGTCTGGTGTAACGAATCACAGGAACGTTATGTGATGGCAGTGGCACCCGATCAGCTGGCGCAGTTTGAGGCAATTTGCCAGCGTGAACGCGCACCGTTCGCGGTCATTGGTGAAGCCACCGAAGAGCTGCACCTGAGCCTGGAAGATAGTCATTTCGGTAATAAGCCGATCGATATGCCACTTGATGTCCTGCTGGGCAAAACGCCGAAGATGACGCGGGATGTGGTGACGCAGCAGACGCAGGGCACTGCCCTGCAGCGTGACGGCATTACGCTGGTTGATGCGGTGAACCGCGTGCTGCATCTTCCTGCCGTGGCGGAAAAAACCTTCCTGATTACTATCGGTGACCGCAGCGTGACCGGCATGGTGGCGCGCGACCAGATGGTGGGACCGTGGCAGATCCCGGTTGCCAACTGTGCGGTGACTACCGCCAGCCTCGACAGCTACCACGGCGAAGCGTTTGCCCTGGGCGAACGTTCACCGGTTGCGCTGCTGGACTTCGCAGCGTCGGGTCGTCTGGCGGTCGGTGAAGCCCTGACCAACCTGGCAGCTACCCACATTGGTTCGCTGAAGCGTGTGAAGCTTTCCGCAAACTGGATGTCCGCAGCCGGTCATCCGGGTGAAGATGCCGGTTTATATGCGGCGGTGAAAGCGGTCGGCGAAGAGCTTTGCCCGGCGCTGGGGATCACCATCCCGGTCGGTAAAGATTCGATGTCGATGAAAACACGCTGGCAGGAAGGCAGCGAACAGCGCGAAATGACCTCACCGCTGTCGCTGGTAATTACCGCTTTTGCCCGCGTCGAAGATGTCCGTCGCACCGTCACGCCACAGCTGCAGGCCGATCAGGATAACCTGCTGCTGCTGATCGATCTGGGCAACGGCGCGAATACGCTGGGCGCAACCGCGCTGTCGCAGGTTTACCGTCAGCTTGGCGACAAACCTGCCGACGTGCGCGATGCCGCTCAGCTGGCGGGCTTCTTCAATGCCATCCAGGCGCTGGTGGCTGAGCAGAAACTGCTGGCTTACCACGATCGTTCCGACGGTGGTCTGCTGGTGACGCTGGCCGAGATGGCGTTTGCTGGTCACTGCGGCATCGACGTTGACATCGCCTCGCTGGGTAACGATGCGCTGGCCGCCCTGTTTACCGAGGAGCTGGGCGCGGTGATTCAGATCAACGCCGCCGATCGCGCCGTGGTTGAGCAGATTCTGGCGGATCACGGCCTTGCCGACTCGACGCATCTGCTGGGCAGCGCGCAGCCGGGCGATCGCTTTGTGATCCGTTCTGGTGACAGTGCGGTCTACAGTGAAAGCCGCAACACGTTGCGTACCTGGTGGGCGGAAACCACCTGGCAGATGCAGCGTCTGCGCGACAACCCGGCGTGTGCCGATCAGGAGCATGAAGCGAAGAAAAACGACAGCGATCCTGGCCTGAACGTTAATCTGACCTTTAATCCGCAGGAAGATGTTGCTGCCCCGATGATCGCCACTGGCGCACGTCCAAGGGTCGCGGTGCTGCGTGAGCAGGGCGTGAACTCCCATGTAGAGATGGCCGCCGCCTTTGATCGGGCAGGTTTCACCGCCATTGACGTTCATATGAGCGATCTGCTGGCCGGACGTCGCGGTCTGGAAGAGTTCCAGGCGCTGGTCGCCTGTGGCGGCTTCTCCTACGGCGATGTGCTGGGTGCCGGTGAGGGCTGGGCGAAATCGATTCTGTTTAATCCGCGCGTGCGTGACGAGTTCGAAACCTTCTTCCATCGTCCGCAAACCCTGGCGCTGGGCGTCTGCAACGGCTGCCAGATGATGTCTAATCTGCGTGAACTGATCCCAGGCAGCGATCTCTGGCCGCGCTTTGTGCGTAACCAGTCTGAGCGCTTTGAAGCGCGCTTCAGTCTGGTAGAAGTGGCCGCCAGTCCCTCGCTGTTGCTGGACGGCATGGCCGGTTCGCATATGCCTATCGCCGTTTCGCACGGTGAAGGCTTTGTTGAAGTGCGTGATGCCTCACATCTGGCGGCGCTGGAGTCGAAAGGGCTGGTGGCACTGCGTTTTGTCGATAACTTCGGCAAGGTAACAGAAACCTATCCGGCTAACCCGAATGGCTCACCAAACGGCATCACTGCCGTGACCAACGAAAGTGGTCGCGTCACCATCATGATGCCGCATCCGGAGCGGGTATTCCGCACCGTCAGCAACTCCTGGCATCCGGCAGAGTGGGGCGAAGACAGCCCGTGGATGCGTATTTTCCGCAATGCGCGCAGACAGCTGAGTTAATGTAATCCGCTGAAAAGAGCAGGAGGCCAGTGTGCCTCCTGTTCTTTTTTGTGGTTCTGTTGGCAAACGGCGACAATGAGTATGTCGCACTGTCTCTTTTTGGCGACATCTATCTCGTTGATTTTAAATGAACGCTCATCCGGCGCGATTTCATGTCGCTCAGCGGAGACAGTTTTCCCTTGCTGTAATCAGATTTTGCGCAGCAGTTGTCCGGTAAGCTTATTCAATCTGCTGAAAAATATAATGATTTATTTTCTGGCATGGAACTTGCTATACTTATGCAGCTGCTCATTCACCTGTTTATGATTGCCCCGCTTAGCGGAGAAGAGCTCATAAAGCCCGAATGACGCACCAAACGGAGCCTGCCGTCCAACTGACCGATAATCGCTTGCGTTATCAAACACCGGACGTAACGTTGAGTAAGGCTCCACCCATTTTTACGCGATGCATCACGCGTCGTGCCAGCGGCAGGCCATCGAGCCTGCCGTTTTCTTTTGTTCCCCTTTCTTCCGCCGACACCTTTCTTCCGCTGACAGAGTCCGTTAGCATCCAGACAGCAAATCTTAAGGAAGCGGCTGCGTGAAAAAATGGCGTTTATTTCCCCGTTCTCTGCGTCAGCTGGTGCTGATGGCATTTGTACTGGTGCTGCTGCCGTTGCTGGTGCTGGCCTGGCAGGCGTGGGAAAGTCTCTCTGCGTTAAGCGAACAGGCAGCGGATACCAACCGCAATACCTTCACCGATGTTCGCAGAAGTGAGGCGATGGCGCGAACGGCGGTTGAGCTGGAGCGCAGCTATCGCCAGTACTGCGTGCTGGATGATGCCTCGCTGGCGCGCCTTTATCAGACCCAGCACACCCGCTACAGCCAGATGCTGAGTTCGCACAGCGCCAGCCTGCCCGAGCTGCCCGCATTCCAGACTTTACAGGCGACGTTGCCGCTGCTGACACCGTTAAAGTGCGATAACGGTAATCCGGTTACGCCTGCCGCAGAGGCGCTGGATCGTTTTTCTGCCACCAATGCGCAGATGGTGCAGGACACGCGCGAAGTGGTGTTTTCGCGCGGCCTTCAGCTGCAGCGCGAAATTGCCGATCGCGGCCAGTTTTTTGGCTGGCAGGCGCTGATTCTGTTTATCATCAGTCTGGCGTTGATGACGCTGTTTACCGGCATGATTATCGGGCCGGTCAAGCGCATTGAGCGGATGATCAACCGGCTTGGCGAAGGCCGGGAACTGGGTAACAGCGTGACATTTCGCGGCCCGCGCGAGTTACGCTCGCTGGGACAGCGCATCGTCTGGCTCAGCGAACGGCTTCAGTGGCTGGAATCGCAGCGCCATGAATTCCTGCGCCATCTTTCTCACGAACTGAAAACGCCGCTGGCCAGCCTGCGTGAAGGCACCGAACTGCTGGCGGACGAGGTAGCCGGGTCGCTGAACGCCGATCAAAAAGAGGTGGTCACTATCCTCGACGGCAGCAGCCGTCATCTGCAGCGGCTGATTGAACAGCTGCTTGATTACAACCGTAAACTGGCAGATGGCCCGATCCAGCTGGAACCGGTCAGCGTGGCGGAAATTGTGGAGGGGGTGGTGAATGCACATGCACTCTCGGCGCGCGCCAAACTCATGCAGACGGTTGTCGATCTGGAGGTCAGTCACTGCCTTGCCGAACCGATGTTACTGATGCGGGTCATTGATAATCTCTATTCGAACGCCGTGAACTACGGCAGCGAATCCGGTACCATCTGGCTGCGCAGTCAGCAGCAGGGCGATCGGGTCTGGATTGATGTCGCGAACAGCGGCACGCCGATCCCGCCGGAAGAGCAGGCAATGATTTTCGAACCTTTTTTCCAGGGTAGCCAGCAGCGCAAAGGGCCGGTAAAAGGCAGCGGGCTGGGATTGAGTATTGCCAAAGATTGCCTGCGCCGGATGCATGGCGACCTGACGCTGGTCTCCTGCGAGCAGGCTGACGTCTGTTTTCGAATTGAACTGAACACCACAGCCGGGAATGTCTGACTGATGAAATATTTACCCGCTTTGCTGTTGAGCACACTGACCACGCTGCTGCTCAGCGGATGTACGACCTCCCCGGCCACCTCATCCCTGCCGTCAGGCCATCAGGTAGCGGAACCCAAGGTCAGCGTGGCTGATTACCTGGCGACCCGCTGCAGTGACCTGTGGACGATAGAGAATAGTGTGGCACTGAGTAATCCCCTCTACTGGATGCGGGCGATCGATTGCGCTGAACGCCTTTCCCCCGCCGAGGCCCGAGCCGAAGCTCACCGCTGGCCGGTTGAGAGCTGGTCGCGCGCCTTCAAGCAGGGCGTGCTGATGTCGAACGGCAACGTGACGCCAGTGGAGCGTCGTCGCTATGTTGAAACCCTGGATCGCTACAGCAGCGATTTCCCGCAGTCTGTGCGTCCGCTGCTCCAGTTGTGGCGCAGTAATCAGGCCGCGCAGCTCGACCTGAGTGAAGCGCGCACCCGTTATGTTCATCTGCAACAGAGCAGCGATACCCAGCTGGAGGTGATACGCCAGCAGATGGTTAAACAGCAGCAGCAGCTCAGCGACACGCAGCATAAGCTGGAGCGACTTACTGACATTGAGCGCCAGCTTTCATCGCGGAAAGCCCCGGATGTTTCTGACAGCGGCCATGGCACTGCGCTGCCGCAGGATGAGGAGCAATAATGGTCAGACAAGCGGCAAAACTGCTGCTGGTGGATGACGATCCCAGCCTGCTGAAGCTGCTGGGCATGCGTCTTCGCAGCGAAGGTTATCAGGTCACCACCGCGGCCAGCGGACCCGAAGCGTTGCGTCTGCTGCAGAAAGAAAAAATCGAGCTGGTGATCAGCGATCTGCGGATGGATGAGATGGATGGTCTGGCGCTGTTTGGCGAGATCCAGAAACGCCACACCGGTCTGCCAGTGATTATCCTGACGGCACACGGCTCAATCCCGGACGCAGTTTCCGCCACGCAGCAGGGCGTCTTCAGCTTCCTGACTAAACCGGTGGATAAAGATGCGCTTTACAAAGCGATCGATGAAGCACTGGCTCAGCAGGCGCCGGTCAGTGATGACCGCTGGCGGGAAGCGATCGTCACCCGCAGCCCGCTGATGTTACGGCTGCTGGAGCAGGCGCATATGGTGGCGCAGTCGGACGTCAGCGTGCTGATTAACGGGCAGAGCGGTACCGGTAAAGAGATGCTGGCACAGGCGATTCACGCCGCCAGCCCGCGAAACGGCAAGCCCTTTGTCGCCATTAACTGTGGCGCACTGCCGGAGCAGTTGCTGGAGTCAGAGCTGTTCGGGCATGCCAAAGGGGCCTTTACCGGCGCAGTCAGTGCCCGTGATGGTCTGTTTAAAACTGCAGGTGGTGGCACGCTGTTCCTGGATGAGATTGGCGATATGCCGCAACCGCTACAGGTTAAGTTGCTGCGGGTATTGCAGGAGCGTAAGGTCAGGCCGCTGGGCAGCGATCATGATATTGAGATCGACGTGCGCATTATTTCAGCCACGCATCGCGATCTGCCGAAGGCGATGGAGAAAAAGGAGTTTCGTGAGGATCTCTTCTATCGTCTTAATGTGGTGAACCTGAAGATTCCGGCGCTGCATCAGCGCACTGAAGATATTCCGCTGCTGGCTAATCATCTGTTGCGTCAGGCGGCGGAACGGCATAAACCGCAGATCCGCAGTTTTTCCGTTGATGCGATGAAGCGGTTGATGGCGGCCAGCTGGCCGGGCAACGTGCGTCAGCTGGTTAACGTTATTGAGCAGTGTGTGGCGCTGAGTTCATCGCCGGTGATCAGCGATGCGCTGGTGGAGCAGGCGTTAAGCGGTGAGAACAGCGCTTTGCCGACCTTTGCTGAGGCGCGCAATCAGTTTGAGCTGAACTATCTGCGTAAGCTGTTGCAGATGACCAAAGGCAATGTGACCAATGCCGCACGTCTGGCTGGACGCAACCGCACGGAGTTCTATAAGCTGCTGTCTCGTCATGAGCTGGATGCCAGTGATTTCAAAGAGTAGCGGAGGCTGCGGCGTGATACCGGCAGGTTGCCTGCTCAGGCCCGAATCAGAATGGGTGCGGTCAGCATAATCTGGCAGCGCTTGCGGCAACCTGAAGAATCCCGGATATTACCGCCCGACAGCGCCAGCAACATTTATACTTGATAAACCCTCTGACCATGGAGGGAGTGAAAAAGGGTCTGACATGAAAAAGATTGATGCGATTATCAAACCATTCAAACTCGATGATGTCCGTGAAGCCTTAGCGGAAGTCGGCATCACCGGGATGACCGTGAGTGAAGTGAAGGGTTTTGGCCGCCAGAAAGGGCACACCGAGCTTTACCGCGGCGCAGAGTATATGGTCGACTTTTTGCCTAAAGTGAAAATCGAGATGGTGGTGGGCGACGATATCGTTGATACCTGCGTCGAGACCATTATGCGTACTGCGCAGACCGGCAAAATCGGTGACGGTAAAATCTTTGTCTTCGACGTGGCGCGCGTGGTGCGCATCCGTACTGGCGAAGAGGATGAAGAGGCGATCTGATTGTCTCTTTATCAGCATAAAAAAGCCCGCGCTGCGGGCTTTTTTTATTGCTCAATTACATCCCTTTGTGCGGGCCAAAAAGTTCGTAATGAATGCGTGTATCTGCCACGCTGGCATCGCGCAGTTGCGCCACCACATGCTGCATAAAGGGCAGCGGACCGCAGAGGTAGAAGTGGGTGTCGGGTGAGGCGAGACGTGCGGAGATCGCGGTGATATCCATCAGACCCTGCGCGTCATAGCGACCGGCATCTTCAGCGGCGGGATCGCGATACCAGACCTGACTGACGAAATCGGTGAGCTGAGCGCCCGTTGCTATCACTTCCGGGCCAAATGCGTGCTGTTTGCCGTTCTCTGCTGCGTGCAGCCAGCTGACCGGCGCGCGGTGCTGGCGGGCCGCCAGGGCATGCAGCATGGCCAGCATCGGCGTCTGACCCACGCCCGCGGAAATCAGCGCCACCGGGGTTGCAGCATCGACCTCAAGGAAGAAGTCGCCATGCGGTGCGGCCAGCATCAGCTCATCACCCACTTTGCCATTCTGATGCAGCCAGCCGGAGACGGTGCCCTGCGCTTCACGTTTCACCGCAATCCGATAATCTTTGCCATTACTAAGGTGAGTAAGCGAGTACTGACGAATCTGGTGATGTTCGAAACTGGCGGGCTGCAGATGCACCGTCAGATACTGACCCGGTTTAAAGGCCGCCACCGGGCCGCCATCTGCCGGACTGAAGGTAAAGCTTTTAATCACCTCGCTCTGCTGCTCAATAGCACTGATGCGAAACGCACGAGTGCCGCGCCAGCCACCGGTTTGCTGCTCCGTCGCCTGGTAAATCTCCTCTTCGCGATTAATGAACACATCCGCCAGTACGCCATAGGCCCGGCCCCAGGCTGCCAGCGCCTCTTCACCCGGATTCAGCAGCTCTTTAATGGTTGCCAGCAGATTTTCACCGACGATGGCATATTGCGCAGGCTGAATATTCAGGCTGGTATGTTTCTGCGCAATCTTTTCCACCGCAGGCAGCAGCACGGCCAGGTTCTCCAGATTCGCACCATAGGCGCAAATGGCGTTGAACAGCGCTTCACGCTGATCGCCATTGCGCTGGTTGTTCATATTGAAAACATTTTTGAGTTCAGGATGGTGCGACAGCATGCGGTCATAGAAGTGTGCGGTAAGCGCAGGACCACAGGCGGCGATAGCAGGCAGGGTCGATTTAACCGTGGCGATAGTGTGTGCATCAAGCATAAAAGCGGCCTCTCATTTAAAGTTGTATTTTAAATGCATCTTATAGCCGTCTCGCCTGTGGTGTAAATAACCCGATAAATTTCCCTGTTGTCAAAGTGGCAACTTTTTGGTGCATCCTGAGAAACCGCCGTCACATCCTGAAGAAAAATCGTGGCGTGTGAACAGGGTGAAAAGGTGTAAAAAAGCCCTGCCAGTAGCCAGCCAATCGTTTGCGTAAAAAGAGGAGGTTCACCCTACCTTCACCTGTTAAAACGGTTTACACTGTGGGCCTTCGCCCCTGAAGGGGGGTAAATACCGTCAGAAAGTTAGCTGAGTCAGGAGATCCGGATGTTAAAGCGTGATATGAACATTGCCGATTACGATGCCGAGTTGTGGCAGGCGATGGAGCAGGAGACAGTGCGTCAGGAAGAGCACATTGAACTGATTGCTTCTGAAAACTACACCAGCCCGCGTGTTATGCAGGCACAAGGTTCTCAGCTCACCAATAAATACGCTGAAGGCTATCCGGGCAAACGCTACTACGGCGGCTGTGAGTACGTTGATATCGTTGAGCAGCTGGCGATCGATCGCGCAAAAGAACTGTTTGGTGCCGATTACGCTAACGTGCAGCCACACTCAGGTTCACAGGCTAACTTTGCGGTTTACACCGCGCTGCTGCAGCCGGGCGATACTATTCTGGGGATGAACCTGGCGCACGGTGGACACCTGACTCACGGCTCACCGGTTAACCTGTCGGGCAAACTCTATAACGTCGTGGCTTACGGTATCGATGAGACTGGTAAAATTGACTACGACGAGCTGGCTGAACTGGCGAAAACCCACAAGCCAAAAATGATCGTTGGCGGATTCTCAGCTTACTCCGGCGTTTGCGACTGGGCGAAAATGCGCGAAATCGCGGATAGCGTAGGTGCATGGCTGTTTGTGGACATGGCACACGTTGCCGGCCTGATTGCTGCAGACGTTTACCCGAGTCCGATCCCGCATGCGCACATCGTGACCTCTACCACTCACAAAACGCTGGCGGGTCCGCGCGGTGGTATCATTCTGGCGAAAAACGGCGACGAAGATTTCTATAAGAAACTGAACTCTGCTGTCTTCCCTGGCGGTCAGGGCGGTCCTCTGATGCACGTTATCGCTGGTAAAGCGGTTGCGTTCAAAGAGGCGATGGAGCCGGAATTCAAAACCTACCAGCAGCAGGTGGCAAAAAACGCCAAAGCGATGGTTGAGGTGCTGATTGAGCGTGGCTATGACATCGTTTCTGGTGGCACCTATAACCATCTGTTCCTGATCGATCTGGTGAGCAAAAACCTGACCGGTAAAGAAGCGGATGCGGCGCTGGGCCGTGCCAACATCACGGTTAACAAAAACAGCGTGCCTAACGATCCGAAAAGCCCGTTTGTGACTTCAGGTATCCGTATCGGTACGCCAGCTGTTACCCGTCGTGGCTTCAATGAAGCGGACGTGCGTGAGCTGGCTGGCTGGATCGCGGATGTGCTGGATAACGTCAATGACGAAGCGACCATTGAGCGCACCAAAAAGAAAGTGCTGGAAATCTGCAGCCGTCTGCCGGTCTACGCTTAATCGTTAACCTGTTGTGAGACAGCATACAAAGGATGGCATCAGCCATCCTTTTTTATTGTTAAAAAACGAGTGCGTGTTAGCTGTGATACCGGAGTTGCTCAGGAAACGCGGTCAGATCGGAAAGTCGCTAAAGCCAATCCCTGGCCGCTCGGCCCGCGCGATTACGCACCTCATCCCTGAGGTGCGCCCGTAACCGGGCCAACGCGTTGCGTTGTTCAAAAACGCTCCCGGCGTTTTTGTCCATGGCGCGGGACGCTTTCCTCCTCTGACCGTGTTTCCTGCGCGTGAAATTCAGATGTAGCGGCAAGAGGCGCTCTGATTTGGATTGGTTAGTGTTCTGAAAGGATGGCATCAGCCATCCTTTTTTATTGCCTGTCCTGCGGCGCTCTGCCAGAGTAGCGCCCACTCATGCTGCCATGCAGCACTCTTGCTGGAGGGAATATGGCAATCGGCTCCGCCAGATGGCTCGGATTGGGCTACTTCACTTACTTCTTCTGTTACGGCATCTATCTGCCATTCTGGGGCGTGTGGCTGAAAGGCACCGGTCTCGATGCTGAAAAGATTGGCCTGCTGCTCGGCTGTGGCATGGTGGCACGCTTTGTCGGCAGTCTGCTTATCGCTTCTCAGGTCAAAAATCCTTCACGGTTGATTACGGCGCTGCGTCTGCTGGCGCTGATGACCTGCCTGTTCGCCGCCGGTTTCTGGGTGGGTGAGCAGTGGATGTGGCTGCTGACGGTCATGATCGGCTTTAACCTCTTTTTCTCGCCGCTGGTCCCGCTTAGCGATGCGCTGGCCGCCACCTGGACACAGCAGATAGGGCTGGCGTATGGGCCGGTCAGGCTGTGGGGTTCGCTGGCCTTTGTAATCAGCTCGGCGTTAACCGGCGTGCTGGTCAGTGCTTACTCTTCAAACGCCATTCTGCTGCTGCTTTCCGTCGGCGTCATCTCTATGCTGGCAGGCATGATGCTGTCACCCGCCACCCAGCCACAGGGTAATGAACGGCAGGGCGCGGCGGGCGGCGGCTGGCAGGTGTGGCGTGAATTGCTGCGTGAGAATGCGGTATGGCGATTTATGCTCTGCGTAACACTGCTGCAGGGTGCGCACGCCGCCTATTACGGCTTCAGTGCTATCTGGTGGCAGGAGAGTGGCTATTCCGCCTCCACGGTGGGTTATCTCTGGTCGCTGGGCGTGGTGGCCGAAATCGTCGTGTTTGCCCTGAGCAACCGGTTGTTCCGCCGCTGGAGCGCGCGCGATCTGCTGCTGCTTTCGGGCATTTGTGCGTTAATCCGCTGGAGTCTGATGGGCGCCACTACCGCGCTGCCGCTGCTGATTGTGGCGCAAATCCTCCACTGTGGCAGCTTCACCGTCTGTCATCTGGCGGCGATGCGTTTTATTGCGGCGCGTCAGGGAGCGGAAGTGATCCGTCTGCAGTCGCTCTATTCCGCGTTGGCGATGGGGGGTGGCATTGCGATAATGACCATGATCTGCGGCGTGCTGTTCGCTCATCTGCAGGGGCATCTGTTCTGGGTGATGGCACTGGTGGCGCTGCCCGCGCTATTTCTGCGTCCCGGCTACGACTCCAGTAAATAACGAATCCGCTGCTGATGGTGTAACGTCAGCGGCAGTTCCGCATGCACCAGCGGCGGAGAGAAGAGTGGCAGCGAGGTGGGGTAGGGCGAAATGATGATGTCCACATCCCGCGGTGCGCCATCCCGCTGAAACTGTTTCACGTCCTGATAGGTAATATTGATCGGCAGCAGCGTGATCTCCCGGATCTGCTGCTCCACATCCTGCTCCAGATCGGTATCGTCACCCGTCAGAATCAGCACCTGCTTCTCCTGCAACGCATTCTCCTGCATCAGCCATGCACCAAAAATAACGGTAATTAAGCTCACCTCTTCCGGGCTGAACGCAATCCCGTATTGCTGCTCAAACGCCTGCAGCGCCTGCTGAGTGGTACGCAACAGGCGGGGATAGAGGCGGCTGACATCCAGCGCCACGCTGTTGTCGATGCCGATAGTGAAGTGGGTGCGATCCAGCGCCTGCGCCAGATGAGGATAGAGCTGGTTAAGCAGCTCGTCGCGATCAGCAAAAGTAATGTCGGCACACCGTTCAAAGTCATTAATCAACTGTTGGGTCGCAGCCATTAACTGCTGCTCAGCTGGATGTGCAATCGCATCCACGACAGGCGTATGTATCTGGCTGAACAGCAGTGTCCAGAAGTCGGTTTCACTGACGGGCGGCGCAAGGTGGCAGCGTTTGCGCCAGTGGTGAATCACATCCTCGGCGGCCTGCCGCTCAGCCTTCTGCTGCAGCCAGTGACACTGCGCTTCACTGAACAGCACCGGCTGGCGCTGGCACAATCCATATTTCATGAAAATCTGCAGAAAAAGCCGGTCGCGTTCGCTGAAATCGCGCTTCAGACGCAGGCTACAGTGCTGGATCAGCGCCTGTAAATTGGTCTCATCCCACAGCGCCTTCTCAATCTTCATCACCTTCAGGCGCTGACGCAGGGGAGCTGCAAAATGGTCGCAGACGAAATCTTGCGATAAACGCAAACTGCGTCGCAGGTTGTGCAGCAGACAGAGGCGCCGATCCAACTCTGTGCCATGAAGACGAAAGCTGCCATCCACCATCTGATGCAATTCCAGCTGGTGATATCGCTGTATCTCAAGGCCCACATCCGCGATATCCTGTCGGGCAACAGCAGGATCGACGCCATTCAGCTGGCAGACTTTTTCAAGCGTAAGCACGGGTGTCGGCAGAAACAGCAGTAATAAAAGATGGCACTGACGCTGTGAGCGGGTGAAGAGTGATGCCAAAGGGGTAGCAGAACTCATCAATCAGGTTTCCAGCAGGCTATTTTGAGCTAAGAATAGTCAACCCCGTCAGCGCCTGCGCGGTTTACGCGGTTTATTTGCCGGAGGTTTAAGGCGGGTCACAAAATTTTGTTACTTATAGATTCTTTTCATCGGGAACGTTACTTTATAACATTATGAAACGCACACTCTTTGCCCTCTTGATGGTATTAAGTCCGGCTGTAATGGCACATCCTCACAGCTTCATCGATATGAAAACTGAACTGGTGGCGCAGGATGACACCTTTACCGGATTAAAGATGACCTGGACCATGGATGAGATTACCTCCGCCGATCTGCTTTACGACGCGGGCGAGGCGAAACCAGGCAGCGTGGTGTGGAAGAAGCTGGCGGCAGGCGTGATGGCGAACGTGCTGGGCCAGCACTACTTTTCTGAAATCTGGCACAACCAACAGCGGGTAAAGTTTTTGAATCTGCCAACCGAATACAACCTGTCACGTAACGGCCATAAAGCGGTGCTGGAATTTATTCTGCCGCTGGCGGAACCCCCGAAGCTGACCGGGCAGCGCTTTGAGATCCTGACTTTTGATCCCACCTATTTCGTCGATATGTTCTATGACAATCCCGTTGCATTAACGCTGCCGCCGGCGCTGCAGGCGCGCTGCAACTTCGCGCTGAACACGCCAAAGCCCAATGATTCACTGAAGCAGTATGCGCTGTCGCTGGATAAAGCCGACGCGCCTGCAGAGGAGATGGATTTAGGCCGCCAGTTTGCCCAGACGGTGATACTGACATGTCAGTAATCTCCCCACCGTTACGGGCTTCCCGCCTCTGGCCGCTGTGGCTGATGGCGGGCGTGCTGCTGAGTAGCGCATTGCTGGTCTGGCTCTACTGGCCGCAGATTCTGATGCAGAGCGTACTGTGGCAAAAAGATCTGCATCGGCAGATGACTCAGCTGCTACAGCAGGTTGCGGAGCAGCCCCACCAGGCAGGCATTTCGCTGGTGATATTCAGCCTGCTGTATGGCGTACTGCACGCGCTGGGACCGGGCCATGGCAAAGTGGTGATCGCGACCTTTCTGGCGACCCATCCCACCAGAGTGAAAACCAGTATCAGGCTGACGCTGCTCGCCTCACTGCTGCAGGGTTCGGTGGCGATTGCCCTGGTGACGGTGATGCTGGTGCTGCTGAAAACGTCATCGCGACAGCTGCATCTCAGCAGTTTCTGGCTGGAGAAGGGCAGTTATCTGTTGGTGATCGGGCTGGGCGTGATGATCGGTTATCGGGCGCTGCGTTCGTTGTGGCGGACATTGCGTCCGCGTCCGGCCCCGGTATTTCGCACCTTCAAACCTCACCATCAGCATGACGATCAGTGCGGATGCGGACACGCACATCTTCCGACACCGCAGCAGATGAGCGGCAATCTCAGCGTGAAAACCCAGCTGCTGGTGGTGGTGTCGATGGGATTACGTCCCTGTTCCGGCGCGATTATGATGCTGCTGTTTGCCAAAGTGATTGGTGTCTATGGCTGGGGGGTGATCTCTGCTGCGGTGATGGCGCTGGGCACGGCACTGACCATTTCGGCGATTGGCCTGCTGGTTCAGCAGGCGCGCACGGTGGCACAACGGCTGGCACAGCCTGGCGTTACCGCAGGCATGACGCGACTGCTGATCCCCGCGCTGGCCTTAACCGGCAGCCTGATTTTAATCGTAGCGGGTATCGCGCTATGGCAGTCAGCGCAGATGACGCTGGGTGGCGGAATTCGACCTTTCTGAATAAAAGCGCAGCGGAAATAAAATTGCCGCTGCGCTCTTCTCTTCGTTAATTATCTCTGAATTCATCTCTTTATTTTTTTCTCTGGCTGGTTTAGTGGTGAAATGACTATTCCCTGTCTACGCTGATAATACCAAAACGGCATTCCGCCGTCGGGATGATAAAAGATCAAGACCGCTTTCTGTTTATTGCGAGGAGTATATTTCATGGCTGATACCCGTATTAATAATGGCTACACCGAAACGCTGGCGACCGGGCCTGCTGGATTGCCGTTAAAACGTATTTCCTGGAGCGCCGTCTTTGCCGGTGTCATTTGTGCGTTGATCGTTCACATTATTCTGACGCTGCTGGGAACCGCCATTGGTGCCACCACCATTGATCCGATGAAAGAACAGAATCCACTCGACGGCCTGGGCACAGGCGCGCTGGTCTGGACTGCCATTGAAATGCTGGTCGCGATGGCTGCAGGTAGTTATGTTGCAGGCCGACTGGCTCAGCGCGAAGGCGCACTGCACGGTTTACTGATGTTTGGCCTTAGCACAATTTTCACTATTTACCTGGCTATTGCGCTGGCGACCAGTGTATTAGGCGGCGCGATGAATATTGTGGGCTCAGGCTTCCAGGCGCTGGGTAGTGGTATTTCCGCTGCTGCGCCATCCGTTACCCAAATGGCAAAAGACAAACTGCAGGAGAGTAATATTAATTTAGATAACCTGCAGAACGAACTGGAAACGACTTTACGCCAGACCGGGAAACCGGAATTACAGCCAGAGAATTTAAAGCAGGATGCAAATAAAGAAGCGCAGAATGCTGAAAACCAGGCTAACAACACCGCAAACCATCCACAGACAGCGGATACTGATCTGGCTAACTGGTTAAAAGGGGTGATGGATCGTCATTCCGATACCCTGCAGGCAGCCGATCGTGATGCGCTGAAAAATATTATCAAAGCGCGCACCGGCAAAAGCGATCAGGAAGTGGATCAGATCGTGGCCAAAACTGAACAGAGCTATCAGCAGGCGGTTCAGAAGTATCAGGAACTGAAACAGCAGGCTGAACAGAAAGCGCGTGAAGCCGGTGAAAAAGCCGCTGCCGCGACTGCGAAAGCGAGCTGGTATGCCCTGATTCTGCTAATCATCGAAGCGGTGCTGGCAGGCGTGATGGGTATGGTAGGTCGTCGTACTCAGCCTCGTCAGGTGCTGTCACACGAACGTCGTTAATCATCACTGAGTAACAGGCAATAAAAAAGGCGGCTGAGAAGCCGCCTTTTTCTGTATTGAGACTTAGCGTTTTAACGCTTCGCTCAGCTCATCACGCATGTTCGACAGCATCGATTTCACCACACGTGGGTTACCCGCGACCAGGTTACCTGACAGCAGATAGCCGTGGTTGCCGGTGAAATCAGTCACCAGACCGCCCGCTTCACGGACCAGCAGTTCACCCGCCGCAAAATCCCACGGCTTCAGGCCAATCTCAAAATAGCCATCTACGCGACCGGCAGCCACATAGGCCAGATCCAGCGCAGCAGAACCGGTGCGGCGGAAGTCAGCACACTGGGTAAAGAGTTTGGTCATGATATTCATGTAAGCCGGCGCGTGCTGCTTCATTTTGAACGGGAAGCCGGTCGCCAGAACGGTGCCATCCAGATCGCGGGCCGTGCTGCCACGCAGACGATAGCCATTCAGCTGAGCGCCCTGACCGCGTGAAGAGGTGAAGAGTTCATTGCGCATTGGATCGTAAACGACGGCGACTTCGGTGCGGCCTTTAATGCGCACAGCGATAGAAACAGCAAAGTGGGGTAAACGTTTGATGAAGTTTGATGTGCCATCCAGCGGATCGATAACCCATTGAACATCCTGATCTTCGCCCGCCAGTTCACCGCTTTCTTCGGTGATGATGGTATGTTTCGGGTAAGATTTACGAATAATTTCGATAATCAGGCGTTCTGCTTCGCGGTCAACATTCGTTACGAAGTCGTTGCTGCCTTTCTGGCTGGCTTCGACGGCGTCCGGGGTTTCATAATATTTGGCAATTAAATTTCCGGCCTTGCGCGCTGCGCGCACGGCAATGTTGAGCATTGGATGCATCGGTATCTCTCGCTGGATGTTAAAGAACGGGGAAAACGGCGCGGAGTATAGCAGCGTGTTCGGTAAATGTCCTGCTTTATGTTAATATTCTCTCTACTGATTTTACTGACCCGTTTCTGAGTATCCCTAATCATGTTGCAAAATATTCGTATCGTGCTGGTCGAGACTTCTCACACCGGTAACATGGGCTCCGTTGCGCGCGCCATGAAAACCATGGGCTTAACCAACCTCTATCTGGTTAATCCGCTGGTCAAGCCTGACTCACAGGCTATCTCACTCGCGGCCGGTGCCAGCGACGTTATCGGCGACGCCAAAATTGTCGACTCGCTGGATGAGGCCATTGCCGGATGCAGTCTGGTGGTCGGCACCAGCGCACGTTCCCGCTCGCTGCCCTGGCCGATGCTGGATGCGCGCGAATGTGGCGTGAAAAGCGTGGAAGAGGGCCAGCAGGCACCGGTTGCGCTGGTATTTGGTCGTGAACGTGTCGGCCTGACCAATGACGAGTTGCAGAAGTGCCACTATCACGTCGCAATTCAGGCAAACCCGGAATACAGCTCGCTGAATCTGGCGATGGCCGTACAGATTATCGCCTATGAAGTGCGCATGGCATGGTTACAGGCGCAGGAGCAGGCCAGCCCGCCGCCACAGTATGAAGAGTCACCTTATCCACTGGTGGATGATCTCGAGCGCTTCTATCAGCATATGGAACAGATGATGCTGAACAGCGGCTTTATCCGTGAAGCCAATCCTGGCCAGGTGATGAGCAAACTGCGTCGTCTTTACACCCGCGCCCGCCCGGAACGCGACGAACTGAACATCCTGCGCGGCATGCTTTCGTCGTTTGAAAAGCGAAAAAACGATAAAAAAGAAGCAGATAATAGTTGAGTGAATTACCAGGTTAAATACCTGACTAATTTACCAGGTTAAATAGTTGACCAATTTACTCGGGAATGGCAGACTTCAGAGCATCTGTTGCTAATCCTCCGATAACCGGACGCTATTGAGGTCGTACGCTATGAGACTGACATCCAAAGGACGTTATGCCGTTACTGCAATGCTGGACGTTGCCCTTCACTCCCATGAAGGTCCGGTCCCGCTGGCTGATATTTCAGAGCGTCAGGGCATTTCGCTCTCCTATCTGGAGCAGTTATTCTCCCGATTGCGTAAAAATGAGCTGGTGTCCAGCGTACGTGGTCCGGGCGGCGGTTATCTGTTGGGCAAAGCGTCTAATACCATCTCTGTCGGTGAAGTGATCACCGCCGTTGATGAGTCTGTTGATGCCACCAAATGTCAGGGTAAAGAAGGCTGCCAGGGCGGCGAGCGTTGCCTGACTCACGTGCTGTGGCGCGATCTGAGCGTGCGTATCAGTGACTTCCTGAACAATATTACACTGGCTGAGCTGGTGAATAATCAGGAGATCCTGGATGTAGCCGATCGTCAGAATGCGATTGATAATCGTCGCTTCCAGAGCCCGCGCACGCAGGAAATTAACGTCAACCAACGCGCCTCGTAATCCCCGCTGTTGCGGCCCTTACTGCTAACGCGGTCAGGGCCGAATCTGCTATAAAGACGTATGATTTTTTATACGGAGCTGTAGCGCAATGAAATTACCGATTTACCTGGATTACGCCGCCACCACGCCGGCCGATCCGCGTGTGGCCAGCAAAATGATGCAGTTTCTGACGCTGGATGGCACGTTCGGTAATCCGGCCTCGCGATCGCACCGTTTTGGCTGGCAGTCTGAAGAAGCGGTTGATGTTGCGCGTAATCAGATCGCCGAACTGGTCAATGCCGATCCGCGTGAAATCATCTTTACCTCTGGCGCCACCGAATCCGATAACCTCGCGATTAAAGGTGCAGCTCACGCCCATCAGGCGCGCGGCAAACATATCATCACCAGCCAGACAGAACATAAAGCGGTGCTTGATAGCTGCCAGCAGCTTGAGCGTGAAGGCTTTGCTGTCACTTATCTCACCCCGGCGGCTAACGGCATTATCTCGCCTGACCAGCTGCGTGCGGCGCTGCGCGACGACACGATTTTCGTCACCCTGATGCACGTGAATAATGAAACCGGGGTGATTCAGGATATCGCCGCCTTTGGCGAACTCTGCCGCGAACGTGAGATTCTGTTTCATGTGGATGCGACTCAGAGCGTCGGCAAGCTGCCTATCGATCTCAGCCAGTTACCGGTTGATTTGATGTCCTTTTCTGCCCATAAACTCTATGGCCCGAAAGGCATCGGCGCACTCTATGTCCGGCGTAAACCGCGTGTGCAGATTGCTGCGCAGATCCACGGCGGCGGACATGAGCGCGGTATGCGATCCGGGACATTGCCGGTGCATCAGATTGTCGGCATGGGCGAGGCGTATCGTATCGCAGCAGAAGAGCGCGAAACCGAGATGGCGCGCCTGCAGACTCTGCGCGATCGTCTGTGGCAGGGCATCAGCACACTGCCCGACGTCACCCTCAATGGCGATCTGCATCAGAGCGCACCGAACATTCTTAACCTCAGTTTTGCTGACGTTGAGGGTGAATCACTGATCATGGCGCTGAAAGATCTGGCGCTCTCTTCCGGATCGGCCTGCACCTCCGCCAGCCTGGAGCCTTCCTATGTATTGCGGGCGCTGGGCCTGAGTGAAGAGCTGGCGCACAGTTCGCTGCGCTTCTCGCTGGGACGCTTCACTACCGAGGAAGAGATCGACTACGCCATTGCCCTGGTGCAGAAATCAGTGACCCGTCTGCGGGCCTTAATGAAATCCTGATATCCGGTCATAGTCCGGAAATTGCGCCTATATTTGCACTTCGCTGGCAACACCTGACGGAATCTGTTATCAGGTCTCTCTGCGAATTATATTTAACATCTTATTAAAGCCGTTATAACAATCAGGCTGGATGAAACAGATAACGATTATGGAGCTTTTCGATGACCACACAACCCATGAATATTACGCTTAGCAGCCAGCCCGCCGATGCGCGCTGGGGCGAAAAAGCGATTCTCAGCAGCAACGACAGCGGCATGACACTGCATCTGACCGGCGCGGATGCGCTGAATATCATTCAGCGTGCGGCTCACAAAATCGACAGCCAGGGGATCCGCCATGTGGCGCTGACCGGCGAAGGCTGGCACCTTGAGCAGTGCTGGGCATTCTGGCAGGGCTTCCGTGGTCCGAAAGGCCAGCGTCAGGTTGAGTGGCCGGCGCTGGGCGAACATGAGCAGGCGGAGTTTGATCGCCGTCTGAAAATTATCGACTGGGTTCGCAACGTTATTAACCTGCCTGCGGAAGATCTGGGGCCGGAACAGCTGGCACACAATGCAGTCGATCTGATTAGTGAAGTGGGCGGCAGCGCCGTCAGCTATCGCATCACCAAAGGCGACGATCTGCGGGTACAGGGGTATATGGGCCTGCACACCGTTGGACGCGGTTCAAATCGTCCGCCGGTATTTCTGGCGCTCGATTACAACCCGACCGGCGACGACAATGCCCCGGTCTACGCCTGTCTGGTCGGTAAAGGCATTACCTTTGATACCGGTGGCTACAGCCTGAAGCAGAGCAGCTTCATGGACTCAATGAAATCTGACATGGGCGGCGCGGCGACCGTCACCGGCGCGCTGGCCATGGCGATTTCGCGCGGTCTTAACAAGCGCGTCAAACTCTACCTCTGCTGTGCCGATAACATGGTCAGCAGCAACGCCTTTAAACTGGGCGACATCATTCGCTATCGCAACGGTAAATCGGTGGAAGTGATGAACACCGATGCGGAAGGGCGTCTGGTCCTGGCCGACGGTTTAATCGACGCCAGCGAGCAGAACCCGACGATGATCATCGATGCTGCGACGCTGACCGGTGCGGCTAAGACGGCGCTGGGCAACGATTACCATGCGCTGTTTACCTTTGATGATGTGATGGCACAGTCGCTGATGGGCAGCGCGGTGAGTGAGAACGAACCTTTCTGGCGTCTGCCGCTGGCCGAATTCCATCGCAGCCATCTGCCGTCTAACTTCGCCGATCTCAATAACATCGCCAGCCCGTCACATGCGGCGGGTGCCAGCAGCGCGGCAGCGTTCCTGTCACACTTCGTCAGTAACTATCAGCAGGGCTGGCTGCACATCGACTGCTCCGCGACCTATCGCAAAGGCGCAGTTGACCAGTGGGCGGCGGGTGCAACAGGTCTTGGCGTGCGTACCCTCGCCAATCTGTTACTGAAATAAGCCGATCTCAGCGGTGGCTGATGCTGCCGCTGTTCAGAGGGAAACTATGAATCGTCTTGAAGAGGTGCTGAAGCTGGCGGCCACTGAGCCTGCCCATCGGCCCGAATTTTTTCAGCTGTTGCTGGAATCTGATGCCTGGGTGCCAGGTGAAAGCACCACGCAACAGCTTGATGCCAGCACGCCCGTTGATCTGCAGCACTGGGAAAAAGAGGATGGCAGCAGCATCATTCCTTTTTTCACGTCAGAAGAGGCGATGAGTGAAGCGGTGAGCGGTGAGCAGTCCTGGCTGCGTCTGCCGGTACGAACGCTGTTTGAGATTACACGTGGCGAGACGCTGTTTCTCAATCCCAAACTGCCTTCCGGTAAAGAGTTTACTGCGGCCGAGATCACCCATCTGCTGGCTGAAGAGGGCAGTGCACTAAGCCAGCAAACCGTGCTGGAAGGCGGACAGTCACTATTGCTGTCTGAGGTGGCTGAACCCCCTGCCCAGATGATCGACTCACTGACTCAGCTCTTCAGCAAGCATAAGCAGGTGCGTCGCGCGTTTATCGCCAGTATCCGTGAGCGGGCTGACGAAGCGCCCAATCTGCTGATTGGCATTGAAGCGGACAGCAATATTGAGACGATCATTCAGGCGGCGGGCAGCGTGGCAACCGATACGCTGCCGGACGATGCGCCGGTTGATATCTGTGAGGTGACGCTGAACGATCGCGGCATCAGCCACTTCTTTACCGCCCACATCACGCCATTCTATGAGCGTCGCTGGGGCAGTTTCCTGCGGGACTTCAAGGGCAGTGAGCGGATTATCTGAGACAACAACGTAAACAGGCGGCTCATGGGCCGCCTCATATAGCTGATATCCCGAATCAGGGGGAATCTGGCCGCAACGAATAAGCTTAACGCGCAGGGAACAGGGTCAGAGGAGGAAAGCGTCCCGCGCCATGGACGGCGCGGGCCGAGCGGCCAGGGAGTGGCTTTAGCGACTTTCCGATCTGACCCTGTTTCCTGTGCTACCTCGTTCTTACAGCTGATCGAATCCGATATTATTAAAAAAACAGGCGGCTCATGGGCCGCCTGTTTTTTATTTCGCGATAGGTAAGTCGTCGCGACTGCCCCATTCGCCCCAGGATCCGTCATACAGCGTGACATCCCGTGCGCCCAGCGCCGTCAGCGCCAGAATCACCACCACCGCCGTCACGCCTGAGCCACAGCTGGCGACCACCGGTTGGGTAATATCGACGCCCGCATCGGCAAACAGTGTCTGAAGTTCCGCCTCCGGCTTGAGTTTTCCCTGTTCAACCAGGCTGTTCCACGGCACGTTCAGGCTGTTGGGAATGTGTCCGCGATGCAATCCGGGACGCGGCTCATCCACTTCGGCGTTAAAGCGATTGGCAGGACGCGCATCAATAATCTGTGCGCCGCCTTCATGGCTGATCAGCAGTACGTCCGTCAGGCGTTTCACCCGGCTTTCATCTGCGTGGGCCTCAAACTCACCTTCCGGCAGATTCACTTCGCCGGTTGCCAGCGCAAAACCAGCTTCTTTCCAGCCCTGCAAGCCCCCGGCCAGAATCGACACCTGAGCCACACCAAAGGTTTTCAGCATCCACCAGGCGCGTGGCGCAGAAAAGAGATTACCCTCGTCATACACCACCAGGTGCTTATCACTGCTGACACCCAGTTCACGCATCGCGACGGCAAAACTTTCGGCGCGGGGCAGCATATGGGGGTAAGGGCTGGTGTGATCGGAAAGCGCTTCAATATCGAAGTAAGGGGCGTCGGGTAAATGACCCGCCAGATATTCGGCCTGGATATCGCGAACCGCTTCCATACCGGGTGGCAACAACCGTGCATCCAGCACCTGAAGCCGCTCATCGTTGTAGTGCTCTTGTAACCAGTCGGCGGACACAAACAGTGGCGTCGTCATAACAACCTCATCTCAGCAATCTGTCATACCAGTGTCAGGGAATGTGCGCACCATCTCAAGAGAAGCGTTGATTAAATGCGAGCATTGATATGAAATTGCGCTGCGTAATCAAACGACACTCCCTGCGTCCCGGTGAAGGAACTACCATGAAGAAACGCAATACCCGGCTGCTGCTCAGCATGCTGATCGGTGGCTCGCTGCTGTCAGCGACCCTGTTACCTGTTTTGCCTCTCCAGGCGGCAGAAGCACCCGCAACCTCCCAGGTCAGCAAACCGCTGACGATTATCGATCTCTCGGAACTGCAGATCGATAATGCCGCTGCGCTGGTATTAACCTTCAGTCAGCCGCTTGATGATAAACAGGATATCGCGCAAAAAGTCAGGCTGACCGACGATAAACAGGGCCGGGTGGATGGCGGCTGGGAGCTTTCTGCTAACCGCAAAACGTTGCGCTTCCGCCATCCCGAGCCGTCGCGTCACTTCACCGTCACGGTGGATGCGGGACTGCGCGCGGCCAGCGGAGAGACGCTTGCCGCCGATTACAGTCAGAAAATCGCCACCCGTGATATCCAGCCGATGGTGGGCTTTGCCAGTCGCGGTTCACTGCTGCCGCTGCGTATCACGCAGGGACTGCCGGTGCTGGCGCTGAATGTTGACCAGGTCGATGTCGATTTCTTCCGGATAAAGAATGCCGGCCTGGCGGAATTTCTCTCGCAGTGGAATTACGGCAACAACCTCTCAAGCTGGCAGTCGCAGGAGCTGCTGAAAAGCAGCCAGCTGGTCTATAGCGGACGCTTTGAGCTCAACCCGGCGCGTAACACGCGTGAAAAATTGCAGCTGCCGATGCGTGACATTACCGCACTTCAGCAGCCGGGCGTCTATCTGGCGGTGATGAAGCAGGCCGGTACTTATCGCTACAGCCAGCCCGCCACGCTTTTCACCCTCAGCGATATTGGCCTGTCACTGCATCGCTTCCCGACCCGGTTCGAACTGTTCGCCCAGAGTCTGGCAGACGGTCAGCCGCTTTCCGGGGTCAGCGTCAGGTTGCTGGATGAGAAGGGGCAGGTGCTGCAAAGCGGTACCAGTGACAGCACCGGTCATCTGAGCCTCAAGGCGTATGAAAAAGGCAAGCTCCTGCTGGCAATTCAGGGAGAACAGACCTCAATGATCGACCTGGCGCGTCCGGCGCTGGATCTCGCTGAATTCCCGGTCGCGGGGCCGCAGGGCTATGACAAACAGCTGTTTGTTTTTGGTCCGCGCGATATCTATCGTCCTGGCGAAACGGTCATCGTGAATGCGCTGCTTCGCGATGCCGACGGACACCCCTTGCCCGCGCAGCCGATCAAAGCGGAGCTGGTGCAGCCCGATGGCCAGGTGATGCGGACTTTTGTCTGGCAGCCTGAATCGGGATTCTACCAGCAGCGACTGGCGCTGCCCGCGTCGGCCATGACCGGCGACTGGATGTTGCGACTGAATACCGGCGATAACCTCAAGCGAGAGTGGAAGTTTCACGTCGAAGATTTTCTGCCGGAGCGTATGGCGTTAACCCTGAAAAATGACCCTCAGCCACAGGCCGCTGATGCCAGTGTTGAGTTCGGTATTGAGGGGCGCTATCTCTATGGCGCCCCAGCAGCAGGTAACACGCTACAGGGTCAACTCTATCTGCGACCGGCACGCGAGGCGGTGACTGCACTGCCAGGCTATCAGTTTGGTGACATCACCGAAGAGGGGTTAAAGCGGACGCTGGATGAGGTGGATCTCAAGCTCGATGCCAGCGGTAAAGCAGAACTCACGGTAGAAAATCAGTGGGATCAGCTCCACTCTCCGCTCAATCTGATCCTGCAGGCCAGCCTGCTGGAAACCGGCGGACGTCCGGTCACCCGTCGTGCCACCCAGGCCATCTGGCCCGCTGAAGCGCTGCCGGGTATCCGGCCGCTGTTTGGTAACAAGGCGGTTTATGACTACCGCAGTGACAGCTATCACGATGAGCCGACCGTGCCGGAACAGAGCCTGGCCGAATTCGACATTGTCTATGCCAACAGTCAGGGCAAAAAACTGGCGGCAGAGAAGCTGGATGTTCGCCTGATCCGTGAACGCCATGATTACTACTGGAGCTTCTCTGACAGCGAAGGCTGGCAGTCGCAGTATAGCGACAAGGATCTGCAGGAAGATGAACGCGCCATCTCTGTCCCGGCTGATGGCAGCACCAAAGTCAGCTTCCCGGTCGAGTGGGGCCACTACCGGCTGGAAGTGCAGGCGGGCGAGAAGATCGTCAGCAGCGTCCGGTTCCAGGCGGGTTATGACTGGCAGGATAACACCAACGGCACGGGTGCATTGCGCCCGGATCAGGTCAGACTGAAGCTGGATAAAGCGGCTTACCAGCCGGGCGATACCGTGCATCTGCAGGTTGAGTCACCGGCGGCCGGTAAAGGTTACCTGATGGTGGAGTCGAGCAGCGGCACGCTCTGGTGGCAGCCACTGACCGTACCTAAGGGCGGCACAACGGTGGATGTCCCTGTTGCTGAGAGCTGGCAGCGTCACGATCTCTACTTCAGCGCCATCGTGGTGCGAGACGGCGATAAGGTCAGTGGCGCAACGCCAAAACGCGCGGTGGGGCTGTTGCATCTGCCGGTGGCGACGGAGGCGCGCCGCTTAAATCTGACGCTGGATGCGCCCGATAAAATCCGTCCTGAGCAACGCCTGACGGTAAAAGTCCGCGCCAGTCGTGACGGCGGCCCGCTGCCTGAAAAAGTGAATGTACTGCTGTCAGCGGTGGACAGCGGCGTTCTGAGCGTGACGGATTTTAAAACGCCCGATCCGTGGCAGGCTTTCTTTGGCCGTAAACGCTACAACGTCGATCAGTACGACGTCTTTGGCCAGCTGATCGAAGGCGGTGGCCGGCTCGCGGCACTGCGTTTTGGTGGTGATGGCGAAGATGAATCGATGACGCGCGGCGGCAAAAAGCCGGTGACGCACGTCAATATCGTGGCGCAGCAGTTACAGGCAGTCACGCTGGATAAAGAGGGCAACGGGTCGATTACGCTGCCGATCCCGACCTTTAACGGTGAACTGCGGCTGATGACCCAGGCATGGAGCGACGACAGCTTCGGCGCGGCCGAACGTAAACTGGTGGTCGCGGCGCCGCTGATCAGCGAACTGGCCACCCCGCGCTTCCTTGCCAGCGGCGATACAGCCTCACTGGCGCTGGATCTCACTAACCTGACCGATCTGCCGCAAACCCTGAAGGTGGATCTGAGCAGCAGTGGTTTAGTGGATCTGGCCGGGGCTGCCAGCCAGAGCGTGACGCTGGCCAAAGGCGCACGTACCACACTTCAGATTCCGGTCACGGCGAAAGCCGGCTTTGGTGATGGCGAGGTCGCCGTACAGATTTCCGGTCTGAACCTGCCGGGCGAGCAGGTGAAGCCCAGCAAACAGCAGTGGAAAATCGGCGTCAGACCACCTTATCCGGCCCGGACGCTGAATTTCGATGCCGTCATCAATTCCGATCAGCCCTGGCAGGTCGCGGCAACCGCGTTTACCGGCCTTGATGCTCAGACCCTGAGTGGACAGCTGACGCTGAGCAATCGTCCGCCGCTCAATATCGCCAGTTATATCAGTGCGCTTTACGCCTATCCCTACGGCTGTCTGGAACAGACCACCAGCGGCCTCTGGCCGTCGCTCTACACCAGCCATGCCGAGCTGACCGCGATGGGGATAAAAACCAGCAGTGATGAGGCGCGCCGGGCCGCTGTCGACACCGGCGTTGCCCGTCTGGCAGGCATGCAGCGGGCCAACGGTAGCTTCGGGCTGTGGGACAAACAGAGTGAGGAGGAGTTCTGGCTGACGCCTTACGTGACCGATTTCCTGCTTCGCGCCAGCGAGGCGGGCTATGCGCTGCCGGATAATGTAGTTGATCGCGCTAACGCACGGCTGCTGCGCTATCTGCAGGATCCCGCGCAGATCAGCGGCGGCGGCAGTGATAACAACGCCGCGCTGCAGTTCAGCGTGCAGGCTTACGCCGGACTGGTGCTGGCGCGTCAGCAGCGTGCGCCGCTGGGGGCGCTGCGCGCCTTGTATGAAAAGCGTGAGAAGGCCCGCTCCGGCCTGGCGCTGATGCAGCTTGGCGTGGCGCTGAAGCTGATGGGTGACGGGCAGCGCGCATCGCTTGCGATCATGCAGGGTGCCAGTCTGACGCGCTCAGATAAAGAGTGGTATGGCGACTATGGCAGCACGGTGCGCGATGAGGGGATGATGATATCCCTGTTAGCAGAGAATAAGCTGCAGCCCGATCTACAGAATAGTCTGCTGCTGTCGCTGTCAAAAGAGGTCAACGGCAAGCGCTGGTTCTCGACTCAGGAGAATAACGCGCTCTATTTAGCGGCGCATACGCTGCAGCGTGCGCAGGGCGGAAGCTGGCAGGCGCAACTGTCGGGCAATGCACAGCCTCTGCAGGGTGATGCGCCACTGAATAAAGGGCTGGGGGCTGAACGACTGTTGCAGGGCTTAGCCATCAGTAATCCGGGCAGTGCGCCGCTGTATGGTCGTCTGGATGTCACCGGTTATCCGCTGGCCGCGCCACAGCCGGAGAGCAATGTGCTCGGGATAAAACGTGAATACTTTACGCTGGATGGCAAAGCCGCCGATCTCAGCAATCTGCGCAGCGGCGAGTTGCTGGTGGTGCGTCTGACCGTTTCGTCGAAGCGCAGCATCACCGATGCGCTGGTGGTGGATCTGCTGCCTGCCGGTCTGGAGCTGGAAAACCAGAACCTGGCTGACAGCAGCGCCAGCCTCGGCGACAGTGCGGATGCGCTGAAGGAGAGCATGGGTGACATGCAGCAGGCTGACATCAGACACATTGAGTTCCGTGACGATCGCTTTGTGGCGGCACTGGCGGTGGATACTTATCGTCCCGCGACGCTGGTCTACCTGGCACGGGCGGTCACACCGGGTCGCTATCTGATGCCACCACCGCAGGTCGAGTCGATGTATGTGCCGGAGTGGCGCGCCACCGGCAGCACGCCGTCACAGCTGCATATTCAGTAAGTGACGCGACGCGTGGTAAACGTCAGCAGCATCAAAAAGTGGTGGCTCGCGCTGCCGCTTTTTTTTCTGGCGCTGTGGCTGGCGATATGGGGACTGGATCGGCTTTTCCCGTTGCCGCTTAAACAGGTGCAACCTGCGCGGGTGATTGTTGCCAGCGACGGTACACCATTGTGGCGCTTTGCAGACAGCAAGGGGATCTGGCGCTATCCGGTCACGCCAGAGGAGGTGGCTCCGGCCTATCTGCAGGCGCTGCTGACCTATGAAGATCGCTGGTTCTGGTATCACCCCGGCATCAATCCCCTGGCTCTGCTGCGCGCCGCCTGGCAGGATCTGCGCCATCAGAGCGTGATTTCCGGAGGCAGCACGCTGACCATGCAGGTGGCACGCCTTATCGACCCGCAACCCCGGACGCTGCGCGGCAAGATAATTCAGGCGTGGCGTGCGCTGCAGCTGGAGTGGCATCTTTCCAAACGTGACATCCTGACGCTCTACCTTAACCGTGCGCCCTTTGGCGGCACGCTGGAAGGGGTGGGCGCGGCAAGCTGGAGCTGGCTGGGAAAAGCCCCGTCACAACTGACGCCGGGCGAGGCGGCGCTGCTGGCCGTTTTGCCGCAGGCACCCAGCCGTCTGCGGCCCGATCGCTGGCCGGAGCGGGCAGAAGCCGCACGCAACAAAGTGCTGGATCGGCTGGCGGAATACCGCATCTGGTCCGCTGAACAGGTGGCGGAAATCCGTCAGGAGCCGGTGTGGCTGCCGCCGCGCCAGATGCTACAGATGGCGCCGCTGCTGGCCCGGCGGCTGCTGTCAATCAGCCACAGCGATAAGATTGTCTCTACGCTCGACCCCTCACTGCAGCGCGAACTGGAAAGCCTGGCGCTGAATGTTAAAAATCAGCTTCCTCCACGCACTTCGCTGGCGATGCTGGTGGTGGATCACACCACCATGGCGGTTCGCGGCTATGTCGGCTCGGCTGACTTTACCGATGACAGCCGTTTTGGCCATGTGGATATGATCGCCAGCGTGCGTTCGCCAGGCTCGGTGTTAAAACCCTTTATTTACGGCATGGCGCTGGATGAGGGGCTGATTCATGCTGAATCACTGCTGCAGGATGTGCCGCGTCGCTTTGGTGATTACCGGCCAGGCAACTTCGATACCGGATTTCACGGGCCGGTCAGCGCCAGTGACGCACTGGTGCGGTCGCTGAATCTGCCTGCGGTGCAGCTTCTGGAGGCGCTGGGACCGAAAAACGTAGCAGCGCGCCTGCGCAATGTCGGTCTGAACTTACGTTTTCCCCCCGGCGCTGAACCTAATCTTTCACTGATTCTCGGCGGCACCGGAGCGCGCATGGATGAGATCGTGGCTGCCTACAGCGCCTTTGCCCGCCACGGCAACGCCGGCCAGCTGCGCTGGATGCCCGATCAACCCTTACAGCAGCGGCCGCTGCTTTCGCCTGAGTCGGCGTGGATCGTCCGGCGTATCCTGGCCGGGGAAGCGCAGCCCGCGGGCAATGGCAGCGTACCCGATGTGGTGCCACTGGCCTGGAAAACCGGCACCAGTTATGGCTACCGCGACGCCTGGTCGGTGGGGATCAATCCCCGTTATCTGATTGGCGTCTGGGTCGGAAGACCGGATGCGACGCCGGTTGCCGGGCAGTTTGGTTTTGCCTCTGCCGTGCCCGTCATGAATCAGATCAACAGCCTGCTGATGAGTCGCCTTGGCAGACGTGATGTTCCGGGCGATCCGCGGCCGGCCTCGGTGACGGTGGCGAGCATTTGCTGGCCTGGCGGTCAGCCGTTGCCCGCCGGAGACGAAAACTGTCGCCAGCGACGGCAAAGCTGGGTCGCCGCCGACACGCTGCCGCCTACACTGCTGGCACCCGGCCAGGAGAGCCTCAGCGGATTACGCCTGGGCTACTGGCAGAATGCGCAGGGACTGCGCGTCGCAGCAGACTGCCCCGGCGCCACCCGCCATGAACGGCTGGTCTGGCCGCTGCCGCTGGAGGCCTGGCTGCCGCCTCAGGAGCGGCGGGCGCAACGTCTGCCCCCTGTCGATGCCCGGTGTCCGCCGTTACAGCAGGGCAGCAGCGCTCCGCTGATCGTTACCGGCGTGATTGAGGGGCAAATTGTCAGACCGCTGCCGGGCAGGAGCGCGCTGACAATGCCGGTCGCGGTGCAGGGAGGGCAGGGCGCGCAGCGCTGGTGGTTCCTGAATGGTGAGCCTCTGATGACGCAGAACGCCGCAGACAGCCTGTCGCTGCAGCTCGATCATCCGGGCGAGTATCAGCTGGTGGTGATGGATGAAGAGGGGCAACTTGTCTCGGTCACCTTCAGCCGGGGCTGACGCTTTTTTGCGCTAAATCATAACTATGGCGCGTCTGCTTCGACTCAGATCAAGAATTTTCATCAAATTAGGGATCTCTGATAGGCAATGCCGGACTCAGCCCCTATAATCGGCGCCGTTTCTTAACCGGGGCGGACGCCACCGGTTTCTTCAGAACGTCAAGACAGAGGTCATCATGGCAATCGAACGTACTTTTTCTATCATCAAGCCAAACGCCGTCGCTAAAAATGTGATTGGTGCTATCTACAACCGTTTTGAAAGCGCTGGCTTCAAAATCGTTGGCGCAAAAATGCTGCAGCTGAGCAAAGAGCAGGCTGAAGGTTTTTACGCTGAGCACCAGGGCAAGCCATTCTTCGATGGTCTGGTTGAATTCATGACCTCTGGCCCGGTTGTTGTTTCCGTGCTGGAAGGTGAAAATGCCGTTCAGCGTCACCGTGACCTGATGGGTGC